>ERZ808037.33-NODE-33-length-151783-cov-25.419562_pt1 | contig 151783 bp, 120 predicted proteins | sample MGYA00380190_ERZ808037 | MGnify/ENA primary metagenome ERZ808037 (study PRJEB31490, sample SAMN06133399) | mouse gut metagenome | isolation source: J9 | host: mice | place: China: Chengdu | collected 2015-05 ...
ACTTGGCTTTTCAACCCCGGTCGCTGAATTCTTCAAATTTATTGCCTAATTTTGCACTTGCAGGTAGAATCTGCGCTGGAATGGAGCAGAGAGGCAAGTCAGGTGTGGGATGCTTCCATCTCGCTGTTAAGCGCAGGAGCTTTCCATGTGGGGATTTTCCAGCCTGTCCATGCTAAAAGAATGCTGAAGCAGGGCGAGAGGATGTTGAAGACACAAAACGGGAAATAGACCATGGTAGGTACACCAAGCACCATCGATTGGGTCAGTCCGCAGGAATTCCACGGTATGAGTACAGAGGTAACAGAAACACCATCCTCAATCGTGCGGCTCAGAAGGCGGGGTTCCAGACCGAAACGGCGGTAAGCGTTGCGATACATATTGCCCGTGATGATGAGCGACAAATACTGGTCAGCTGTACATGAGTTCATAAAAAGACCGCTGGCCACTGTGGCGCTTACGATTGAAGTGCGCTTTTTAAGACGCGACGTAATGGCATGGGTGATAACACCAAGCATTCCGGTGCCGATCATTACGCTGCCGAAAGTCATGGCGGCAAGGACAAGAAAAATCGTCGGCATCATCCCGAGTATTCCGCCTGTTGAGGCCAGCTCGTTGATTGTCGCGGAAGAGGTATTCATTCCGAACCCGCTGACAATGCAACCCAAAGCCTCCGAAACTTTCAAACCAAGATCCGGCTGGTATATCAGCATGGCAATGAATCCGAGCAATGCACTGGAGGCCAGTGTAATAAGCGTAGGAACACGCATTACAATCAGGCTCAGGGTGATGACAGGCACGGCAAAAAGCCAGGGAGTAATGTGGAATGACGACTGCAAATCAGCTATCAGAGCACTTTCAGCCACTCCGGACGGAGCTGCAGTAAGCAAACCCTTGACTGCATAAACAGCTAACGTACAGAGAAGTGCCGGTACAGAGGTGAGCATCAGATAGCGTATATGCGTAAACAGATCGACACCGACTGCCGATGATGCCACGACTGTAGTATCGCTCAGAGGCGACACCTTATCGCCAAAATAAGCGCCGGAAATCACCGCTCCGGCAATCCAAGCATCAGAATATCCCATCACTTCGCCGATACCCATAAAAGCTACACCTATAGTGGCTATAGTCGACCATGAGCTGCCCGTAAATATTGAAATCAGTGCGCACACCACACAGGCTGTAACCAGAAAGAATGTAGGATTCAGGACCTTAAGACCATAAACGATAAATGTTGGGACAACCCCCGACATCATCCAAGTAGTCGCAACCATAGCGATGCACACCAGCATCGGTACTGCTGGAAGAATCTGACGGGCAGAACGGGTGAATCCGACCTTCATTCCCCGACACGTGGTTTCGCGTCTGACTGAGGTTATTACCATCGCCAGAAGTGAAGCCATAAGGAGCGCTATTGGGCTTAAGTCGGCGATAGCGTCGGCCCCACGGAAAATAATGATAAGAATCAGCCCAAGAATCAGGGCGGCGACCGGCGCTGCAGCTACGCCAAGAGGCATACGGGATGCCGATGAGAGAGGAGGTTGGTTTTTGAAGTTCATTTTTACCCTTGTATTATTGGAAATCGGGCGCAAAGTTACAAAACATTCTGCATAAATCTCCACTTTGCATTTAAGATATAATTTCCGTAACGATTTTTCGTTATAATTAAGAGCCTGTTCGACAATATCTGTTGACGGGCAGGCTATAAGACTAACTTCGACTTTCAAATGAAGCACATCTCCATAAAATATATATTACTTCTGTTTGCAATCATCACCTCTGGCTTAGCTTCCGCTCAAGCTCAGGTGAAGATTCATGGCCGAGTGATCGACCAAAACGGCGATCCACTGGAATTTGTGACTGTACGTATCGACCGTACGGCCATTGGCACAAATACGGGCATCGACGGGACTTTCAAACTTTCATGTCCTCCACCTGCCAACGATACGCTGACCGTGGTCTTCGCTTGCATCGGATATGACGAACTTCGCCGCCAGCTCATCAAACCTAAGGGTGACCTGGCGCTCAATGTCCGCATGAAGCAGAAAGACCACGAACTGAAGGAAATCGAAGTGACAGATTTTCGCAAGCAGACCAACCAGATGCAGAACATCGACACCAAGAGCTATCGTCTGGCAGCGGATGCCACCGGTGGATCGGTTGAGTCGATGCTCACTACTTTGGCCGGAGTCAACTCATCAAATGAGCTGTCAAGCCAATACTCCGTGCGCGGCGGCACATACGATGAGAACTCAGTGTATATCAATGGGGTAGAGGTGTATCGTCCGCAGCTGGTTTCATCCGGGCAACAGGAAGGCCTCAGTGTTATCAATCCCGACATGGTCGGCAATGTAGCATTCTCAACCGGCGGTTTCGGAGTGGAATACGGCGACAAAATGTCGTCGGCGCTCGACATCACCTACCGTCAGCCTGAAAGTTTCGAAGGAGCGCTGACCGGTTCGCTCATGGGCTTCTCGGCTTCGATAGGGCAGAGTTCCAAACATTTCTCCCAGCTCCACGGATTCCGCTACAAAAGGAACAATTCGCTTCTCAGTTCGCTCGAAACCAAGGGCGAATACGACCCTAACTTCTTCGACTACCAGACCAATCTCACCTGGAAGATGGGAACAAAATGGGAAGCTACATTTCTTGGCAATATCGCTATCAACAACTATAAATTCACGCCGACCGACCGCGAAACCAACTTCGGTACATCATCAGACGCCAAGCAGTTGAAAATATATTTCGACGGTCATGAAAAAGACCGGTTCGAGACATATTTCGGTGCCCTCAATCTTACATATCGTCCGTCAAAATCTACGGCTTTCACCCTTTTAGCAGGAGGATACCTGACCAACGAACTGGTAGCTTATGACATCTCAGGCGAATACTGGCTCGATCAGGCCGGAACTACAGGCGGCGGAAATCCCGATAATGCCGTTGGTGGCGAACTTGGGGTTGGCCGTTATCACGAGCATGCGCGTGACCGTCTGAAGATCTCTATGATGACCTTCGGGCTGAAGGGTCATACGTCGATCTCCCGTCATAATCTCACTTACGGATTCAATTTCCAGCACCAGACCATCATGGAGCGTGCCCGCGAGTATGAGCTTCGCGATTCGGCCGGATATACCCTCCCGACTGACGGGCAGCATATCCGCATGATTTCCAATCTCTCTTCGCATCAGGATCTGTCGACCAACCGAATGGCCTTTTATGTAGCCGATTCATATCGCTTTAATTCCTCGGCAGGTTATTGGGCTATTAATGCCGGTGTACGTATGAGCTATTGGGATTTCAACCGTGAATTCTTGTTCTCGCCTCGAGTGAATGTCGCTTTCGTTCCTGAACGGAACAATGCCTGGACTTTCAGATTCGCCACAGGTCTGTATTATCAGCAGCCATTCTACAAGGAATTCCGCCGACAGATTGCAGACGCAGAAGGCAACACCGTGGTAGAACTGAATTCAGACATCAAGTCGCAGCAAAGCCTCCACTTTATTCTCGGGGGCGACTACACTTTCCGCATGTGGGATCGTCCGTTTAAATTCTCCACTGAAGCCTATTATAAGAAACTCGACAAACTTATTCCGTATGAAATCTACAATCTGAGGACAGTCTATCAGGGTGAGAACCTTACCAACGGATACACTGCCGGATTGGATATGAAGCTATTCGGGCAGTTTGTTCCGGGCACAGATTCGTGGATTTCGTTCTCGATTATGAAAACCAACGAGAGGCTAAACGGAGTGAATGTTCCCAGACCTACGGATCAGCGCTATTCAGTGGCAATCTTCTTTACCGACTATTTCCCGAAATTCCCGAAGCTGAAATTCTCTTTGCGCGGTATCTTCTCCGACGGTCTGCCTACTACAGCGCCGCATCTCACCCGCGACAAGAGTTATTTCCGTGCTCCGGCATACAAACGTGTGGATGTAGGGCTCAACTATGCATTGCTCGCACCGCTTGAGGAAGGGCGTCAGCCTTCAGGCATCCGCAAATGGCTTAAAAGCGTCTGGCTTGGATTCGACGTATTCAATCTGCTAGACATCTCCAACGTATCAAGCTATTATTGGGTCACAGACGTCAACTCCATCCAATATGCCGTGCCTAACTATCTGACCCGACGTCAGTTCAATGTCCGCCTGTCGTTAGAATTCTAAACTGCCTCTTTCTCCATGAGCAAAGCACTATTGAAAAAAGAGCTGGAAAAGATGTCAGCTTCCCAGCTGCGCCATCTGATTCTGGAGACCTACGAAGCCAGAAAGGAATTCAAGGAATATTTCGAATTTTTCTTAAATCCTGACGCCGGCAAACTCAGGGAAAAGTATGAGAATCTAATCCTAAAAGAATTCCAGCGCTACAAACGCGGGTACAGCAAAGTGCGTATTACAAAAGTGCGCCGGTACGTAAAGGACTTTGAAAGTTTCCAGCCCGGATGGGATATGGTGCTGATACTGCGCATTAATACTATTTTACAGATGGATCGAGCTGCATTATTGATGTATCATACTGATGCCCAGCTCAATTCATACGTAAAATTCATTATGGAAACCCTCCTTATGGCCGACCGCAACCAGCAGGCAGATAAAGTTCTGAAACTTCTGGATGCACTCTTTGCACAGGACAAAAATAATAAATCTTATTTTTACCGTCTTATCCGTGAGGCGCTTGAAGACTTCCAGCCGGCTCCGGAGTTAAAATAAATCTGACATGAAAAGGGCAATACTGAGATTTCTGGGAATATTTCTTATCCTGACCCTTATCTGGCAACTCCAGCGCATGGCATTCATGGCGCTATATCATCCGGAAGGCGCCAATGCGGCCGACTGGTTGCAAACCGGAATCCACGGGCTGACCATGGATATGAGCATTGCCGGATACCTCACGCTTATCCCCGGACTACTTATATTGGCGCAATGTCTGACGAGCCGCCAATGGCCGGATACGGTGTTGAAAATCTATTTTGGAATCATCTCTCTTTCCATAGCCATCGTAACTGTGGTGGATCTCACGCTCTATTCTTATTGGGGATTCCGACTGGATGCCACTCCGGTATTCTACTTCACCACCTCTCCGGCTTCAGCTCTGGCAAGCGCCACCATCTGGCAATTGATCGGAGGCTTTTTTGCAATCCTCGCCATTGCAGTGGGGATATATCTATGTCTGGAAAGATGGAATACGGTTGGTAGAAAGATCTCTGATACCGGTGCGCAGGCCAATATCGGGATAAAGCCTTCATTGAAAATGCGTCTGATCTCAGCAGGGGCTATGCTTCTGCTCACTGCGGCGCTGATAATCCCGATACGCGGAGGCTTTTCGCTTGCTCCCATGAATGTGGGAAGGGCATACTTCTCAGATGTGCAGCGACTTAATCATGCGGCTGTGAATCCAGCCTTTTCTCTGCTATACTCCCTGACTCATCAGAATCATGATGCCGACCGCTTCACATTCATGAGCAGCGATGAAGCCAATCAGGTGATTAAACAGCTTGAGGCCATCTTCGCCAATGAGATTGATACCATACCGACGCTCAGCGTAGAGAAGCCCGACATTTATCTGGTAATTCTCGAAAGTTTTTCGTCAAAGTTGCTCCCTTCACAAGGCGGGGAACCGATAGCTGTCGGGCTGGACTCACTGATGCAAAACTCGGTGGCGTTCACAAACTTCTATGCTTCGAGTTTCCGCACCGACAGGGCAATCACTTCAATCTTAAGTGGTTTTCCGGCTCTCCCGACCAAGAGTATTCTGAAAAATGTGGAACAGATCGACCGGCTTCCGCATCTTTCCCAAACTCTTAAAGCTAATGGCTACTCCACGGAATACTATTATGGGGGAGACATCAACTTCGCAAACTTTAACGCATACCTCATTTCAGGTGGATACGATAAGATAGTATCCGACAAGGATTTTGCTCCTGAAGAGCGTCCTTACAAATGGGGAGCACCTGACGAGGCCGTGTTTGAACGAGCTAAGAAGAGTGTTAACGTAAAGGTGGCATTAAATCCGAAATTTGTAGTAGTGCAGACTTCCAGTTCGCATGAGCCGTTTGAAGTACCATACGCCAATCCCCGCTTTGCTTCCGAACCGGCCAAGAATGCATTTGCCTACACCGATTCCTGCCTTGTGGATTTCATCCGATACCTTGAAAGTCAACCTTCATGGGCGCGGACACTTGTAGCCATAGTGCCTGACCATCTCGGGGCTTGGCCTCTCGACCTGCCTGATGCAGCCCAGCGTCATCATGTGCCGTTCCTCCTGACGGGTGGCTCACTCCGTGGCAACAAGGCCAAAATTACCACGCCCGCCTCGCAAACCGACATCGCGACTTTGCTCCGGACGCTTGCTGTTGGCGTGCATAAACAAGGCTCCGGCGTGAAAGCAAGCAATGGTATTGCCACATTTTCCGAACCGGAGATTTTCGGGATAATCACGCCATTCGACACGGCAATATACAATATTGAATCGTCTGAGTTCGTTATTAAAGGTAGCTCTGATGCCGAACTGCTCCGTAGAGCTACGCTGGCTTATCTTCAGCGGGCCTATGCCGCAGAGAAAGCTCTCTGAGACAAACCTAAGGCCCGACTTGACAACAAATGGCCTGCTCTGACTTTTCTGGAATTTGAAACACCTATGATTGAATCGCTCAACAGTCTCGACACTTCGATTTTCCTGTTTTTCAACGGGATACATTCGACATTTTTCGATCGATTCATGATGCTGTTCACTGACCGGTTCATCTGGGTGCCGTTTTACGCTTTCATTGCTTTTGCCGTGGTCCGTTCATGCGGCTGGCGTCGCGGCCTGTTTTATCTTGCAGCAATCGGCCTTGCCATCACGCTGACCGATCAGACATGCGCCTCTATCATCCGCCCCATGGCTGAACGGATGCGACCCTCCAACCTTATGAATCCGTTGTCGGAATTTGCACGTGTGGTCGACGATTACCGTGGCGGAGATTTCGGATTCCCGTCGTGTCATGCAGCTAATTCTTTCTCCCTTGCAGTGTTTATCACCCTGCTGTTCCCGCGCTGGCGTGTAGGCGCTCTAATGTTCGGTTGGGCTTTGCTCAACTCATACTCGCGGCTTTATCTTGGCGTTCATTATCCCGGTGATCTTTTTATCGGTTCGCTTATCGGAGTAGCTTTCGCATTTATCTGCTGGGTACCTGCACGACTGATTGCCCGACGCATCACCCCGTCGTCCACATCGCTGACGGCTCCGATTTTTTCGATCACTCCACGTTGTCCGGTCAGCGCCTTTACCCTTATGTTAGCTTCGATGCTGACTACTGTGGTCTACATCATCCTCTTTTCTATCTGACATTTTATATACACGCACCGTTCAAAGCAGGAGTATACCGGCTTGACGGCATGCCTCGGCCTGCTGTTCAGGCCATAGCGACACCTGCACTTCGCCGATATGTGCTTTCTGAAGAAGGAACATACACAGGCGGCTCTGACCTATACCACCGCCTATCGATGCCGGAAATTCGCCTGCAAGCAGTCGACGATGGAAGGGCAACTCAGCACGGTCTTCGCATCTGGCTTCTGCGAGCTGTGCACGCATGGAATCGGGCTGAACACGAATACCCATCGAAGACAATTCGAACGGACACTCCAGCACAGGATTCCACAATATTATATCGCCGTTTAAGCCGCGCATGGGCGTCTTCGACGCATCATCGCGCACTGCTCCGTTGGGCGTAATCCAGTCGTCATAGTCAGGGGCACGGCCATCGTGAACTTTACCATCCGAAAGACGACCGCCAATCCCGATAATAAATATAGCCCCGTAACGCTGCGCCGCTTTTGCTTCACGTTCGCGCGGCGATAAGTCGGGATACATATCGAGCAGCTCCTGAGAATGGATGAAAGTGATTTTTTCCGGCAAGACCGGAGTAATATGCGGAAACTGTTCGTAAATCTGTGCCTCTACCTCGCGCACAGCATCATATATTTTCTCAACCGTAAGTTTAAGATAGTCGAGATTGCGGTCTTCTTCACGTATGGTCTTTTCCCAGTCCCATTGGTCAACATACAGTGAATGCAGATTGTCAAGCTCCTCAGTGGTACGTATGGCGTTCATGTCAGTGTACAGGCCGAATCCGGGTGCAATATCATAAGCCGCAAGTTTCATGCGTTTCCATTTGGCCAGCGAGTGAACCACCTGAGCTGTACGTCCACCCATCGCGGGGATCCGGAATTCTACCGGTGGCTCCACGCCGTTGAGGTCATCGTTGATACCCGTGCCTTCAAGCACGAACAATGGAGCCGTAACTCGCCTAAGATTCAGCGTACGGGCGAGTTTGCTCTGGAATGAATCTTTTATTGATTTGATTGCAACCTCTGTGGTTTCGGGAAGTAGTTTCTGCTTGTATCGTTTTGGAATGATAAGAGCCATAAATCGTAATATTTTGCTCAATTTTTGATGCAAAGTTAATCTTTTTGCTCATATTATCAAATATAATCTGTCATATATTTCACAATAGCACCGATTTTTATGATCGGTTGAAATGTTGACTAAAAAAGAACTGCACTCCAAAGAAATTGGGGCGCAGTTCATATCAATATTATCAGCAGCCTGTACAGGCTTCTTTCATGGCTTAGTTCACTTCTACAACCAGAAAGTTGGAGACGCTCCAGAAGCGAGCGGGATTCTGGATTTTGATTACTTTCGTACCGTATTCGCTGTCAACGATAGTGTAAGAATCGGTAGGCTGGTTGGTAAGCACCTTAGCCTTCTTGGCATGGGTGGGGATTGAGGTCAAAGTGCGCTTGTCAGCGGTGACGAAGTAGCTCTGCTCGAAATCATCGGGAAGGATTTTTGTCTTGCGGAGGAATCCGGTGGCGATCAGCTTATGCTCCTTGAGTTCCGACTTGCTGCCGATGGCATAATAGCATGTGTTCAGTTCGTTAGTCAGATTTGTAGCAGTCTGTTCCACCTTAGCTTTAGCTGCCGATACGGAGGCTACCTCAGTATTGAGCGAGTCAACATTTGCTGTAAGGGCAGCAATATGGATGTTGGCTTTTTCAAGGTCGCTGCGCAAAGTTTCGATGGTTGACTCCTGATCGGCAATCTGCTGTTTCAGAGTCTGAATGGATTTCTGCAAAGTCTGATTGTTGGCATTGGAGCCCTGAAGTTTCTTTTCAAGTTGGTCAAGACGGTTGCGGCGTTCCTGAAGAGTCTGCTGGATAAGCAGCATATCGTTCTTGATTTGCTGGCGGCGGTCGGTGCTTTCAGCGCTTAAGTCAGTAGTAGTGGAAAGGATATTCTCCATCTGTTTGATCTGAGCCATCCCTTCTGCCACATCGTTCATAAGGACAAGCAGTGAATCCTGATTAGCCAACGCTACCTGCAGGGAATCGGCAGTGGTCGGTCCCTGAGCTTCTACAGTCTGTTCGTTTTTGCTGTTGCATGCAGTCAGCATGGCTGCTGATGCGATGAAAAACAAAGTCAGTTTTTTCATAATCAATAATTAAATAGTTGGATTATTCTTATTTAAAATGTAGGAAAACTTATTCCTCCGGGTCTTTGTATTTATTACGATGCACCTTCTTCTGGGGCGAATCGTCGATATTACCGGCCACGACTATAACAATCTCTCCGCGCGGAATGTTTGTGGTGAAGAATTCAGTCAGCTGGCTGAGAGTGCCATTGTGGGTGGAATTATGTATTTTCGAAATCTCCCTCGAAACGGAAGCTTTGCGGTCGGGGCCAAAGACTTCGGCAAGTTCTGCCAAAGTTTTAGTCAGTCGCTTGGGCGATTCATAGATAATTATGGTACGCGGTTCAGCCGCCAGTTCGACAATGCGCGTAGCACGTCCTTTCTTCGGCGGGAGAAAACCCTCGAATACGAATCGGTCGCAGGGGAGACCCGAATTAACCAGCGCAGGCACAAAGGCCGTTGGCCCGGGTATGGTTTCCACCTCTATTCCGTTTTCACGGCAGGCCCTTGAGAGCATAAATCCGGGGTCAGAGATGCCCGGAGTTCCGGCGTCTGAGATCAGAGCTATTACATCCCCGTTTTTAAGCCGCTCGATAATAGGGGAGGAGGTTTGGTGCTCGTTATATTTATGATGCGACTGCATCGGAGTTGATATGCCGAAATGGCGGGTCAGCACGCTGCTTGTGCGAGTGTCTTCAGCCAGAATCAAGTCGCACGACCGCAGAATCTCGATGCTGCGCGGCGCCATGTCGTCGAGATTACCCACAGGGGTTGGCACGATATAAAGTTTTCCGCTCATAATCCAAATAGTTGAAGCAATTGGAGAAAATCAGATTCTTCATACGCATCGTGTGATGCGATTATCTCAATCAAACATCGGTTCGATTACAGACATAAAGTCTTTCGCTTCACGCTGTTTAAGATTTATACCGCAATCATCGCGAAGGAAATGTTGCACTTCAAAAATATTCTGACACCGGCAAATCTTTTCAAGCGCATCCTTAAACTGTTGCGACGAACCGCCGAAGAGAGTGCGCTGATAAAGGAATATATCGTTAAGGCTCATAGCCTCCCGCAGTTGACGCGGTGTCAGACTGAGAGTTCTCGACGAAGCAGGAGCCATGTCTGAAGCAGATTCGGGTATATGGCCGGGAACAGATTCGGGTGTCTGGTCAGATACCTGAGTATACTCCGGAATCGAATCCGTGAGGGATTCTACCTCAGGCTCGTTGGGGGCAGCATCCTCAGCTTCCTCAAATTCAGCAGATTGCGCCGTCTCCTCGTTTTTCTGATCGGCCATCGGCTCATTCGGAACGCCTTCTTCAGCCGGTGCTTCTTCATTGAGTTCAGCCACGCTTTCCTCGTCCTCAACCGCCGGTTCAGCATCTTCTGCAACTTCATCATCCGCATCTGCCTCCTGAGGTTGCAGGCCATTAATAGCCGCAGCGAGCTCGGCCATCCGTTGGCTCTTATCAGCGATCGCCGGGTTACACGCCTTAGAATCATCCTTTACCATCAACAAATCCTCGGCGATCTCCGCCGTCAGCCGGATCATTTCGTTGAGATAAGTCTGAAAATTATTTTCTTCCATAATCGGTAGTATTGTTCGTTAATTTTGCGATTCTTCCTCCTCCGATTCCTCATCATCCGGAGTTTCAGATTCGGAATCTTCGTTAGAATCGTCGGTGATTACCGTTTCGGTAGTCTCTTCCTCTTCTGTTATACTGGCAGCTTCTGGATGCTGGCCAAACTGCCTGATCAGGAATTCACCTATGGCCTTTGTTAAAGCCGACTGCGGACATGAAAATCCATTGATCATAATAACCACAGCATGAGTTGGGCGACCTTGTCCGTCAAGTTTATAACCTGCATAACATCTGACCCCTCGCATGCTGCCGCTTTTGAGAATCAACTGACCTTCAAGTTCGGTATCCTTAAGAAGACGTTTGACCGTCCCTTCCATCCCGACTTTCGGGAACAGGCCGGCATATACCTCAGCCTTGGGATCGCGGCTCATCTCCGTCAGAAGATCTGCCATAAAGCGCGGAGAGAAGAGGTTGGCGCGAGTCAGACCGCTACCGTCGTAGACGCTGAAGTCAGATATGTTTATTCCATGCCGTCCAAAGAGTATCTTCTCGAATTTCAACGCATCTGACCGATATCGTCCGGGAGTCAGCCTACGGAGCATTGCCTCGGCATACAGATTATTACTTTCGGTCATCATTTTGCGCATAAGATCGCCAATCGGGGCCGACTGATGGGTGTAAATCAGTTCTTTATCAAATACCTTGACTCCATCAGCCGTGGCTACAGCGATTCCCATTTCCATCAGCGAGTCGGTGTCGAAACTGACACCTCCCGCCATCATTTTATTTCTCACAGCATCGCGAAGCGTAGCTCCGGGATTATGGTCGGCTCGGTCGGCATAGCGGCAATTATCGTGAAAATTCAGCGTATACAGCCCGGCCCCATACGTCCATGGGAGATCTTCATCTGCCCATCCAGACAATGGCCCCTGCTCTTTCAGACTTAAAGTATCGATTTCAATAGATCCGTAGAAATATTTGATACCCAGCCTATTCACTTTGGAAGCGATAGAGTCTGGCAAACCGGCATATTCCGCAAACGAATGGCTCTCAGTAGATGGGTCGCCTGAACCTTCAACTATCAACGAACCGACGAACACAGAATCCGGCGACAGAACGCCCTGAAGCTTCGCCAGAGTTGTAAACCTTGAAGTTTCAAGGCCGGAAAGAACGGCCGCTGCTGCCGTAGCGCATTTGGTGATGCTGGCAGGGGTAAGCATCTTGTCGGGGTTTTGCACCACCATATCAGCATTGGTGCGCAAGTCGCGGATAATAACCCCGACATCAGCTTTATCGTATCCGGGGAAAAGGATGCTGTCGCGATTGGTCTCGGTGACAAGAGGCCAACGCAGCACGGGCCTTTTAGCCCTTCGCCTACGCGATTTTTTCTTTTTCGCCTTATGACGCTTCACGGCCGTGGTACGCGCAGACTTCCGCCTGGGCGCTCCATCGGCAGGCAAAGCGGCGGATAGCACCGTAAATGCCAATAAAGCACAGATAGTCAGCCGTATATATCTCAATAGCTTCATGCTTGAAACTCAGATGATGGTTAAGAATCCTCACGGGAAGCCTTCCGGACAATATCCTTTTAGTATATGGTCGGCAGTCCGATAGAAAACTTACCACGAAGGTAATAATTTCAAATCAGCAATCGTAACAAATAGACTTAATGTTTCATAAAAAGCAGCAAAAGGGGCTAATAATAAGTCTTGATTGAAGATTTTTTTGTAATTTCGCAAAAAGTTTTATATCCGGGTTTACAAAGATGGTAAGCAAAACAAGAGATCGTCTCATCGAGGTTGCGCGTCAGCTTTTTGCGCGCAAAGGTGTTGAAAACACCACGATGCTTGATATAGCCAACGCCTCAGAAAAGGGGAGACGCACCATCTACACTTATTTTAAAAACAAGCGCGAAATCCACCGTGCCGTCATCGAGCGCGAAAGCGAGCAGGCCGTAAAGGCTGAGCGAGACATCCGCGAAGGCTCTCAGTCAGCCCGCGAAAAGCTCGAAAAAATTCTCCGCGCGAGATTCGATATCCTGCTTTGCCCTACAGCCCCGCGCTATCTCGACAATTTCCCATGGCTTAATCTCCTCGAAGGGAAGCGTGTAGGCAAAATCAGGCGCCTCACCTCGCTGAAAGAGATTCAGATACTCTCCGACATACTGCAAGAGGGGGTGGACAACGGCGAATTTAATGCCAATCTGGTGCCTCACGTCGTTCCAATGATTGTAATGATCATGCTGGGCGTGGACAACACAGTGACCCATCCGGAGATTGATGTGCTCGGCATCTCGCGACGCGAGACTTTCGACCACGCAGTGGAATTTGTGCTCGAATCTTTAACCGCTAACAACCAAAGCTAAATTCATATAACACAATGAAACTACTTGAAGGAAAAACCGCAGTCATCACCGGCGCCGCACGCGGCATCGGCAAAGAGATTGCTCTGCATTTCGCCAAAGAAGGCGCCAACATCGCATTCACTGACCTTGTAATCGACGAAAACGGCAAAAAGACCGAAGAGGAAATCGCCGCTCTCGGTGTAAAAGTAAAAGGCTATGCCTCCAACGCCGCCGATTTCGCTCAGACCGAAGAGGTTGTAAAACAGATCCATAACGACTTCGGCTCGATCGATGTACTTGTCAACAACGCCGGTATCACCAAAGACGGCCTTATGATGCGTATGACCGAACAGCAGTGGGATGCCGTAATCGCCGTTAACCTCAAGAGCGCATTCAACTTCATCCACGCAGTGCTCCCCATCATGCTCCGTCAGCGCAGCGGTTCGATTATCAACATGGCCTCTGTAGTCGGTGTTCACGGTAACGCAGGTCAGGCTAACTATGCTGCATCAAAGGCCGGTCTGATCGCGCTTGCCAAGAGCGTGGCTCAGGAGGTCGGTTCACGCGGCATCCGCGCCAACGCCATCGCTCCGGGCTTCATTGAGACAGCCATGACAGCCGCTCTTCCCGAAGAGATACGTCAGGACTGGTGCAAGAAGATTCCTCTGCGTCGCGGCGGTCAGGTAGAAGATATCGCCAACGTGGCAACCTTCCTCGCTTCCGATATGTCGGGCTATGTCACCGGTCAGGTGATCCAAGTCGACGGCGGTATGAACATGTAATCCGTAATCTCTGAATGTTTAACTACAACACTCATCTCAAGCAACTTATTCTTCCGGAATACGGACGTAATATCCAGCGCATGGTGGACCACTGCCTCACGATCGAAGACCGCGAGGAGCGTACCGTCTGCGCCCGGAATGTGGTGAGGGCCATGGGCAATCTCTTCCCGGAACTTCGCGCTCCGGAAAACGAGCATAAGCTCTGGGATCATCTCATGATCATGTCGGGATTCAATCTGGATATTGATTTCCCGTGCGACGTGATTCATGAAGCTGACCTTGCCACTGAGCCGGAGAAGGTGAACTATACCCAGTCGCAATTCGCCTACCGCCATTATGGCCGCATCCTTCGCGACATGGTGGCTAAGGCTGCCGCCATGGAGCCGGGCGAAGAGCGCGACGAGGTAATCCTTCTGCTGGCCAACCACATGAAGAAGCAGATGCTTGCCGTAAACCCCGATGGCGTCGACGATGCCAAGATTTTCAAGGACCTCCTTGAACTGTCGCAGGGTGCCATACGGCTTGACGCTGCCACCACGAAGCTTCATGAATTCCAGGAAATTAAGCCCGTTGCCACCGGTAAGAAAAAGAAGAAAAAATGATAATCAGAGAAGATCTTGCACCGATTGGACGTCTGCTGAAACCTCATGGCATCAATGGCGAAATCACAATGCTGCTCACAGCCGATGTGGATGTGAGCGAGCTCAGGTGCATCCTTCTCAATCTTGACGGCATCTTTGTGCCGTTCTTCCCCGCGGCAGTGCGCCCCAAAAGTTCTGAAACCGACCTCATCTCAATCGATGGCGTCACGGATGAAGATATGGCGGGAGCGCTATGCCCCAACGACGTCTATGCCCTCCGTTCCGATCTCGGGACGGAGGACGACATAGATGCTGACGGTCTGTATGCATCCGATCTCATCGGCTTTACCATTATCAGTGATGGCAACGCCATAGGTAGCATCCGGGATGTCGACGACTCGACGGAGAATTTTCTGTTTGTCGTGGAAGGTCCTGGCGGAGCCGAGATTCTGATACCGGTGGTGAACGACTGGATACAGCAGATCGACAGCGAAAACCGGAACATTACCATGACAGTTCCTCCCGAACTCCTCTCTAACCTCTAACTGTTTCAGCCAAAATGATGGAATTTGACGAAAATAAAGCCATTGACTTTATCAATCAGGCATTGATCAATGAAGGCCGCACAGCCTACGATGAAGATGAAGTCCTCAACATAATCGATATGGTGTGGGACTACTACGACGAGAACGGCCTGCTTGAAGTAGAAGCCGATCCTGACGACGATGACCTTGACGATCTTGAATCGGAGATTGTCGACTACGTTACGCGCATGCTCCGCAAAGATAAAAAAGCAAAAGTCGTGCCCGAAGATGTGCCCGTGATGGTGCGTGCCGAACTGGCCTACGAAGATTCCATTGAATAAGCCGAGGCCGAGATGCAGAAATTCTCACGACATATTATCTTCTCATCCGTCGGTGCTCTGTTGTTACTATCACCGTCGACAGCATTGGGTCAGAAACCTGACACATCACAACAGATTGTGCCCGAGACCACTGAAGATCTCAGCGAGCTGACACTGGCCGAAACACTTCAGCTACCCGAAGTGCCGACAAAGGCTCGCGGCGAAGTGCGCCGGCTGATGCAGCAGGAAGCCCGTGGGTTGCAGAAATTGGGCTACAAGGTTGAGACCATGCGTCAGGGGGAGGTAGTGATCGCCACTATTCCCGCAGATAAGCTGTTTGCTCCAAACGACACAGTCCTGACCCGCGAAGCCTCAGAAGCCCTGCGCCCGTTCCTGAGCTATTTCAATACTTCCGGCAGATATAAGGTCATTCTGGCGATGCATTCCGACGATACCGGCTCTGACCAATATCTTTATCAGCTCACAGAGCGACGCATTATCGCCCTCTACGATTACTTTGACCTGTATGCCAACCAGACTGAGATGCTTCAGGGTTATCCTATGGCCGACAGCGAACCTGTAAAGGATACGCCAAATAACTCGATGACAAACCGTCGCACCAATCGCCGGCTCGAGATTTACATCGTACCCGGCCCGACATTCATCTCTGCAGTCACCAAATCAGTCAAATGATTTCATCGCTAACGATCATTCAACGGCAAATCTAACTGAAAAAGCCCGGACTTACCGAATCGGCAAACCCGGGCTTTTTAGAAGTATTTATCTCGGATTAGAACTTATATCCGACAGTGAATACAAGCTGATTGGAGTTAAAGTCCATCTTGGCGGTAGGAGATGAAATCCACTCACCGTTATAATCCTTGAAGTTGCTGAAAGCGTGGTATTTCGAGGATGTGTTACGATGCACAAACGCTGCGTCGGCGTAGAATCCGCTGAAACGGTAGCCAAGGCCAAACGAGATAGAGTTCACATCGTTGTCAAGCGTATAAGCAGGGTTTGTGCCGGCGGTTACCACTTCAATTGCGCCATCGGCGGCTTCAGCCTTTACATTAGTGGAAGTATATGCATAGCCGGCACGGACGCTGAACTGAGGCGTCACGCGGAATTCGGCACCAAGGCGAATTGTATTGGCGGCTTTGAAGTAGTCTTTGATATCCTGATTGACATAGTCTAAGTCACCGTAGCTGTCGCTGGTAGTCATGTTGCCATAAGCATCATACTCGTAGTCGGCGCTGATTATTGCGCGTCCACCGATCACTCCGGCTGCACCGAACATCAGTTTCCAGGGCGATTTCATTTTCCAGTCGTAGTATGCATCATCCGTTGACTCATTGAGCTGTGTGCCATATTCATCACCGTAAAGGATATTGCCGTAATAAGAGGTGGTGAGGTTATACCATGTAGGCGTGTGGACTGCGAAACCGAGACGGAACTCGTTGATCGGTTTGAAAATAAGACCAAGCTTGAGGTTAACGCCCGTTCCGGTGGTCTTCCTTGCATTGTTGAGCTCCCAGTCGCAGTTGCCTTCCCGAATGCCATCGATAGGTGAGGACCCTGCCGGCACATTCGCCGACTGAATCGACTCGGAATAGTACGTCTCCTGCTCATAGTTCAAATCGGTGATTCCGAGACCCAAGCCCCAATAAATCATATTGGAAAGGTTCCCGCCGATATTGATGGAATATTCGTCGACGTAACCGCGCTCTCTTACGGTGAACTCACCTGTGCCTTGCGACGGGTCGCCTTGCAGACCCTGCTGAGGATGCTGGAACAATCCGTTGTACATATCTGTAAGATAGCTTACCGGATTACCCTGATTATCAGCGCTCACTTCTACTACGGGATTGATCACGCCGCCGGAGAAACCGAGAATGCTGAGCCAGTTGATGTCAGAATTCTGATATGGATTGTATGGGGTAGAGAGATTGAGACCGGCCGGGAGTTGGCTTTGATTGTCGTAAAACATCATTCGGTAAGGATCGATGCCGTCGGTCATAAGAGCTATATAATTCGACAGCGACGAGTTGAGCCCCATGCCATAGCCGCTATACTGACGCTCGAAAGATTTGGATCGGCCGTAAGAGACACCCCACGAAATAGTCTTCATAATTTCGGAATCAATATTAAATGTACCGACATATCCGAAATTATTGACATCGGCATGAGTTTTGTTCATCGACATGGGCTGCCCGATCTGGGAGCTTTTATTATTCATCAAATTAATATCGAGGGTAAAGCCGATTTCGCTGCCTCGATACACGCCGATACCTGCGGGGTTCTGATTAAGAGTGCTGAGATCACCGCCGAGAGCGGTGAATGCGCCTCCCATGGCCATGAAGCGGGCAGTTCCGCGACCATCCTGGCCTGAAAGCCTATAAGCGTCGGTTGCACTTTGTGCTGAAGCCGCAATAGGAAGAAGGGCGGCAATAGCGATTGCAAAGTTAGTCTTCTTCATATGAATATAGTTGTTGAGTGGTAGTTTTTAGTGGAGCGTCAAATTATATTTATGAGACCTTCATGGGCGCTCTCGCTGAGAACCCATGAAGGTGGATTATTCTTAGCGACCGCGGTGTCCGCCGCCTCCGCCGGAGGAGCGACCGCCTCCGCCGCCGAATGAACCGGATGAATATCCTCCGTGACTGCCGCCGGTTGAGAAACTGCCCGACGATGAACGGCCGCGCGAGGGCGATGAGTAGCTGCCGGAGTTATAGCTGTTGCCCGAAGAGGGTGAGCGATAAGAGCCGGAATTGCCTGAAGACTGATGGCGGTAGCTGCCGTTGTTGCCCGTGGATTGCTGACGGTAGCTTCCGGAGTTGCCGGAATTGTAGCTGCTGCCTGTACGGCCGCGGCCACGCGTACCGTTAAGATTCTGCTGATTCGGGTTCGATGTCGGAGGCTGATAGCCGGGTCGCGAGGTTGAAACCGTGCCGGAAGGACGGTATGAGCCGTTGCCGGAGTTGCCATAATTGCGGTTTACGCCGTTGCCATAGCGGTATGTGGTGCCGCCGGTGGTATTGCGGCCGGAGTAACCGGTACGTCGGCCTGACGTACTGTTAGGTGCATAAGCGCCGGGGGAAGAGTAGTGAGGACGGTATCCCCAGTGGTGACCCCAGTCCGGGCCGGGTCCCCATCCGGGATAATATCCCCATCCGGGCCGATGCCAGCACCAGCCCCAACTCCAGGATGGGCCACCCCATCCCCAGCTCCATGACGGACCGCACCAGCCCCAGCTGTAGCTCCAGTAGGGGTAGCTCCATGAAGGTCCCCATGCATAGCCCCAGTAGGGATCCCAGCCCCAGCGGTTCCAATACCAGGAATCATAGTATGGATAGCCGCCGATCACATTGATATTCAATGTAGTGGTAGGCTTTGATGAGCCGTAATAATTGGTGGTTGAGCCATCGCCGGTGTAATAGTCGTAGTTGTATGAGTCGTTGTAGTCCGAGCCGGTTGTCTCTGCATAAGCCTCCTTGGCAACATCCGAATTCTGGAAACGGGCCAGGTTGCGGGTGTTGCTCATAGCCTCAAACTGACCGAGAGTGATCGAATCTACACGGGCTGAACTTACGGATTGGGCACTGGTATGGCGGTTATATTCATCGACATCGCGAGTCGAGGTGCCGTTCACCTGATAAGTATCAGCGGCCTGATAAACGCCGACATTATCCCTGGGCACATATTCCGAACCGTCATAGTAGTAAGTAGCCTGACCATTGGCAGGTGCAGTCTGATAGACTTCACGAGGTGCAGCCGAAGATTTTTTCTTCGTCGTATTTTTAACCTCTTTTTTGGCTTTTGAGGCATCGTAATAGATGTCGTCGTCGTAATAGCCCTGAGCGAAAGCCACCGACCCCGTAAGCATGGCCGCTACGGACAGCGTGGCGAGTTTGGGCAGACAGCTTTTAAATTTCATAATTGTATCTCCTTGTTATGCTTTGGTAGAGCCTGTGAAAAAAGCCTGAAAGGCTCAAAATCAATAGCAATGGTTAATATTCAATTTATCTTTTAGACACTCTTGGAATGCGGAAGTTTAACCCCGATAGTGCCGGAGATTACAAATATAACAATTCCGGAGCAATTTTGACCATAACCTCAGGAATTTAACAAATTATTTGCCTATAAGCCGACCGATGGAGCCGTTAGATACCTCCTATGATAAGCTATAGTAATAAGAATAAAGAAATCCCCGGGAAGATTTCTTATGAATCCGTCCCGGGGAGTTTAACTTTAAAAGTGAGTGAAATTTGAAAGGTATGATAGTCAGCCGCAGGTTATTTCTCTGCTACCGGCTTCATATCGTAGCTCATCATAGCTACAGTGAAACCCCAGTAGATGAAGGCCAGAGCGGTCAGGAAGCTTACCATCATCATATCCTGCAGGTAGCCGGCTTCAAGGAAGAAGAAACCGATGATAAGAAACAGAATACCGTTGATAAGGTACATCCACCAATATTTGTTGGCGCGGGTGCCTACCGAAGCGATAATAGAAGCGATACCCCAGAAGATGAACACAAAAGCAAGGAAGTAGGGGAATACGATTTCAGAGAGGATTACGCTGCGGACAAGCATGAAACCGACAAACATATCAATCACACCACCTGCGAGCCACCATCCCCAGCCTCTTGGGCGTTCTGCCCCGGCTGAAACACAGAGCTGAACCACACCGGCCAGAATCAGAAGCCATCCGAAAATCTGAGATGCTACTGCATATCCGGCTGCGGGCCAGAACCAATAAGCAAATCCACTGAGCACTAATAAAATCCCTACAACGAGGACGATCCACCAATATTTGGTCTGTCCCCAAAAGTTAATTGTTAAGGTCTTCATAATATATGATGTTATTTAAATGGTTGTAAATCGACGTTCTTTTATTATCGTTTCGTTTGTTTTGATACTATAACATTCCGAATCAAAAAATGGTTGAAAAAAAGACTGAGAAAATTTAACATTTTGTGGTTAAAATTAAGTTAGTTGCCTATAACCATGAAAAATGCTAAATTTGCAGTAAAATAATCATGCTTTGATTTATCCCGATTCTTTTGAACATAAAATAGGCTTTGACGCCGTTAGGGCCTCCCTTGCGGAGCTTTGCTCATCCTCACTTGGACGCAAATGGGTAGAGGAGATGTCCTTTTCCTCCGATTTTGGCACTGTCAGCCGGGAGCTGAACTCAACGTCGGAAATGCTTGCCATCCTCTCCGGTTCTGAAGCGTTTCCGCTTCAGGGCGTCGACGACATGACTCCGGCTTTGGCACGATGCCGAGTGGAAGGCGCGAGCGTTAGCGCTCCGGAGCTGCATCGCATCCGCCGCGGACTGCTTATCACCAATGCGATTAAGGATTTCTTTCGCAAAAGCAATGAGCAAAGCGATAACCAATTGCCACAAGCCTCACCATATCCCAACCTGACCTCGATCTGTGAACCGATAGAATCATTTCAGGCTCTTAATAAGGCCATAGACCGAATAATGGACGAGTCGGGTGAAATCCGCGATACGGCTTCCAAGACTCTGGCAGAGATCCGAAGCGAGCTGTCGAGGGTCAGTTCATCGCTTAATTCGATAATGCGTAGGGTAGTGGCGCGGGCTGTTGAAGATGGCTTCCTGGAGCAGGACACCACACCCTCGGTGCGCGACGGGCGTCTTGTGCTCCCGGTTGCGCCCATGAATAAGCGCAAGATTCAGGGTATAGTCCACGATGAATCAGCCACCGGCAAAACCGTCTTTATAGAGCCGGCGGAAATTGTGGAGGCTAATAATCGCGTACGCGAACTCGAAATGGAGGAGCGACGTGAGATTCTGCGTATTCTTGCAGAATTCACTGCTCAGATGCGACCCTACATCCCGGCGATCCTCGAAAGCTACACAATGCTGGGGAGATTCGACTTTATAATGGCGAAGGCTCGCTTTGCATTAGACACAGATGCCACGATGCCATCAATCAGCCGCGAACGCGAATTGGAATGGTATCATGCCGTGCATCCCGTTCTGCTCAAGTCGCTTCGCAGCCACGGAAAGGAGATCGTACCTCTTGATATATCACTGACAGCGAAAAACCGTATATTAGTCATTTCCGGTCCCAATGCGGGCGGTAAGTCGGTCTGTCTGAAGACCGTCGGCATTGTGCAGTATATGCTCCAGTGCGGCATGCTCCCTACGGTCTATGAGAATTCCCATATGGGACTGTTTGAAGACATCTTCATTGATATAGGCGATGACCAGTCGATAGAAGACGATCTTTCGACATACAGCTCACACTTGCGCAATATGCGCCAGTTCGTGACTGCAGGCAGCGAGGGCACACTTATGCTTATCGACGAATTCGGAAGCGGCACCGAGCCGCATATCGGCGGCGCCATAGCCCAGGCTGTGCTGGAACGGCTCAATGGGAAACGGATGTGGGGCGTGGTCACCACTCATTTCCAGAATTTAAAACAGTTTGCCGAGGATACCGAAGGGCTCATCAACGGGTCGATGCAATACGACCGCCAGAAGATGCGTCCGCTTTTCCGGCTTTCTGTCGGGAATGCAGGCAGTTCATTTGCCATTGAGATAGCCCGTAAATCAGGTCTTCCCTCGGAGATAATCGACAAAGCCTCGGAACTCGTCGGAAGCGACTATGTCAATTTGGACAAATACCTGCTGGATATAGCGCGCGACAAGCGATACTGGGAGCGAAAGCGACAGGATATCCGCTTGAAAGAGAAACGCATCGCACAGACTCTCGAACGCTATGAGACTGATGCCGACACACTACGCTCCAAGCGTAACGAAATCCTTGCCGAAGCTAAAAACGAAGCCAGACAGATAATCGAAGGGAGCAATGCGGCGATTGAGCGCACCATACGCGAAATCCGCGAATCGCAGGCCGACAAGGAGCGCACCCTTGAGGCGCGCCGCAAGATGAACGAGGAGAAAAAGCGTCTCTCAGAAGAGCAAGCGAAAGAAAACGCTCTGCTACGCAAAGCCCCCAAGACCCGGAAGAAATCTCAGGAGCAGAACCCCTCCGCCCCAAAGGCCAAAATAGAAGTCGGCGATTTTGTAAAGCTTGACGGTCAGGGAATAGCCGGTCAAGTACTTTCTCTTTCCGGCAAAGAAGCTACCGTAGCATTCGGAATGCTGAAGACTAATGTGGCTGTCAAACGTCTGGTACCGACCATGACACGGCCAGCTTCAGGATCAGGTGCAGCCTCGTTTGTGTCGGCTGAAACCACCGGACGTATGCGTGAAAAGCAGCTCAATTTCAAACGCGAAATCGATGTACGCGGCATGAGGGCAGATGAAGCCATTCAGGCTGTCACATATTTCATTGACGATGCCATACAATTTAACCAAAAGGAGGTGCGTATCCTTCATGGCACAGGCACCGGAGCCCTCCGGCAGGCTATCCGCCAGTATCTTGACACTGTGCCGGGCGTAGCAGGCTATCATGATGAACATGTACAGTTCGGCGGAGCCGGGATCACAGTGGTACAACTATCGTAGCATCCCGTCCGTTACATACAATAGATAGATAACCGACAGAATAACATCAAACTTATATTAAATATGGTAATTCAACGTATTCAAACTTTATGGTTGCTTCTGGCATCTGTAATAGTTGCCATTTACAGCTTCCTTCCCAAAGGCGTTATAGCCTCAGCCGAGCTGGACTCCAATTCGGCAACAATAATTCAGGCTACGGATATCCCGGTGCTTCTTGTGGTTGAGCTCCTTATCGCCGTGCTTCTCTTCATCGCTATCTTTCTGTTCAAAAATACCAAGAGGCAGAAACGCGTCACCATCATCTCGATGCTCCTGATTGTGGTATCTGAAGTCACGGAACTTATGCTCCACTACCGCTGGGCATCGTATGGCGGCAAATTCGAATGGTTAGGGTCAACCACAGTGCTATTCGGCGCCTTGATCTTCGCTGCGCTTGCTCTGAAAGGTATCAACCATGATGAGAAGCTTCTGCGCTCGGCCGACCGCCTGCGTTAAAAGCATGATATAACTAATATAAAACGGCAGCGACCCTGATTCGGTCGCTGCTGTTTTTATATACAAAATTCAGAGGTTAATTCCGGTTGAGCTTCGCTTTAAGAAATGCTGCTGTATAAGAATCTCCGTTTTCTGCCACCTGCTCGGGAGTGCCACAGGCCACAATGTTGCCGCCCTCACTTCCGCCCTCCGGACCCAGATCGATAATATGGTCGGCAATCTTGGCCACATCGAGATTGTGTTCAATCACAACGACAGTATGCCCTTTGGCTATCAGGCGGTTGAAGGAATCGGTCAGAAGGTTGATGTCGTGAAAATGCAGTCCGGTAGTAGGCTCGTCGAAGATAAACAGGGTCGGCTCGCTTTTCTCCATTGCGAGGAAATAAGCGAGTTTGACACGCTGGTTTTCACCGCCTGACAATGTCGATGACGACTGTCCGAGCTTTATATATCCGAGTCCGACATCCTGAAGCGGCTTCAAGCGCTTCACAATGCGTTTTTCAGTTGAGCCGTCAGATTCACCGAAAAATTCGATAGCATGATTGACCGTCATATCGAGAACATCGGAGATGTTTTTACCTCGGTATTCGATTTCGAGGACATCGCGCTTGAAACGTTTTCCGCCGCAGGATTCACATGGGATGGTAATATCTGCCATAAACTGCATCTCAATCGTGATGGTGCCTTCCCCCTTGCACTCTTCGCAACGTCCGCCTTCGGTGTTAAAGGAGAAATATGCCGGAGTGAATCCCATCTGCTTGGCTCCCTGCTGCTCTGCAAACAGACTGCGGATTTCATCATAAGCCTTTAGATATGTAGCCGGATTCGAGCGTGTCGACTTTCCGATCGGATTCTGATCGACAAACTCCACCGATGAAATCCTTCGCAAATCGCCTCCAAGAGCTTTGAAAGCTCCCGGAGCGTCCGTAGCCTCTCCGAGATGGCGAAGCATAGCTTTATAGAGTATATCACGAATCAGAGTAGATTTGCCCGACCCGCTGACGCCTGTCACCACTGTAAGCACGCCCAGCGGTATGCGCACATTTACATCTTTGAGATTATGCTCGCGGGCACCTGTGATTTCGATATAACTCGTCCATTTACGGCGATTACGGGGCACCTCAATCTTCATCTTACCGGTCAGATAACCCGCCGTATAGCTGTCTTTAGCAGACTCTATGCCACTGAGCGGCCCGGAATAGATAATGTTGCCGCCGAGACGCCCCGCCTTCGGGCCGACGTCGACAATCCAATCGGCAGCTTCCATGATCTCTTCATCATGTTCCACCACGATCACCGTATTACCTTGATCACGCAAGCGTTTCAATACGCCTATGAGCTTCTGTGTGTCGCGCGAGTGAAGTCCTATCGACGGCTCGTCAAGAATATAGAGCGAACCCATAAGCGATGAACCGAGCGAAGTGGCGAGATTAATGCGCTGACTCTCACCGCCCGAGAGAGTAGATGACAGGCGATCAAGAGTGAGATACTCCAGACCGACTTCCACCATCACTTGAAGACGATTGCGAATCTCTGTCAGCAGGCGTTTGGCTACAGCCTGATCATTGGCGGAAAGCTGCAGATTGTCGAACCACTTTTTAAGTTCTGAAATCGGCATTTTTACCAGTTCCATAATAGTAGTACCGGCAATTTTCACATATCCGGCTTCAGGACGCAGACGGTTTCCATGGCAATCAGGGCAAATGGTCTTACCCCGGTAGCGAGCCAGCATCACTCGGTACTGAACTTTATACTGATTCTGCTCCACCATCTTGAAGAATCCGTCAATCCCCTCGAATCCATGGCCGCCATGCCATAGCATATCTTTTTCAGAAGGGGAGAGGTCGGCATAAGGCTTATGAATCGGGAAACCGGTCTGAGCAGCGATATGAATGAAATAGCGCTTCCATTCGCTCATTTTCTCGCCACGCCAGCACGACACGCAATCGTCATAGACCGACAGCGCCGGATTGGGGATGACCAACCGTTCGTCGATGCCTATACAGCGGCCAAAACCCTCGCAGCGCGGACATGCGCCATAAGGATTATTGAAATTGAACAGCAGATCTGAAGGTTCAAGGAATGAAATTCCGTCGGCTTCAAACCGCGTGGAAAAGTCATGGCGGCGCACATTGCCACCTTCCCATACTATCAGCGTCATCGAGCCATTACCCTCAAACAGGGCTGTCTCGGTAGAATCAGCCAGACGTGAGCGCTCATCAGCATCGGAGCTGACTGCAAGGCGGTCAATGAGCAGTTCATAACCCGGATTGGCCTTGAGATCAGGATTTCCGGCCAGAAGATCGGATATTTCCACAAACTCTCCATCGCGGAAAAGTCGGGAATAGCCGCCTTGCCGCAAAATTTCAAGATGATGGGCAAACGAGCGCTCGGCCGGCATAAGTATAGGCGCAGTCACGGCTATGCGAGTGCCTTCGGGATATTGCATAGCGCAATCCACTACGTCTGTAACAGAGTGACGGCGTACTTCGCGGCCACTCACCGGCGAATACGTATGGCCTACACGGGCGAACAGCAGGCGCAGGTAATCGTAGATTTCAGTAGAAGTGCCAACAGTGCTTCGGGGATTTCGCGTATTGACTTTCTGCTCGATAGCAATAGCCGGCGGAAGGCCATGGATATAATCGACTTCCGGCTTATGCATCTTGCCGAGAAACTGACGGGCATAAGCCGACAGACTCTCGACATACCTGCGTTGACCTTCAGCGTAAATGGTATCGAATGCAAGCGACGACTTGCCGGAACCCGACAGACCTGTCACGACTATCAATTGACCGCGAGGCAACACCAGATCTACGCCTTTCAGATTGTTGACCCTGGCGTTTCTTATTACTATGTTCTCCTCGGAAAGTTTCCGATCTTTTACTTCAGATGGGGAAACATCCAGGGGGTGTATATTATCAGTTTTCTTCATTATCAGTTTGTTTCGAATATAAATAACGTGAAAATCTTCGATTTATTGCCGCCATTTTTCGTCAAAGTCCGAGACCAATCCATGACGAATTTAACTAAAAACACGCTATTGATTTAACTTTTCATTATCTTTGCAAACATTTGCCAAGATAAAACGTTTTAACTGATAAAAGGAACATATTTCATCAAACCTTTTAAACTCACTATAAGTCTATGAAAAATCTTGACATCGTGCTCGCCGTAATCGGAGGAGCTTTGGTCGGAGCCTCGCTCGGCCTTCTTTTCGCGCCTGCAAAAGGGACTGACACCCGCGAAGAAATCGCTAAATATCTCGAATCGAAAGGTATCAAACTGAAAAGGCACAAACTTGAGAAGCTTGTTGCTGACCTTAAAGACGAGATTGAAGGCTAACAGCCTTGAGATTTAAGTATAAATTAGTTACCACACTTTTTAATCCCATTTTGATATGAAAAGTTTGAATCTGCTCTATGCATTCCTCGGTGGCGCTATCGTTGGTGCAGGCGCCGCTCTTCTTTTTGCTCCTGAAAAGGGTGAAGACCTTCGCGCTCAGATCAAAACGCTTCTGAAAAAATACGGCGTGTGCAAATGCACAAAAGAAGAAGATCTCGAGATGCTCGTTGACGAAATCGCCGAGGAAATAAAGAAATAATTATCCTTAACCCCTCATTCCGTTTCGGGCCGGAGCCAATGGCTCTGCGCCCGAAATCGGAATCTTTATCTCTCCCAAGCTTCCATTCCCACATTCGAAAACATTCACATTATCCCAATACATGAACGCTTCCGGCACATTTCAAACTCTGAAAGAGCTAATCACCCGATTGGTGCGTCTATATCTTGAAAGCGCCAAGCTTACGCTTGCAGAAAAAATGACTATTTTGCTTTCAGCGGCATTGATACTGATAATTGTTCTCGTGCTTGGAATCTTTGCCCTGGCATTCTTCGCCGGTGCGGCAGTGGAAGCCCTCCAACTCGTGCTTGAACCATGGCTTTCGAACCTGCTGTTAGGCGGATTCTTCCTGATTATCATCATGCTGGTCTTCCTGCTGCGCAAGCCATTGATTATCAACCCGATTGCCAAATTTCTTAGTCGGCTGATGTTTGAATCCGGCAACGACAAACATTAATCTCACCCCGCCGTAAAAAGTCATCCACCTAAAATTCAACCTGTTATGTCGACAAAGAAACAAACCGCCACCTCTCCGGCAGTGCCCGATACGCCTTCTTACGCTTTCAAAGGATACACACTCGATGAAATTCGATACCGCAGAGCATTGGTTGACCTTAAGATAGCAGTGGCTCAAGACAGGCTCAAGAGCATCGCCTCCAACAAATTCGTCCGCCAGACTCAGACCGTCTCGGAATATGCCTTAGGCCTTAACACTATCTTGCGCTACATAGATGTGGCAATGATTGGCTACAGTGTGATGCGACGTATCTCGTCCTTCTTCCGCCTTTTCCGCTCTCATTCCAGAAATAAATAAGCGAAAAATATAATTGCTTCCCCGCTGTTAGGAAGATTTTTATTACCTTTGTGATGAATCCGGAATATAATCCGCAAGAGCATCATCACAATGAACAACTACATAGAGCTCCAACTCACATTCTCCCCGCTCTCCGAATCCACTGCTACGGATCTGACCACTGCCACCGACGTGATGTCGGCCTGTCTGGCCAATGTGGGGTATGAAAGTTTCGTCACCGAGGGGAACACACTTTCGGCCTACATACCGGTCGGGGGGTATTCCCAATCTGAACTTTCCGATGTAATGCAATCCTTCCCTCTGGAAGGGTGGACCATCGAGGCCAATACAAAAGAGATAGAAGGGGAGGACTGGAATGCCGAATGGGAGAAAAATTATTTCCAGCCTATCATCGTCGGCACTGAGTGCGTGATCCACAGCTCTTTCCACCATGACATACCCCAATGTAAGTACGACATTGTGATTGACCCCAAAATGGCCTTCGGCACAGGCCACCATGCCACCACATCTCAAATCATAAGCCGCCTGCTCACGCTCGATCTGGAGAATAAATCGGTGATCGATATGGGAACAGGGACTGGCATTCTCGCCATATTGGCAGCTATGCGCGGAGCAAAACCGGTCACCGCCATTGAGATTGACCCGTTTGCAGAAGCCAACGCCCGCGAAAATGTAGTGGTCAACGGCCATCCCGAGATAGAAGTGTTATTAGGCGACGCAGCCCGGCTGGAGGGGAAACATGCCGACGTATTTATAGCCAACATCAACCGCAATATAATCCTGAATGATCTTGAGCGTTATGCCGCTACTCTCAATCCCGGCGCAATCATGATCCTGAGCGGATTTTACGAAAGCGACATTCCGATGATTGCCGCCAAAGCGGAAACTCTTGGTCTGCAAGAACAGATGCACACCACTCAGGGAGACAATTGGGCATGTCTGACCCTTATACGGAGATAACTCATCAGAAACATAGGATTTTTAACCGCAAACGGACGCTACAATGAAAGCTGACAGCCGAACATTACGGTATACGATATTTCTATTTTCCATTCTTTCAGCCATGTTGGTCATACCGATAAGCCTGTCGGCTGAAAATGCAATAAATCAGCCGGGGCAGTCAGGATCTGACTCTATCAAGGTTGCGCCGATGTCGATAACATCGGTCGATCCGGCATTGAAGCCCGATCCGTTTGTCAGCGAAGGTGTTTTGGGTCACTTCACATGGGGTGTTGATCTTGGGAGCGGAGTCGATGTCACCTCCCGCAATATGACCATGTTTTCACTCGGAGCCGAATTCGGCTACAAAGGCGGACCATTCCGCATGATCGGCTTCGGCGCGGAGATTTTTTCCATGATGGACAATTCCTCGCGTGCTTACCCCATCTTCGCGATTGTACGCACATCTTTTACGACCCATCCCACACTCTGCTTTCTTGACGTACGTGGCGGTATCTCTATCAACAATATCCTCGATTCCAAACAGCAGACCGGCTGGTATGGCTCGCTCGGCGTTGGCTTCAACCTGGCCAACAAACGCTCATTTGCATCCCATATCATTCTGCGCGGGATAGCCATGCCGTTCAAAGGAGTTTACGAAGAGACATCCGAAAACAACTTTAAATACACTATGGGGTACGCCTGCATAAGCATCGGCTGCGCTTTCTGACTCCTCACATAATTACAATTTGAGAAAACATATTTGAAAAAGCGGCATCGCCTCATTTGGCCATGTCGCTATTTCAATTTTCTAATCAGAAAGGCTACTTACCGATTATACAGAAGGTGCAAGATTCATCGTCTCAATTCCGGCTTAAGGACAGAATAAAAACTCTGTTTATTTGTAAACAGAAGATCCTTTGGGAAATACAAACGAACTGCACAATAGATTAGCGGCGATATCAGAGCGCTATTGAATCTGAGAAAAGAGTGCGGTTCTGAAGCGAGCGGCCAAGAGTTATCTCGTCGGTATACTCAATCTCGTTACCCACTGAGACGCCGCGGGCGAGCTGAGTGACCGTGACGTCCGGGTAATCTTTAAGGCGCCGGTAGATATAATAATCGGTGGTGTCACCCTCCATGGTCGCGCTCAAAGCCAGAATAATCTCATTGATTTTTCCTGAGGCTACACGCATCACGAGCGAATCAATCTCCAGCTGATCCGGGCCGATACCGTCGATAGGGGAGATGATGCCACCCAACACATGATACAGTCCTTTGTAAGTGCCGGTGCGTTCAATAAGCAGCACATCCTTAACATTTTCCACTACGCATACGGTAGAGTGGTCGCGCATCGGATTAGAGCAGATCGGGCATACCTCCTGCTCGGAAATATTGTGGCAAACCTTGCAATACGAAATCCCCTTACGCATATTTATGATAGCCTCGCCCAGACTCTGAGCCACGTGGGGGTCTTCCCTGAGCAGGTGCAAAGCAAGTCTGAGTGCCGATTTGCGGCCGATGCCAGGCAGCCGGGATATTTCAGATACCGCTGTCTCAAGCAGTTGCGAATCGAATTCCTGTATCATAAGGGGTAATATCTCCTTGCATTAAATCATTAAGACAAGCAAATTTACGAAATTTCCCTGACATTTCATTCCTATCCTGTGATTGACAGTTTCGAATTTGTATGAATCCAGATAAGAGCCGGTTCGCAGAAAAACAGTCAAAAAAAATGGTGCGCAGCTCCGCAACAAATCGCAGAAAAATATATCCTGTTTCAGTAATAATTGCTAACTTTGCCAAGCATTTGTGCGCGCCGAAAGGCTAAAACGCAACTTGCAGACAATCAGTCATTATGGAAATAGCAAGAACAATTCAACAGTTGCACCACCTCGTCGACGGTGCCCGAAAAGAAGGGAAAACCATCGGATTGGTGCCGACTATGGGAGCTCTCCATGCAGGCCACATCTCATTGGTGGACCGTGCCCGCAAAGAAAATGATTTAGTGGTAGTAAGCGTTTTCGTGAATCCTACCCAATTCAATAACGCCGACGACCTCAAGACATATCCGCGTACGGAAGAAGCCGACTGCGCTAAGCTCAAAGCTGCGGGAGTAGATGTAGCTTTTATTCCTTCAGTAGAAGAAATATATCCCGAACCGGACAATCGTGTATTTGACCTTGGCGAAGTAGCCCAAGTGATGGAAGGAGCCATGCGCCCCGGCCATTTCAACGGTGTGGCACAGATAGTAAGCAAGCTTTTTGCCATGGTCGGACCCGACCGCGCCTATTTCGGCGAGAAAGATTTCCAGCAGATAGCCGTAATCCGCAAGATGGTTGAGCTTGAGGGTTTCAATCTCAAAATCGTCGATTGCCCGATTGAGCGCGAAGACGACGGTCTGGCTCTGAGCAGCCGCAACGTGCGTCTGACGCCGGAGCAGCGCGCCATCGCCCCCTCGATTCATCGGGTGATGAAAGAGAGTCTTGAATACGCAAAGACTCACAATCTGGAGCAGACCAAGCAGATGGTCGTTGACACGCTTAATGCCATCGACCAGCTTGAAGTAGAATATTATGAAATAGTCGACCCGCTGACCATGCAGCCGCTTGCGAACTGGGCCGATGCCAAAAACGGGGACTCCGTGGGTTGCATCACCGTATATTGCGGTCCGGTGCGCCTGATCGACAACATCCGTTACACCAACATCCACTAATTTCTATAGCCTGAAATGCAAATAGAAGTTCTGAAATCTAAAATTCACCGCGTGACCGTAACGGAAGCACGTCTGGATTATATCGGCAGCATTACCATTGATGAAGATCTCCTCGATGCCGCCAACATCATCCCCGGAGAGCATGTCTACATCGTGGATAACAACAACGGCGAACGCCTGGAGACCTATGCCATAGCCGGCGAACGCGGCTCGGGGGTAATCTGCCTCAATGGCGCAGCCGCCCGCAAGGTACAGCCCGGCGACATCGTCATCATAATGGCATACGCGCTGGTAACGCCCGAAGAAGGACGCAATTTCCATCCGTCAGTAATCTTCCCGGACACTGCTACCAACCGTCTGGTCTGAACGACTGAATATTTTTTTGCAAACTTACACCTCTTCCGAACATGTTTGAGAATCTAAGCGAAAAACTCGAAAGAAGTTTTAAAATACTCAAAGGCCAAGGTAAGATCTCAGAGATCAACGTGGCCGAAACCCTTAAAGATGTACGTCGCGCTCTTCTCGATGCCGACGTCAATTATAAAGTAGCCAAAACCTTCACCGATACGGTAAAGGCAAAAGCTTTGGGTCAGAATGTTATCAATGCTATCAAGCCTCAGGAACTGATGGTAAAGATTGTTCATGACGAACTGACCACCCTGATGGGTGGGGAGACCGCTCAGATCAATCTTTCCGGGAATCCCACCGTAATTCTGATGTCCGGTCTGCAGGGTTCCGGTAAAACGACTTTCTCAGGCAAAATCGCCAAGAAGCTAAAAAGCGAGAAAGCCAAACGCCCGCTTCTGGTAGCCTGCGACGTATACCGCCCGGCCGCTATCGACCAGCTCAAAGTGCTCGCAGAGCAGATCAGTGTCCCTGTCTATACTGAAGATGGAAATAAGAACCCCGTAGAAATCGCTCAGAATGCAATCTCATACGCCAAGGCCAATCACCTTGACCTTGTGATTGTCGATACAGCCGGTCGTCTCGCAGTCGACCAGCAGATGATGGATGAGATTGAGGCCATCAAAAAAGCGATAAAGCCGCAGGAAACCCTCTTCGTTGTCGACTCGATGACAGGTCAGGACGCAGTCAACACCGCGCGCGAATTCAACGAGCGTCTGGATTTCGACGGAGTAGTGCTTACCAAACTTGACGGTGACACACGTGGCGGTGCGGCTCTTTCGATCCGTACTGTGGTCAACAAGCCTATCAAATTTGTCGGTACGGGCGAAAAACTCGACGCCATCGATCTTTTCCACCCGAGCCGTATGGCCGACCGCATCCTCGGCATGGGCGACATCGTATCGCTGGTTGAAAAAGCGCAAAAGGAATTCGACGAAAACAAGGCCCGCGAGCTTCAGCGCAAGATTGCCAAGAATGAATTCAACTTCAACGACTTCCTCGGTCAGATTCAGCAAATCAAGAAGATGGGTAACCTCAAGGACCTCGCATCCATGATACCCGGCGTTGGCAAAGCCATAAAAGACGTTGAGATAGGAGATGATGCCTTCAAGGGAATCGAGGCCATAATAAGTTCGATGACAGCTCAGGAACGCGTTAATCCATCCATTATCAACGGCTCACGACGTAAACGCATCGCTGCCGGTTCAGGCACTTCGCTTCAGGAGGTGAACCGCCTGCTGACGCAGTTTGAGCAGACACGCAAAGTGATGAAGGCCGCCACATCGATGAAAAATCCCATGCAGATGATGCGCGCCATGCGTCGCCGCTAAGCCGCTGTGAGACCACGCTTTACAATTTTTGTTCACAACCATAATCATTTATCATTTTCATGCAGATCATCGACGGCAAACAGACCGCAACCGAAATCAAAAAGGAGATAGCCTCCGAAGTGGAACGTATGGTTCAGGCAGGCCAACGCCGGCCCCATCTTGCCGCAATCCTCGTCGGTCATGACGGAGGAAGCGAAACTTATGTGGCCAACAAAGTCAAGGCTTGCGAAGTATGCGGATTCCGCTCTTCGCTGATCCGATATGAAAATGATATTGACGAGGCAACTCTTCTGGAGGAGATCAAACGCCTCAACGAAGATGACGAGGTTGATGGCTTCATAGTGCAGTTGCCACTTCCCAAGCATATCGACGAGCAGAAAATCGTGGAGGCTGTCGATCCAAGGAAAGATGTCGATGGATTTCATCCCATCAACGTCGGCCGACAGATGATCGGGCTGCCATGTTTCCATAGCGCAACACCGGCAGGCATCATGCTGCTGCTTGAGCGTTACGGAGTACCCACCTCCGGCGCCAACTGCGTGATTCTCGGCCGCAGCAACATTGTAGGCAAGCCGATGGCAGCCCTGATGATGCAGAAATCCAATCCGGGCAACGCCACAGTGACCGTTTGCCATCGCGATACGAAAAATCTGAAAGAGATCTGCCGCAACGCCGACATCCTTATCGCCGCTATGGGTCGCCCCGGCTTTGTCACGGCTGATATGGTAAAAGAAGGTGCAACGGTAATTGATGTAGGAACTACCCGCGTGCCCGATCCGACGAGGAAGTCAGGCTTCCGTCTGAGCGGGGATGTATGCTTCGACGAAGTGGCGCCCAAATGCGCTTTCATCACTCCTGTGCCCGGCGGTGTGGGTCCTATGACCATCGTCTCTCTGATGCGCAACACTCTGCTGGCTGCTAAAAAAGCCATCTACAAATAATTCAAGTAGTGATTTAACTTTCCTTTTGATCCTGACTGAGCATCAGAAGTATAATCATTTCATCTGATGACCGACGCGATTCTGTCAATAATCCTGAACTTGACTATGGCCGTGGCAAACAACGCCGAGGCCACACTTGTCTTTGCAGGGGATGCCATGATGCATCAGGCGCAGATAGAGGCAGCTCGCAAAACCGCCCCCAAAGACGGCGCAACCGGTCAGACTACGATATATGATTATACCGACTGCTTCACGAAAATCAAGCCACTGATTGAGGCTGCCGATTTCGCTGTAGTTAACCTGGAGACTCCGCTCGGACGCACGAATTTCACGGGTTATCCTTGTTTCAACGCTCCCGTAAGTTATGCATCAGCACTTTATGATGCCGGATTCGACTATTTTCTTACAGCCAACAATCACACCCTCGACCGCCACGAGCGCGGACTGAATTATACTATCCAAGCCCTTGATTCTCTGAAGATTCCACATATCGGTACATACCAATCACGCACGCAACGAGCCCAGCGTGTGCCCGACATAGTGAATGTCAACGGTTTCAAAATCGGAATCCTGAACTACACCTACGGCACCAACGGGATCGAGCCTCGCGGGGATGTCGTTGTCGACTACATCGACCGACAGCAGATGGCCAACGACATTGCCGCCACCAGAATGGCAGGTGCTGAACTGATAGCCGTCTGCATACATTGGGGCGAAGAATATGTGCTTCTACCCGTAGCCTCACAACGCAATACAGCCAAATTTCTTCGCGACCAAGGGGTAGAAATGATTATCGGAGGACATCCCCACGTAGTGCAGCCGATGGAGTTGACGAAAGATGAGAACGGTCAAAACCAGCTGACAGTGTGGTCATTGGGAAATTTCATATCAAACATGAAAACCCGCGACACGCGTGGGGGCGCCCTGGCCAAAGTAAAACTGAAGCGCGACAGCACAGGCAGAGCATACGTTAGCGAAGCCGATATGGAATACATCTTCACTGTGCCACCATCGTCCGCTTCGAAACAATTCACAGTTTACCCTATCGACAGCGTACCATCACCATGGAAATCACATGCGGCAGCATTCCGCAAAGCCCTCAAATAGACTAAATGGAAACGAACAATAACACACAGCGCAACTACCGCACCCGCAAACCCAAACAAGAGACTGTATACGAAACCGGAGGACGGCTTGCACCGCGCGATACAGAAATCGAGGAAGCAGTGCTCGGAGCACTCATGCTTGAAAAGGATGCTTACACCACTGTTTGCGACCTTCTCAAGCCCGAAAGTTTCTATGAGCCTCGCCATCAGCTGATTTACGCAGCCGTCCAGCAGCTCGGCGCCCAGCAGCAGCCTATCGATATGCTGACTGTTACCGAGCGCCTTCGCGCCAACGGCGATCTGGACACGGTAGGTGGACCTGTCGTGATTTCCCAGCTTACAGCCAAAGTGGCCTCCGGAGCTCACGTGGAGTTCCATGCCCGCATCATAGCTCAAAAATATCTTGCGCGTGAGCTTATAAACTTCGCTTCAGCCATTGAGGGTAAGGCCTTTGATGAAAGCAACGACGTTGACGACCTCCTTCAGGAAGCCGAAGGAAAGCTTTTTGAGATTTCCCAGCGGAATGTCAAGAAGGATGTTACGCAGATTGACCCTGTCATCAAGCAGGCGATTGATCAGATCAGTATGGCAGCCAACCGCGAGAGCGGTCTGTCAGGCTTGCAGACCAACTTCCATGAGCTCGACCAGCTGACCTCGGGATGGCAGAATTCCGACCTCATCATTATCGCCGCACGCCCTGCCATGGGTAAGACAGCTTTCGTGCTGTCTATGGCCAAAAACATGAGCGTGGATCTTAGCATCCCCGTGGCCATCTTCTCGCTGGAAATGAGCAATCTTCAGCTTGTAAACCGTCTGATAAGCAATGCGTGCGAACTGGAAGGTGAAAAAATCAAGAGCGGCAGACTCGACGATGCCGACTGGGACAAACTTATGAACGGCGTGAAATCGCTGTATGATTCGCCGCTATATATCGACGATACGCCTTCGCTTTCCATCTTCGAACTGCGAACAAAAGCCCGCCGTCTCAAGCGCGAGCATGATATCCGCATGATTATCATCGACTACCTTCAGCTGATGAACGCTTCGGGTATGAAGTTCGGATCGCGCGAGCAGGAGGTAAGTATGATTTCCAGATCGCTCAAGCAGCTGGCCAAAGAGCTCAATATCCCCATTATCGCGCTTTCGCAGCTTAACCGTTCGGTAGAAAACCGCGGCGACAACGCCAGCAAGCGTCCGCAGCTGAGCGACCTTCGTGAGTCAGGAGCCATCGAGCAGGATGCCGATATCGTCTGCTTTATCCACCGCCCAGAATATTACAACCACAGCGGCGAGGATGCAGAAGGTCGCGATATACGCGGTCTCGCCGAATTCATCGTGGCCAAGCATCGTAGCGGTAAAGTTGACGATGTAAAGATGCGTTTCGTCAGTCGCTTCGCCCGATTCCAGAACTGGAACGAGAACGACATCGTAACCACGGGAATCGTCGGTTCAAAACTGAATTCCGGCGGATTCGGCGAGTCAGATCCTCTTGCAGCGCCCTCGGGCAATTCGCCATTCATGGGCGGCACAGCCGACCTCCAGACCGGCGACGGCAACGTCCCCTTCTGACCTCCTCATAGTCCAACATTTTACACTCTCTGAAATCAAACATCCTCTCATCCGATAAGCTCTCTCTTACATGGCCGCCAAAATGAAACGTATAGATCCCGCCACCGTTCAAAGAATCCTGGATACCGCCGACATTGTCGAAGTGGTCAGCGAATTCGTCAGCCTTAAGCGCAGCGGAGCCAACTATATCGGTCTGTGCCCGTTCCACAACGAGCGCACGCCGTCGTTCTCCGTGTCGAGGGCTAAAGGGATTTGTAAATGTTTCAGCTGCGGTAAGGGCGGCAGCCCGGTCAACTTCATCATGGAGCATGAGCAGCTGACATATTGGGAAGCTCTCAGATGGCTGGCCAACAAATACCATATAGAGATTGAGGAGCATGACATCACCGACGAGGAGCGTCAGGAGATTTCTGACCGTCAGGCGATGATGGAGGCCAACGCCGCCGCCATGGCTCACTTTGAGCATAATCTGCTCGATACCCCCGACGGACAGGAGATCGGTCTGGCTTATTTCCGCCACCGCGGCATCAACGACTGGGCTATCAGCCGATTCCACCTGGGATATTCGCTCGACCGCCGAGATGATCTATTCAAGGCGCTGAAAGCCAAAGGAGTAGGGGAGAAGCATACTATTTCCACCGGTCTCTGCATCAAAAACGACCGCGGTCAGATTTACGACCGCTTCAAAGCGCGAGTGATGTACCCGGTATTCACCATCTCCGGTAAGGTAGTGGCCTTCGGAGGCCGCACCCTGCGCACCGACAAAGAGGTGGCTAAATATGTCAACTCGCCCGAGTCGCTGATTTACTCAAAAAGTAAGGAACTGTACGGACTGTATCAGGCTAAGAAAGCCATCGTACAGAAAAACCGCTGTATACTTGTCGAAGGGTATATGGATGTCATCTCCATGCATCAGCAGGGAGTGGAAAATGTGGTTGCATCTTCCGGCACATCGCTGACTCAAGGACAGATCAGACTGATTCACCGCTTCACTGAGAATGTCACGGTAATCTACGACAGCGACCCGGCCGGTATAAAAGCTTCACTTCGAGGCATCGACCTGCTGCTGGCCGAAGGGATGAACATTAAGGTGCTTCTTTTGCCCGACGGCGACGATCCGGACTCTTTCGCTCAGAGCCATTCGGCGCAGGAGGTGGAAGACTATCTCAACGCCCACGAGGTAGACTTCATCACCTTTAAGACCGATATACTCCTTAAGGAGACGGGTAATGACCCCATAAAGCGCTCGCATGCCCTCGGAAGCATCATCAGCTCAATCGCCCACATTCCGGTAGAGATTACCCGGTCGATGTATATCAAAGAGTGTTCGGCACGGTTTGACATCGATGAGAAGATTTTGCTGCGCCAGCTGAATGTCGAAGTAGCCAAGATAGCCGAGCAGGAAGCTCAGGCACGTCGACGTAAAGAAGCCGCTGATTCATTCCGTGAGGGAGAGCGTAAAAATGACAATGCCGGAAGTCAGGGTGGAGGCGAATCACAGGATTCTACACATGGTCCCTCCGGACAAAAGGACATGCCGGATGGCGGACAGGACGACCGACAGGAAGAGATAAATTACGACCTATTACCGGCTCAGGGAGCTGCCTCTGAAAGCGATGAGCTAAGGGCAGCAAGACTGTCAGGCATTCCCCATGCCGCCATGCTTCTTCCTCAGGAGCGCAATCTGCTCCGTCTTGTAGTAAAATACGGCATGGTGGAGCTGATTGGCGACGATTTCTGTCTCGAAAACGGCGAGCATATGCGCGTGGTCGACTATGTGAACGAGGATCTTGAGGTCGATAATATGAAATTTTCCAATCCGCAATTGCAGAAGGTATTTGAGGCTGTGCTTGAACTCCGCAACGGCGAATGGAATGAAGATTATGCCCGGGCCTGTTCGGAAGCTGATGCCCACAAGCTTGAGAAGATAGCTCAAGGAAGAGAGCAACTGAAGGCTACGGCCACCACAAGCGAACAGATTTCCGGCGGCGAGCAGGTACTTCTGGCAAAATGTGAGGAAGAATGTGTCCAGGAAAAAGTAGATTACGCCACAAACTATATCGGTAAGCGCCTGATGTCGCATCCTGACGATGATATCCGAACGATAGTTACAAACCTCATTGCGGAAAAACATCAGCTGTCGAAAATCTTTTACAAGAGCACCAAAATTGAGAGTGAGATTGACCGTCTGGGCGATCTTGTGCTCCATTCACTCATCGCTCTAAAATATGATATGGCACGCTGCAACGCATCCGACATCCGACAGCAGATTCTGGAGCTTCAGCGTCGTCCCGAAGGGTATGATATGGAAGAAATCCTCCGGCTTATGGCATTGCAGAATAAATGGCAGGTGGTATGTACCAATCTCGCATCACAGATTGGAGAACGCGTATATGAGCCTCTCAGATAGGACCTCCCAAAGCCGGCATGCGCACATAATGACAGTATATTTCAGCTGAAATCAGCTCAAAACACAAAATCCGCGAGTTAATCGAGCGAATTTCGGGAGGTATTTTTGTTAATTTGCCGGAAAGTTGTAATTTTGGTTTCTGAAAAATACCTCAATATCTACAACCTAACCATGGCAGAAACGAAAGAAAAACTCTTCAGTCAGTTTCCCCCGGTAAGCTATGAAACATGGCGAGCCAAAGTGGACGCTGACCTCAAAGGCGTGCCCTTTGAAAAAAAACTGGTATGGCGCACTAACGAAGGCTTCAATGTGCAGCCTATGTATCAGCGCGCTGATATCGCCGATTTGAAAACCACCGACTCGCTACCCGGCGAATACCCCTACGTGCGTGGTACCCGCGATGACAACCACTGGATGACGCGTCAGGAGATTATCCCGACCGATCCGGCAGAAGCCAATCATGTGGCTCTCGATGTGCTTGCCAAAGGTGTCAATTCCCTCGGTTTTAAAGTCAAGGATCCGTCGGCGGCATCTCTTGAAACCCTTTTGGAAGGCATCGATCTGGCATCAGTGGAAGTCAATTTCTCCACCTGCCCCAAGAAAGCTCTTGATCTGGCAAAAAATCTCGTAGAATACCTCAAAGCCAAAGGTGTAGCGGACTCTTTTAAAGGTTCTATCAACTACAACCCCTACAAACATGCATTCCGCCACGGAGCCGAGGTTGACGCCGCAGCTGTAGCAGCCGGAGCCAAAGCTCTGCTTGAGGCTGTTGCTCCCGTCAAAGGTCTCCGCTGCCTGAGCGTAGACAGCGACATCTTCAACAATTCAGGAGCCTATATCTTCCAGGAACTCGGCTATGCTCTGGCGTGGGGAGCTGAATGGATGACATTACTAACTGAAGCCGGTATCGCAGCCGACGAAGTGGCAAAGCGCATCAAATTCAATATGGGTATTTCCAGCAATTACTTTATGGAATTGGCAAAATTCCGCGCTGCCCGCATGATGTGGGCTCAGATTGCTGCTCAGTATACCTCCGACAAAGATGCATGCAAGATGGTAGCACACGCCACCACCTCGAAATTCAACCAGACTATCTACGATGCCCACGTGAATCTGCTCCGCAGCCAGACCGAGGCTATGTCAGCCGCTCTGGCAGGCGTTGATTCAATCACCGTAACACCGTTTGATACGCCTTATAAGACTCCCGACGAATTCTCGGAGCGCATCGCCCGCAACCAGCAGCTGCTTCTTAAAGAAGAAAGCCATCTGGATAAGGTTGTTGACCCGGCCGGCGGATCCTACTATGTGGAGACGCTGACTGTATCTCTTGCCGAGCAGGCATGGAAGCTTTTCCTCGAAGTAGAGGAAAAAGGCGGGTTTACCGCTTGCGTAGACAACGGCGACATTCAGACTGCCGTCAACGCCTCGTCGGCAAAACGCCATCAGGATATGGCCCGCAGGAAAGAGATTCTTCTTGGTACCAACCAGTTCCCCAACTTCAACGAGTTTGCCGCCGAAAAGATTCAGAAAGGCGAATGCGGATGCAAGAAGGAAGGCCACAGCTGCGGATGCGCAGAGGGAGATGCCAATAAGGCTCTGATCTGCGCCCGTCAGGCTTCAGATTTCGAGGCCCTGCGTCTGGCAACAGAAGCTGCAGCCAACCGTCCGAAAGTGTTCATGCTGACAATCGGCAATCTGGCCATGCGACTGGCCCGCGCCCAGTTCTCGAGCAACTTCTTCGGGTGCGCAGGTTATGAGATTATCGACAATATCGGTTTTGACACTGTAACCGATGGAGTGAAAGCCGCGATGGAAAAGAAAGCTGACATCGTGGTGCTCTGCTCCAGCGATGACGAATATGCCACTTATGCTCCCGAGGCATACAAGCTCCTCGACGGCAAAGCCGAGTTCGTTGTAGCAGGTGCTCCCGCATGCACCGACGACCTCAAGGCTTTGGGCATTGAGAATTTCATACACGTGCGCAGCAATGTGCTCGAAACCCTTCAGCAGTTCAATTCCCGACTCCTCAAATAATCATCAGCCATGAAACCAGATTTTAAAAATATCAATATCATCGCCGATGCATTTGGGACGTCGGCATCCGCGCCTAAAACCACAGGCGAGGACTGGCTTACACCGGAACTTATCCCGGTGAAATCCGTCTACTCAAAAGCCGACCTTGAGGGGATGGAGCATCTCGACTACGTGGCCGGTATTCCACCCTTCCTGCGTGGCCCGTACAGCGGCATGTATGCCATCCGTCCATGGACCATCCGTCAGTATGCCGGCTTCTCCACCGCAGCCGAGTCAAACGCATTTTACCGCCGCAACCTGGCCTCAGGTCAGAAGGGCCTTTCAGTGGCCTTCGACCTCGCAACCCACCGCGGCTATGACGCAGACCATCCCCGTGTGGTAGGCGACGTCGGCAAAGCCGGTGTGAGCATCTGCTCCATCGAGGATATGAAAGTGCTCTTCGACGGTATCCCCCTGAACAAGATGTCCGTGTCTATGACGATGAACGGCGCTGTGCTCCCCGTGCTCGCCTTCTACATCAACGCCGGACTTGAACAGGGTGCCAAACTCGAAGAGATGGCCGGAACGATTCAAAACGATATTCTGAAGGAATTCATGGTGCGTAACACCTATATTTACCCGCCTGAATTCTCGATGCGTATCATCGCCGACATATTCGAGTACACATCTCAGAATATGCCCAAGTTCAACTCCATATCTATCTCCGGCTACCACATGCAGGAAGCCGGGGCCACATGCGACATCGAGCTGGCCTACACCCTTGCCGACGGTCTGGAATATCTCCGCGCCGGTGTAAACGCAGGCATGGATATCGACACGTTCGCTCCGCGTCTGAGCTTCTTCTGGGCTATCGGCATGAATTTCTTCATGGAGATTGCCAAGATGCGTGCAGCCCGCATGCTTTGGGCCAAGATTGTCAGCCAGTTCAACCCGAAGAACCCCAAATCGCTGGCGCTGCGCACCCACTCGCAGACTTCCGGATGGTCGCTCACCGAGCAGGATCCCTTCAACAACGTCGGCCGTACATGTATCGAAGCTATGGGCGCCGCTCTCGGCCACACCCAGAGCCTTCACACCAACGCCCTCGACGAAGCCATCGCCCTGCCGACCGATTTCTCGGCACGTATCGCACGTAATACCCAGATTTACATCCAGGAAGAAACCTATGTCTGCAAAGAGATCGACCCCTGGGCAGGCTCATACTATGTTGAGACTCTGACCAACGAAATCGCTCATCGCGCATGGGAACACATCCAGGAGATTGAGAAGCTCGGCGGTATGGCCAAAGCTATCGAGACCGGTCTTCCCAAGCTTAAGATTGAGGAGGCTGCCGCCCGCACTCAGGCCCGCATCGACTCAGGCCGTCAGACCATCGTCGGCATCAACAAATACCGTCTGGATCACGAAGACCCCATCGATATTCTTGAAATCGACAATACCGAGGTACGCAACGAGCAGTGCGCCCGACTCGAAGAGCTGCGCAAAGAACGCGATGAAAAAGCAGTCAAGAAAGCGCTGGCTGACATCACGGAATGTGTACGCACAAAGAAAGGCAATCTGCTGGATCTCGCTGTCAAGGCAGCTGGTCTGCGAGCCACTCTGGGTGAAATATCCGACGCTTGTGAAGAAGTTGTCGGCCGTTATAAAGCAATAATCAGAACAATCTCAGGCGTGTATTCTTCAGAAACCAAAAACGATCCCGACTTCCTGAAAGCTCAGGAGATGACCAAGGAGTTTGCAAAACGCGAAGGCCGTCAGCCCCGTATCATGATAGCCAAGATGGGGCAGGACGGACATGACCGCGGAGCAAAAGTTGTGGCAACCGGATATGCTGACTGCGGCTTCGACGTCGACATGGGTCCGCTCTTCCAGACCCCGGCCGAAGCTGCCCGTCAGGCTGTTGAAAACGACGTGCACATCCTCGGCGTTTCGTCGCTCGCTGCCGGTCACAAGACCCTGATTCCTCAGGTAATCGAAGAGCTCCGCAAGCTCGGACGCGAAGATATCATCGTCACTGCCGGCGGTGTAATCCCTGCTCAGGACTACGACTTCCTCTACAAGGCCGGTGTAGCTGCAATCTTCGGCCCCGGTACTCGTATTCCCGTATCGGCAATCAGAATGCTTGAAATCCTCAACAGCGAAGAATAATATTCGCTCGACTTTAACATCAGCAGGGGGCATCGACTTTAACGGCCGATGCCCCCTGCTGCATATCTCAATCAGAAGGAATCTGAGAAAATTATTACTGTCCGCTAAACAGTAAAATATCGGAGCCAAGTAATCTAATGTTCCCAACATGACTTGTGGGATTCATTTTGGGAACAACAAACCCACTGACAATCGGCATTTCTGCTGAATATCAGTGGGTCTGCTCGTTTTGTTGTCAATCTTGATAAGATGAATTACTTGCTATTTTTCCCATGAGCGTTTTCCCCATTTTTCATCCTCTAAATAAAATGGTATATAAGTTGAATTAGCCCATGTGTATAATGTGTGTTTATTGTGGATGAATTCTCTTTTGTCAGCATCAAACAGACATTCTGATTCGACTCGTATTCTCCAGTTATGGTTATTGTTTGCCGCAGAGGCTATAATCGCATATACTGGTTTGGTCTGCTTTTCACCCTTCACATACAGAGCTTCTGGTTTATCCTTATTCGTGTCATCGTATAGATAGAACTTAATGTTTGGGTATTCGCATAGACCATAATAAACCTTATCTTTAGGAAACTTCTGCATAGCTTCCAAAGCTTCCTTTGCAGAATTGAAAAGTTCTTTGGTGTATATGTAATAGAAATATGGTTGCGTAGTCAACAAACTATCATTCAGATTATTCGATATTCTAAATCCCATGCATTTTTTGAATCCAGTTGGAAGATTTAGCGGATAATTATCATCTTCCTCATTTACAAAATGCTTCTTGGTTAGATTTACCAGTGTTATTACATCCCACAATTCAATTTTGTTGTCTTCAATGTAAGTCTTTACTTCAGAGGAAATTTCTTGTGGGCTATAATTTGTGACAACAACAATTCTACTGCTTTCGCTATTGGGTACAGCTAATTGTATTGCTTCGATGTGTTTGATTTCAAGAACGCCATTTGTTTTGCTAAAACATCGAAAGAAGTAGTTTAGCCCATCCTTATCAGCCGATATATCTACACTTTTACTAAATGCGGCTTCAACTGGATCTCTTAAATTTGTGAGATTCTTAACATGCAAATAACCATCAGCATTAAGTACTCGACTTACCGCTATTTTGAAATTTAGCGTCTGATTCTTCCACCATACTATGTTTCTAAACCTAAATTTTAATTCAATTGCATTCACCAATTCGTTGATTACAAAATCAGTGTATCTTTTTTCATCGTAATCAACAGACTCAATATGTGGGTATCTGCTTTTTAGTTCACCTGTAATTTTTTCATATTTTTCCAAATCCTCTTGAAACCTTTTTGTTGCAACCTGGTTGGGTGAATAACCAAGATAAGGATCATCCGTTGCCACGTCTACAGCTGCTTCTGAGAATTTTGAAACATGTCCGAAAATAAAAGGACATATACATAGAGCTATCAATATGACATATATAAAAGCTTGCCCATCAGAATGATGAGAGTTGTTTGCATTTGAGATTAAAGTTAGTATAACGATAGCAATTACTACAATGATGACAATTGAAAGAAGACAAGAAGAGTTACTGTTCTTCTCTGCACGTTTACGCTTTTCTTCTTCGTATTTGTCCTTTGCCTTTTTATAACTTTCAATTTCTGAGGAAGAAACACGATAATCAGACTGTAAGGGTCTTCTCCCGACTTTAGGATAATTGAGCATATACGATATTTATTAAATCATGTCACCCATAATCCTACCGAGCAATGTATCTCGATAGGTACGGAAGATGTTCAGATCAATGTGTACATATTGAGGAAGACTTTCGAGATACTCCAATTCAAATACAAGACGTGGATCCTTGTCACCACCTTCTGGATGAATCTCTGCTTTGTTCCCTATACGAGCAATCTTGATAAGATAAAGGTCACGAACACCTTTTCCCTTTATATACGGCATGAAATAATAGAGTTTATTTAATGCCACAGTCGAAGGGAACGACTTGGTTTTACCTGTATAATAGAGTTTTGTCTGTCCTCCGTCAAGGAAATACTCTTGGTTGTCTTCTTTTACAAATCCAATGAGAAGATGCTTGGCATAGTCAAGTGTATAAGTCTTCTTTGGCTTATTAACAACAAGAGTAGAAGACTCCTCACCAAAAAGGTCAAATTGTAGTTTTGGCTCAGCCTCACGTTTCATATCAATTGGATGAGTTGAAACGGGTTCCTCATCGTACATGAATCTGTACAAAGATTTACCAACAGCCTGAACTACACCACAAACCAGTGCATTACCCATAAGGAATGCTCTACGTCCATCGGAAACTTCAGGATGGAACGTATGGTTGTCTGGAAACATATTTAGACGTTCTAACTCAATTGGAATCAGTCTGCGATACCTTCCAGAAGGAGTAAGTACAACGTGCTTGAATCGAGATGCTGAAGGACCACCTTCTCCTGTAATGATGGTTCGTGAAGGGCGATTAAGGTAATCAGGGAAAGCCATACCACCTTCTGAGAATGTGTATTTAAAACCTTCTTTTGAGGTACGTTCAATCTTCTTGGCTCCCTTTTCATATTCCCATCTCTTCAACTCTTCATCAGTGATAAAGAACTCCTCAGGAACGAGGTTTTCATCAACCAGATTACCGCCAAGTGTCATGCAAGTACCCTCATAAATAGCATTAGTATCAACAGAATACACATGTCTCTCCCTCATGATACCTGCATCACCGAAAGGACTTGCAGCTGCACCAGTTTTACTTTTGTTGAAGTTATCAGAAACTTCCTTGATACTTCCCTCAATATCAAATTCAGAAACCGATCCTTTCTTCACTTCAAATGGGAATGCCTTTGCCATTACACCATCAAATTGTACCCAGTTCTGAAGTTCATTTACTTTACGGCAGATTGTCGAGTTCTCACGATAACCTACAATGTATGTTCGTCTTCTACGCTGTGGCATTCCATAGTCCGCAGCATTGATAACTCTCCATTCTACAGTATAGCCAAGATCTGCCAAGGATGCAAGGATGATTGCAAAATCACGACCACGTTGCTTTGCAGGAGAACCAAGCAGTCGGTCAACATTCTCAAAGAATACATAGTCAGGACGATTTTCGCCCTTCTCATTCAATATACGATAAATCTGCCACCAAAGCACACCCTTTTTCCCTTCAATACCTCCTGAGCGGCTTAGAGTTGAAGCCACGGAGTAGTCCTGACAAGGGAAACCACCCACCAAAAGGTCATGATTTGGAATATCTTCAGTTGCGATTGTGTTTATATCCTCATTACAATGTCCTTTGCTACCGAAACGTGCTCGATATACCAAAGAGGCATCTTGGTGTGTTGTGGAAGGTTCCCACTGATCGTTCCATACTGTTTCATAGGCATTTGATGCACCTTCCAAGCCAATGCGGAAACCACCCACACCAGCGAATAACTCAACTACACGTATATTATGTTTGCTCTTTGCCATAATTAAAGATAAGATAAAGATTGAAGTTTTTCTGCTATGTATGAACCCTTTAGCCAAAAGAATTGAGGAAGCATCTTAATGCCGTTCACAACCTCAGTTCTGGTTGCATCCGTAGAAACGTTGGCACCGCCTCGGAAGAATACATCATACTCAGAACTCTTAGGGAAGTTTGGGGCTCCCATATATGACCCACTTTTATTTTTTCGTTTATTGCCTTGATCATCGTAGAGATATTCCCATTCCAATTCATTTCTATGAATCAAGTTTCGAGAATCCTCCCATGTTCGTTTAACCTCGTTTTCAATAAACGATTCATCAAAGGCAAATCTTTTGAACCCTTCGAATGTAGTCTTTTGTATTTCACGAGAAAGTCTATCTTCATATGCCTCTTTACTCTCGTATGATTTGCGAGGTCCCATATCACCTCTTTCACAAAAGACTGGACACAAAAAACTATGTTCACAGAAATAAGCGTATAGTTCAGACTCCTCGAAATCAAGGTTTCTATCAGCCCATTCGTCGAAGTCAATATGCTTCAGCTTCATATCTTCTGTTCTACCGCCAGTTGGAGTGATTGTAATCGTTTTTGCGATGATACCAACCTTCGTAAAATCAGTGATTTGATTAAGGCGGTTACAGTCTGCATCAAACATCTTCAAAACGCATTTTGCTCCGAAATCCTTAGTTGACATTTCGGTGTCAATGCTAAACAACTTCTTCATTTGAAGGAATGTCATACCCTTATACTTCGCTGTAATAGAGTGACATCGAGCATCCAACTGCGAGAAACTAGAGAATGATTCGCGCAATTTTACTTCTGTAGCCGCTCTGCTCTTATCAAAATGTCCTCGAACTATATAGTCAACAAAGGTTTGCTTCAATCGGTAGCGTGGCTTTTGGTATGTTCCTGTTGACTTCTTTTTGAAGCCTGGTACTAACTCTATCAGCAAGAGGTCAGGACGGAGAACATGCGTAAATCCTTGCAAGTTCTCATTTCGTTCTTCTTGTGTAGGATATTTTGCATAAATAACCTGAAGGTAGTTACGTACTATCTCCCAGTCATTCTGCAACTTGCCACGCTCGTCATCGGAAAAACTGTTGTAGCAATAATCAACAATCGGAAACTTAGCATACTCAGAAGCAGGAACCACATCGTATGATTTGTATTCATAAAATACAATCAAAAGATGTTCTGATTTTTCCCAAAAATGAGAGGTCATAAAATCACGCTGAATATCTGGCTCAAATGTCACACCAGTAATGCTGATGCCTTCTTTTGCGCCAAGATAGACGTTATACGCAGCCCCCGTTTTCCCTTTGACATTCTTCAAGTCGGACTTAGGAACACGTACACCTGTGGTTTTTAACTCCGTCAGTACACCATCTATCTCAATGTCGCATTCTTGCTTACTGTCTCGCTCGTAGCCAAAAACAGATTGCTCGATAACATCACCTGCAATGCCTGTTATCTTCTCGCTATTTTGAGTGCGAGCAAATTGGTGAGACTTGTCAACCTCACCCAAAGTTTTGCCCTTGACACCTTCTAGAAGGTTATAGACAAATGCTTTTGTATATTTTCTATCGTCTGATACAGCCATAATATACAAGTTTATTTTTCAGTTGAGTTCAACAAGTCTTTTACATCAACGTCAAGAAGTTTTGCAATTTTATCAAGAGTATTCAAGTCTGGTTGAACAGTATTCTTGCACCATTTGCTGACAGTACATGTTGACTTGCCAAGTTGCTCTGAAAGCCATTTGCCTGTCTTGTCCTTCTCTACAAGTACTAATTTAAGGCGATTGAGATTTGCCATAAGATTTGAAGTTGTATAAATTAAACTTTGATGCAAAGGTATAAAATTTTGAAGAATTAAACGACTGTTACATTGAGAAAGTTCCAAATTCAACTGTATTTTCTGCGAAAATACTATATATTGTCACCTTAAACACCCACTTTTCGCAGATTTTTCTCCAGCTACCGCATCAAAAAAAAACTGATTGTTGAAACGACAATATGGTTCACAATACCTGATTTTGCACCTTCAGGAACGCAGCGCAAAATGATAGAAAATGAAAATTTCCGTTCATTTCCGTGTTAAGATATGTTAAGCAGATGTTTTCATTTTGGGGTTTTTGAAATTTTTGTTTCCAGTTTGTTTCTTTTGGCACTTTTCGCTTTCGCGGAGTATTGATATTCTGCACTTTACAACTCGGAAGCAGATTCTCAAGAAGAAGATCATGATGGTCGTCGGAGCATGTATCTTCCTTGTCGCCGCAGCCCAGGCTCTGCCTCTGTTCTTCGGTATCTAACCTATCCTTCAAGCAATAGAGAAACATCATGTCAGCAATAAACAACGATACTCAGTACGTCTGTTATCCCATGATCAAGGGACTGCAAAAGCCTCTTGAATTTATGGGATTTCAAGGTCGCTACATCACCTGGGCAGCCTGTGCCGTTGGTGGAGCCATCCTTGGCTTCATCATCACCTACTGCATCCTCGGTTTTGTAGCAGGGCTTCTCGTTCTTGCCGTTTCTCTCTGTACTGGTGCAGCCCTTATCTTCTTCAGCAGAAGAAAGGGTTGCATACCAAGAAGGAGGAGCATGGTGTGTTCATCTATGCTTGTTCGCATAGAATGTGATTAAACTCAATTCAAACGTAAACAAATTATTACTGTCCGCTAAACAGTAATAATTCTGAGACGTTTTATCCACTCTTCAGTACCATTGCGTCGGCTGTCCGATGAAAGATTGTCCCTGTTTTGCTCATACAGGTCACGGTATACCTCCTCAAAGAACTTCTCGGAGTGTCTGGCATTTGCGTCTGGCAGCGTGCTGCGGCGAGGCACAGTTTCGATTCCGACATGGTGCAGTTTACGCACCTCTGCCGTCATTGAGGCTTCTATTTCACGCAATGAGTCGAAACGCATGATGACAGCATATAGCATCGTCAGCAGATGTGTATATCCATCAAAGCTCTTGACATACCTTTCCCCGTTGTATTTGCGGCTAATTTCAACAATTTTTTCACGGTCGAGCGATTTTATCAACTGACCATACACCGGCTGTCCGAAGAATTGACTACTTTTGCTCATGGTTATTCATGGTTTGTTTGGCGACACCAAAATAACCACAAAGGGCTGACTCCTGCAAATGGTAATCGACTTTAGTCGCTTGCTTTGCAAGAATCAGCCCAATTTTTGACACAGCCCTCAATTTTTTAGCGGACAGGAATCTGAGAAAATAAGGTTTCCGCGCACCCTCAGTGCCCTTTTAGGCTTTCTCTGAAAGCTCAAGCCAGCGCAATTCCTTATCGTCGAGAAGCAACTTCACCTCTTCATATCGGGCCGACAACGCCAGAATATCGGGCAATGTTTCGCCCGAGTTGAATTTAGCTTCGAGAGCCGCCTTCTCAGCATTGAGCGATTCAAGTTCACTTTCAAGTGTCTCCATCTCCTTCCGTTCCTTGAAGGAAAGTTTGGCCGGACGCGTGGATGGCGCTTTAGGTTCAGGCGTTTTCTGCTTTTGCTTGGCTTCCAACTCCTTTGCAGCCTTCTCAGCAGCAACCGCTTCGGCTTTTCGCATCTCGCGATAGTCAGAATAATTGCCAGGGAAATCTTTCACAACTCCATCTCCTTCGAACACGAAAAGATGGTCGACTACGCTGTCGAGAAAAAAACGGTCGTGACTGACGATTATAGCGCACCCTTTGAAATCGGCAAGATATTGTTCAAGTACGCCAAGGGTCACAATATCCAGATTGTTTGTCGGTTCATCAAGGACAAGGAAATTGGGTTGCCGGATCAGAATTGACGCAAGATAAAGCCGGCTCTTTTCGCCGCCGCTTAGTTTGGCCACAAGTTTCTGCTGGTCGGCCGGGGTGAAAAGGAATTGCTGAAGGAATTGAGAAGGGGAGAGCCGCTGCTGACCCTCGTTTAATATAATATCATCCGCAATCTCTGAAATCACATCAATCACCTTTTTGTCGGGTCGGAAAGAAATGCCTTGCTGAGAATAATATCCGAAATTAACGGTCTGACCTATATCCCAGCTACCGCTATCAGCCATGACTTCTCCGAGAAGCATTTTTATGAAAGTAGATTTGCCTACACCGTTATGGCCTATGATTCCGACTTTCTCATACCGGGAGAATATATAGTTAAAATCATCAAGCACGACTTTGTCGCCAAACCGTTTGCTTATCCCATTGGCTTCGAAGATTTTAGAACCGATATATGACGATTTGACCTGCAGGCTGACATTTCGCTCGCGCAAATCGACGGCAGCACGCTGACGCAGATCGTAATAGTTGTCGATGCGGTATTTCGCCTTTCCGGCGCGAGCCTGAGGCTGACGGTTCATCCATTCCTGTTCTTTTCGAAGCAGATTCTTCACCTTGGCGAGTTCGGCCGACATGGCATCGATGCGCTCCTGACGCCGGCGAAGATAATTATCGTAATTGCCTGCGTACTCATAAACATTCGTGCGGTCGATTTCGAAAATCTTGGTGCATACGCGATCGAGGAGGTATCGGTCGTGAGTTACCATCAGGAAAGCTATTTTGGCACGCGACAGGTAGCCTTCGAGCCATTCGATTGACTCGATGTCAAGATGGTTGGAAGGCTCGTCGAGAAGGAGGAGCTGCGGCTGCTGAAGTATTGCGCGGGCAATTGCCACCCGTTTCCGCTGACCGCCGGAAAGAGTACCGATAAGGGCAAACATATCTCCGACTCCGAGTTGCGACAGGAGCTGACGCAAGCGGTCTTCATAGTCCCATGCTCCGACAGCATCCATTGCGGCTGTCGTATCGGCAATACGGACAGCATCACCCGACTTAAGGGCTATTTCATAATCGTTTACAGCTTTTACTACATCTCCGGCGCCCTGCATGCAAGCATGCAGCACAGTAGCAGATTCGTCAAGTTGCGGCATCTGTTCCAGCAGACACATCCGCAATCCGTTGCGCTCAACTATCGACCCGCTGTCGGCCGATTCCAAGCCGGCGATACAGCGGAGCAGGGTAGTTTTACCCATCCCGTTTTTCGCTATCAGTCCGATTTTGTCACCTTCGTTGATTCCGAAGGTGATGTCGCTGAAAAGAATACGGTCGTCGAAACTTTTTGTGAGATGTTCTACCTGTAGAAGTGATGCCATGGGAGCTATTGACAATGCGTAAACGCTTATAAACGATAAGTAAGACTGCAAAATTACGATTTTTCGGCAGATTTTCCGTAACTTTGCAGATATTAGAAGGCTATTAGGCAAAAAGCCTCGCGCGCCTTCGATAGAATAAGCCGAAACTAAAACCCATTATATAACATGAAAACGCGTGACCAACTGATCGACGATCTGCTGACACTCGCATTTGCCGAAGATGTAGGCGATGGCGATGCTACCACTCTTTCCACTATCCCCGAGGACGAGATAGGCCGCCAGCAATTGATTGTAAAGCAAGAAGGGATTCTTGCCGGTGTGGATATAGCCCGCAAGGTATTCGATAAATTCGACCCGGATTTGAAAATGACGGTATTCATCAACGACGGAGCCCGCGTAAAGCCGGGAGACATCGCCTTTGTGGTGGAGGGCCGAGTGCGTTCGCTGCTTCAGACCGAGCGCATCATGCTCAACATCATGCAACGCATGAGCGGCGTAGCTACCATGACTGACAAATACCAGAGTCGGCTTGAAGGTCTGCATACCAAAGTGCTCGATACCCGCAAGACTACTCCCGGCATGCGCCTTCTCGAAAAAGAGGCTGTGAAAATCGGCGGAGGAAGCAATCATCGCATAGGCCTTTTCGATATGATTCTCATAAAAGACAACCATGTGGATTTTGCCGGCGGTATTCCTCAGGCAGTCAAGGCAGCGAAAGATTGGTGTAAAGCCAACGGCAAAGATCTTCAGATTGAGCTTGAGGTTCGCAATACAGATGAGATTAATCAGGCTCTGGAAGCCGGAGTCGATCGCATCATGCTCGACAATTTCACCCCTGCACGTACGAAAGAGGCGGTAGAGCACATCCGCAAATATACGGCGACTCCGGAAGAGCTTGCAGCTGATCCCCACAAACATTCCGGCAAAGATGTCGAAATCGAATCATCGGGAGGTATCACCATAGAGACTCTTCGCGACTACGGCGAATGTGGAGTGGACTTTATCTCTGTGGGCGCGCTTACCCATTCGGTAAAGGGTCTCGACATGAGCTTTAAAGCAGTCTGAATTTAAGAGAATTATAAAATAAATGCTGCCATGGCAATCGAGCTATGGCAGCTAATTTATTTCTTTTGCAGACAGGTCAACCGGCTGTGATTCGGCCGAAGATTTCGTCGATTCTTGGAATAAGCGCTTTAAGCGAGGGGGCATGAAAGTCAGAGAGCGGGGCAACCTTAGTCTCAGGATTGGTGGTAGTGATTCCAACGACCCTGCATTTGGCGCCGCGTCCGGATTCAAGACCCTGAAATGAATCTTCAAACACCACGCTCTCTTCAGGCGCCGCTCCGGCTTTACGCGCACCAACCTGATAAGGCTCAGGGTCAGGTTTGGAATGCGTCACATCTTCCGAGGTGACTACAGCATCAAAATGACTGCTGAAATCAGGATGCTGGCTGTAAAGCACTCCCATCTTCTGATTGTCGCTGCTGGTGACAATCACAGTTTTTACGCCACGGCTACGGACTGCATCGACAAAATCCAGAGCGCCATCAAAAATGGGATAAACGATCTCGTCCTCAAACCGATGAAGCATCTTATCAACATCTGCGCGGACTTTCGGATCCGGAAAATGTGTTTCCAGAATATCTATAAGTGTAGTGCCCTTGATGTCCTGAGCGAAGGTTGGCGAGGGGAGATGATGACGTTCGCCCACACGCTGCCAAAATTCTGTGTAGAGAGTTTCGGAATCTATCAGTACACCGTCGAGGTCAAATAAGGCTGCTTTATATTTCATACGAATTAAAAATGCTTGAGAGTGTGGCGACAAAAGGGCCAAAGTGGAAATTTGAACCGCAAAGTTACAAAATTTAACAGCACTAACTGAGGGATTTTTTGTTAATTTGCATTATAAATAGAAAACGTCGATGAGCGATAAAGGTTTTAACAATAAGAACAATGTGACGACCACTGCGCAGCAGACATCGCAGGCCGCTTCCCCGGCATGCGAACTTGCTGCGCCGGCGACGTCCGTTTCTCCCGCCGAAAGCAAAACCCTCAAGACGTCTGATCCTACCGCTTTGGGAACTCTCCCCATCGGTCGGCTGCTGATTCAATATTCCATTCCGGCCATCATAGCCTCTGTGGCCGTGTCGGTCTATAATATTGTAGACAGCATCTTTATCGGTCAGGGTGTGGGACCCATGGCAATCGCCGGCCTCGCAATCACGCTCCCGCTGATGAATCTTGTGATGGCTTTCTGTACGCTCATTGCTGCCGGAGGTGCCACCATCAGTTCGATTTTCATGGGGCAGAAGAAGATCGTTCGCGCCACGGATGTGGTCAACAATGTGATGACCTTCTGCCTTATCCATGCCGTGGTGTTCGGCGGTGTGACGCTCCTTTTTCTCGACGAGATACTGCTTTTCTTCGGGGCTACGGACCAGACCATAAGCTACGCCCGAGAGTTCATGGAAGTAATTCTGCTGTTCACACCTGTATCGTATGTATTCATCGGATTGAACAACCTGATGCGAGCCACTGGCTACCCCAAAAAGGCGATGATATCAGCGCTGCTGTCGGTCGTGGTCAACGTCATTCTCGCTCCGGTCTTCATCTATGTGTTCCATTGGGGGATAGCCGGGGCGGCATGGGCCACCAACTTCGGCCAGGCAGCCGCCTTCATCTGGGTACTTTACCATTTCTTATCAAAGAAAAGCTATATACACTTTGAGGTTCACCGCAGCTGGTTTAATCTCGACATCCTGCACAAAATCTACGCTATCGGGCTTTCGCCGTTCCTGATGAATGTATGCGCCTGCATCGTGGTAATTTTTCTCAACAAAGCTCTGCTTGACTACGGAGGAGCCGATGGCAATCTGGCCGTGGGAGCGTTCGGAATAATGAACCGCACCACGATGTTTTTTGTGATGGTAGTGTTCGGCGTAACTCAGGGTATGCAGCCTATACTCGGATTTAACTACGGAGCCAAACAGTGGGGCCGCGTGAAGCAGACCCTCATGCGAGGCATCTATCTGGGGGTGGCCATCACAACGCTCGGATGGGTGATTACCGAATGTTTCCCCGACGAAGTCAGCCGGCTGTTTACCACCGATGAGGCCCTGATCAAGATAGCCCGTGAAGGATTCAGAATCTACTTTATCTGTTATCCTGTGGTCGGATGCCAGATAGTAATCCAGAATTTCTTCCAGTCGATTGGCCGGCCGCAGATCTCGATTTTCCTCTCGCTTACGCGCCAATTGCTGTTCCTTCTGCCATTTCTGCTCATTCTTCCGCGCTACTTCGGCATCCCGGGCGTATGGATTTCGATGACATTCAGCGATTTCCTGGCCTTTGCAGTGGCGCTGATGACTATGCTTGTGATGCTGAGGCGTCAGGGGCAACAGCTCAAAGATGCCTGGCATCCTTAACTTAGATAACTGACAAATTTCAACCATAAGATCGCAATGAAAGAGAGTATTGACCTGAAAGTTTCGCCGGAGGTGGCAGCTATGCCGCTCCGTCTGCAAGCAGCAGCCTCCACCGCTTTAAGCGTTGATGTGAACCGCATCGCAGAAATCAAAATCCGCCGGCGGTCGATCGATGCGCGTCAACGGAAAGTGATGATCAATCTCTCTTTGGACGTGTACCTTGACCAAAAGCCCGACCCTTCGGAGCTGGCCGTTACGCCGCCGGATTATAAGGATGTCACCGACAGCCGTCAGGTGATTATTGTGGGTGCGGGTCCAGCCGGACTTTTTGCCGCTTTGCGGCTACTGGAGTTGGGTCTCAAGCCCGTAGTGCTGGAGCGCGGCAAGAGCGTTGACCAGCGAGGCGCCGACATGGCCCGCATCTCAAGGGAAAACACCGTCGACCCGGATTCCAATTACTGTTTTGGAGAGGGTGGGGCCGGAGCCTATTCCGACGGCAAACTTTACACACGCAGCAAAAAGCGCGGCTCAGTGGAGGATATTCTGAAAGCTTTTGTTGTACATGGTGCAAATAGCGACATCCTTGTAGATGCGCATCCGCATATCGGCACGGACAAACTACCGCTTATTATCCGCAACATCCGTAACACCATTCTCAGCCATGGTGGGGAGGTGCATTTTTCCACCCGCGTGGAGCAGCTTACCATTGAAGATGGCAAGGCGGTGGGAGTGGTGACAGCCGACGGTACATCATTCCGCGGACCGGTAATCCTTGCAACAGGCCATTCAGCCCGCGACACATATCGCATGCTCGATCACGCCAAAGTGGCTCTCGAACCGAAGGCCATAGCTGTCGGAGTTCGTCTGGAGCATCCACAGTCTCTGATCGACCGGATTCAATATCACAATCCCGGGGGGAGGGGAAAATACCTGCCTGCGGCTGAATACTCGATGCTGACACGCGTCGACGGACGAGGCGTATATTCTTTCTGCATGTGCCCCGGAGGCACAATCATCCCGGCAGCCACAGAGAACGGGCAGCTCGTAGTCAACGGTATGTCGTCAGCGTCGCGTGGTTCAAAATGGGCCAATTCCGGGATGGTGGTAGAAGTGCTTCCTGAAGACCTGAAGGAATATGAGAATGAAGGCGTCTTCAAGGTGATGAAATTTCAGGAAGATATTGAACACCGCTTTTCCGCAGATGCCAACGGATCTCAAAACGCTCCGGCACAACGCATGCATGACTTTGTCAATGGTAAGCCTTCACAGTCGCTTCCACCGACATCGTACGCTCCCGGCATTCATGCAGCCCGCATCGACCACCTGCTTCCGGAATTTGTGGCAAAAAGACTTCAGAAAGGGTTTGCTGACTTCGGACGAAAGGCACGCGGCTTCCTGACCAATGATGCCGTATTGATCGGGGCCGAGACCCGCACCTCATCACCGATACGCATACCCCGCGACAACGAAACCATGCAGCATATTTCCACACCGGGTCTCTATCCTTGTGGAGAAGGTGCAGGCTACGCCGGAGGCATCGTTTCAGCCGCCATAGATGGCCGCCGATGCGCCGAAGCCGCCGCTCAGCTTCTCGCGGAATAATCTGCTAATATTACATATTCTACCCTACGATTTATTTCAAAATACCGGAGGCGGCGGAACCTGATACACTCGGCTCGTTGTCACGGTTTACCTTTTTGCCGAAGCCGAAGGTGTAGGTTGCGGTCACTTGTATCAGAGCGTGACTGCTTCCGTTGTATTTTTGTTCAACAATATCATAATACTTGCTGTGCATTGTCCTGCAGTCGCTGCGCCAGCTCCATCGACTCATATTCAACATGTTAGCTTTGACGTTCCAGTTTGAATTAGCCCAGGCTACTGTTATATACCAGTCACTTTTTGACTTTACCCATATTCCGTTGATAGCTCCTTCAGGTTTGCCTTGATCAGAAATGTATGTCAGAGCGAAATTCCAGTCGTTAAGATAATAGCGTATCCGAGCATACCAGTCAACAAAAGAATGGTTTACGTTGTATGGCGTGCCGTTATGATTCAGCTGGTGACTTATTTGAACTGTAAATACAAGATTTCTATTAAGAAATCTGAGAGATCCGCTGATTCCGTATTCGGTCTTCATAAAACTGCCCAGCGACTGCTTGATGGTTCGCAGTATTCCGGTAGGAGTAGCCTCATAGTCATATACATACCTGTCGCCCATAATCCATGATGTTGCGAAGCCACTGAAACTATAGTTGTTGTTGGGGTACCATGAGTAGAACAAACCTAAGTCATAGCTTTTGTCGGGCACTAATGCCGGATTTCCGGTATAACTCAACAAATGCGTGGCACTGATAATATTCTCGCTTTTATAGCTTGGGTCAGGGGCCCATGTGCTGTAATGAAAGACCGTGGATAGGGAGTGCTTTTGTTTAATCGAATAATTAAGCGACAGATCGAACCATGGAGCGGAGGGCTTGTCAATTAGATTGCCAAACTGCAAGCGGTCCCAGTCCCAACCGAAACCCACTGTACCTCGGAAATTAACCACACTTATGTTGTAGTTCGCGCCCACACCGATACGGGAGGTCTTGGCACGATCAAAAGAATATACCGAACCGGTGTACCGAGTGCGATTATATTCGTATGTGCCTCTTACAAATGTCAGGATATTTCCGGATATGCCGAAATCATGGGTATATCTCAATTCGGCATTGAACTGATTTGTATTATCGGTTGCATTATTGAGTATCTGGGCATATCCGTTTTCCAGATAGGACGAATTCTGCTGAGTATGAGAATACGTATATTTAGGGGTAAATGTTAACGTATTGCTTTTCGGAAGAGAAAAGAAATAGTAGCCGCTGTAAGAAATAAATTTTGACGAGTTGAAGTGAGCGGAAGAATAATCGGAAGCAGGATAATCTTCGGAGGTATATATCACAGAACCGCTACGATCAGAATGAGGTCGTCTGTCGATGCTGCCGTTAATCTGAGTCGAAGCCTGAACTTTGTCGGAATTGTAGGTTGCCCTGAAGGCTGCGAAATATTGCTGATGGCTATCTTTGGAAGATGTAGTTTTAGAATACCGGTCGAAAGTCTTTATCTCGTTGTCAGATTGAGGAAGTCGGAATGTCTCAGTCAGCTCGGAGCCATTATGAGAATGGTCTGAATTAAAGCCATAGCCCATAAGGTCGTAGGTCGTCTTCTTGTTCTGAAGTCGGACATTGGCAAGCAGCTGCTCTGAATAGGAAATAAGATTGCCTACACCCATTCCTTTGACATAACCGCCATATTCATACTTTGCCATTACATAGTTAACGGCGAATGTATATCCCTGCATACGCGGGTCGGACGGGTTCTCGTAATATTCAACCCTACGCACGTCCGACATACGCATGGCTTTCAAATCTTCTGCTGATGCCGGTATAAAGTCAATAAATACACCTACCGGACTCCCGGAATTTGTCGAGATATTTCCCGACATAGACACTTTAAGCTGAGGAATACCCATATGGTCAATCAAATCTGCTCCGGTCTGAGAGGCATTTTTCTGTAAGGTGGTAGGGATAAAAACTGTTTTATCGGTATAGACAGTTGCTGCTTGTGACTCTACATTTACCTGACTAAGCTTGACGGAATGAATTGGCATGACAATAGTGCCGCAATTAAAATCCGTGCAATTATGATATGTGGTTTTGTAGCCTATGCAACTTAGCTTTGCTATTATGCCTCGGCTATCGCATGGTATAGAGAAGCGACCACCGGCATCAGCTATGCCGTATGTGATTACAGTTGAGTCTTTTGGCGCCAACAACATCACGGTCGCAGCAGCAACGGGCTCGTTGTCGTTGCCTACTACGCGGCCATGGTAAACGAATTTACCATGTTGAAGGGCTTCAACATAGTATCGACCGCCGGAACTGATAACCGACACGGGGTTCAGTCCAATCAGTTGCCGGAGCATATCGTAGGCATCGTTTGTATGTACGGTTGCCGTTATAGGGTACTTGTCAAGTTCGTTGTAGATGAAGTTGATGTGAATGTCGGGATGCTGCTCGGCAATCTGCACGAGCGCATCGGCAAGAGGGGTATGGTTGAAGCGATAGCTGAACTTCTGCGCAAATGCGGTGGCGACGCAAAGCATTACCGCAAAGAGAATAATGAGGCGTTTCATTTTACGGTCAATACGTTGTCGGTGAGTGTGATGTTGATTTGCTCGAAGTTGTTGAGCTGCTCCACAACCTCATTTAGAGGCAGAGCTTGGTTCCATTCAAAATAGAGCTGCAGCGATTTGGCGGTATCATGATTGAACTTGACAGATGCACCGTAATAGTTGGCTATGTCGGCGAGAATGGTTTCAAGGCTTTCTCCTTTGAACAGAATCGTTTCGGGCAGCGGAGCAACTTCCGCAGGAATAGTGTCCGCCGGAGCAATGTCTGTATTGGCTACAACAGCCTGTTCCTGCTGTTCGGTTTGCTGAGTCTGTGCTAAATCCTTTTGTGTACCGAAATAATGCGTCACACCGATAGTTGCGGCTACCACTGCGAGTGTGCCGACAAGTGCGAGTATAATTGCAGCGGCGTTGCGCGATGCCATAAATGGAAGCCAACGGAGGATAACGGGTTTGCGCCTGGTCTGCTTCGACTCGAAGCGGTGCCATTCCTCGTCGAGATTTATCTCGGGAACTGGTGCGGAAGCGTCAGCCGTTTTGCGCATCATATCATATACTTCGCGTGCTTCGGGGTCGGTCAGAATCTGCGCAACCTCGGCATCGGTATAATTTTCGGGGTGCTCCAGAGCATCGAGGAGCCGGTCGATATTGTCTTTCATTTGCGGTTGAAATTTTGACGTAGAATATCCATTGCATGACGCAAATGCTTATAGACAGCCGTTTCGCTGATGCCCAACTGTGCGGCGATTTCGCTGTAAGGCATACGGTCGGTGAAACGCATCCTCACCACTCGGCGGTCTTGCTCTGTCAGCGAGTGGTCTATCAGCTCATTCAGCCGTGCCACATCCTCTGGGTCGGGCCACTCGTCATCCTCTATCTCGTCAAGATCGAGAGCGTAGAGATTGTTGAACCGCTCGCGTTGCGAAAGGTTGCGGAGATGCTTCAGACAGGCGAGGCGGACGCCGGTAAGAAGATAAGCGGGAGTGACGGGTGCGAGATTTTCCGACAACACCGACTCGAAGACATCGTGCACAATGTCTCTCGCTGCCTCCGGGTCATGCAGCAGGCGTATAGCCAGTGTCAGCATGGCCGGATAGTTGCTTCGGAAAAGCTGTTCTATGTCGCTCTTTGTCGTCATACATATATTAAAACCGCAACTTCTCAAAAACCTAACCCCTCCGACCAAAATAAATTCAAAAAAGACGACAACAGCCTCCTAAATCCCGTAAGAAAATATCCCCTCCCCACTTACCTTTCTCCACCGCATTCAGATGCAAAATGCTTGTCTCCGTAAAAATCCTAATGACAAAAATTCACCGCAAGCTATACGGCCTGGCTATTAACATATATTGTCGAACCAGATCTTATAAGCAGTCATCAATGGCGGAGAGGGTGGAGGTGTCCTCTTCATCGTCATCAGCCTGTGCCAGAGTGAGGGTAGAGGTGTAGTCTGCCCATTCGGGATCGTCTGAAGCTGAGAATTCAAGAGGAAGCTGAGGAAATGGTTCAAGCACTTCGTTAACCTTGCGCTGGAAAATATGGAGGCTGAGGGTATAGAATACTAATGTCCTCACGCCTTCACCTGTGAATATCTCAGTAAGAACAGCCACCGGATCCTTTTTAAATGACACTTCAAAAGCCTCCTGCACTTTTTCCATCAGCTGAGAATCTTCCTCCGAAGGCATTCCTTTGGCTGCCGGAGAATATTTCCAGTCCATTTCAATGCGAAAATGGAAACGAGGATTCGTGCGAAACTTCTCGACATCAGTTTTTACCGACCCCATGACGAGATTAGACGACTCATTGGATTCGAAAGGTGCTGTCAGCCAGGTGCTCATACCGTATAAAGGATTGAATGATAAAATGTTGCTTTTTGAGAATTCAAATTTAGCGAAATTTATCAACAGAGAGCACTTTCAGCCGGCAATTTTTTGGTGAGTCCGGCAATTATTCTTAAATTTGCATTACATCGACAACGATATTTCATTTACATACTCTATAGATCACAACAAACAATGGAAGTTACAGGTAAAATTGTCATTGTACTCCCCGAAGTGACCGGCACCTCGAAAGCCGGCAATGCTTGGAAAAAACGCGAATATGTGCTGGAAACAGCTGAAACATACCCCAAAAAGATACATTTCGATTTCTTCGGAGATCGTGCTGATCAGTATCCCCTCAACGTGGGCGATACCATCCGTCTTAGCTTTGACATCGAAAGCCGCGAATACAACGGCCGCTGGTATACCAGCATCCGCGGATGGAAAGCAGAGAAAGCCGATGCCAACACTGCCGCTGCTGCGCCAGCAGTAGCTCCCGTTCAGGCCTTCCCCGAACCTCCGGCCGGCTCGTCCTATGCAGCGCCTGCAGCTCAGGCAGACCCCACCGACGACCTCCCGTTCTGATACGGGCATACTGAAAAAAATACATAAATAGCCGGCTGATGGATTTTCCGTCAACCGGCTATTGTCTTATAGATGGGTCGATGTATCAGCTTCTAACATCGAATCCCGCACTACGCACGGCATCGATCAGCTGCTTGGGGTCATGGTCACCCTCAACTTGGGCGATACCAGTTGAGAGATTGACATTCACCTGAGTCACTCCCTTTACGCCGCTTATGCTTTTGGTCACGGCAGCCTGGCAATGGGGACAGTTCATCCCGACAATGGTATATTCCTTAGTCATTTCCGTTTTAGTGATATGTTTATGTTGATGTCTTTTTATAAATGTATACGTCAGAAGGCCCACAAGTATTATAGAGCAGATAGTCGGAAACAAGTCGACATGGCAGTGATGAGCGATGGCTCCGTGAACATCGCTGACTGCGAACCAATCCCGAGGCAGACAATAATCGATCAGAAGTCCGAACCCTATGGCGCCCACGATTATGGAACTTAGATATGCCAGCGCCGCTTTACGCCCCATCTCGCGAGCGATCAAAGTAAAGGAAGCAAAGTTGGCAGCAGGGCCTGCCATGAGAAGGACAAGAGCCGTGCCGGGCGACAGCCCTTTAAGCATAAGTGACAGTGCTATAGGGATAGACCCGGTAGCGCAGACATACATTGGGATAGCGATTACCAGCACTGCAAGCATCGCGAATATCGGTCTATTGCCTAAAGCTGCGAAAAAATCGGTCGGAACATATACCGTAATAAGCGCTGCGATAATTAATCCGACGACGAGCCAGCCGCCGATGCTACCGACCAGATCTATATATCCATATTTCAGAGCTTTCAGCAGTTGGGTAGTCCACTTTGATTTATCCGCCGGGGGTCCTGACAGAGTATCACAAGCCTCACTGCAGGCGGTTTCGTCGGCGGTTGTCGCAGTATCAGCTGCCGGCGATTCAGTTTTGCCTACGGCAACTCCCCCAAAAACTGAGGTAACCAACGCCGCTATTGGGCGGATTACAGCGAACGCCGGCCCCAAGAGCGACCAAGTGGCGGCGATGCTGTCGACGCCGGTCTGCGGCGTGGCAATCAGGAATGAAGTGGAAGATGCCCTCGACGCGCCGTTGCGACGCATTGCAATGGCCGAAGGCAGCACACCGCATGAGCACAAGGGGAGAGGCACACCTATCAAAGCCGATTTCACCACCGGACGCCAACCTGTGCCGGCAAGATGGCGTGCAAGGGTCTTTTGCGGGATAAATGCATGCATAAGTCCAGCTATGAGAAATCCCAACAGAATGTATGGTGACATTTCGTTGAGCATAAAGAGCAGAGAGTTAAGTAATTCCATTATTGAATTATAGCGTTGTATCAGTGTATCAAATGAATTAATTTTTATATCCACAAAGTTAAGCAATAAGTTTCGCAACCCAATTGCGAAGTTAAAATGCGAATTTAAAATGTTATCTTTGCAAAAAATAATTATGGTTTCTCATTCTGAAATAGCCGACTTTTTATCTCACAGGGGAGTAAAACCTACTCCCAACCGAGTTCTGGTGCTTAAGACTCTGGCGGATTCTGAATTTCCGATGACTCTTGCTGATGTTGAAGCCGAGATTACATCAATAGATAAGGCGAGCATTTTCAGAGTTCTTGAACTGTTTACTCAAAAGGATATCGTCCATGTAATTAAAGACGACAGCCGTTCGCTGAAATATGAAATCTGCCGGAGCGAGCATCACAGCATAGATGATCAGCATGTTCATTTCTACTGCAAGCAGTGCGGCAAAGTGTACTGTTTCGAAGATGTGGCCATTCCCAAAATCCAGCTGCCCGACAATTTCGAGAGCAACTCGGTGAACTACATGATTAGCGGAGTGTGCCCTTCGTGTCACGACAAAGCGAGCCAAGATTAACCCTAAGCCAACTTCGGAAACAAATAGTTGGGGCTGCAACCTGATTTGGATGCAGCCCCACGCGTTATTAATGAGGTGAAAATGTGTGAAGGCTATTAGTCTTCAGCATTCTTTTCGGCGTATTCCTTCAGGAGTTTTTCCTGAACATCGCCGGGCACGAGCTCGTAAGAAGCGAACTTCATGGTGAACGACGAGCGGCCGCCGGTGATAGAGCTGAGAGCTGTGGAATAGCTCGACATCTCTTTCAGAGGTACACGGGCAGAAATCTTTTCAAAGCCGTTTTCGCTCGACATGCCCATGATGATTGCACGGCGTCCCTGAAGGTCGCTCATCACATCACCCATCACATCCGAGGGAACCATAACCTCTACATTGTAGACAGGTTCAAGCACCTTCGGGTTGGCATTGCGGAATGCTTCAGAGAAGGCATTGCGGGCAGCCAGACGGAAGGAGATTTCATTAGAGTCAACCGGATGCATCTTACCGTCGTAGATGCACACGCGTACGTCGCGGGCATAGGATCCGGTAAGCGGGCCTTGCTCCATGCGGTCCATCAATCCCTTAACGATAGCGGGGATAAAGCGGGCATCGATTGCACCGCCCACGATACAGTTGTGGACCACCAGCTTGCCTCCCCACTGCAGCGGTATCTCCTGAGTGTCGCGAATGCTCATCTTATATTCCTGATTGCCAAATTTGTAGGTATCAGGCAGCGGAGCGTCCTCCGAGTACGGTTCGATGATCAGATGCACTTCGCCAAACTGGCCTGCGCCACCCGACTGCTTTTTATGGCGGTAGTCGGCACGGGCAGCCTTAGTGATAGTTTCGCGATAGGGAATCTTCGGCTCCTCAAAGATGATGGGGAGTTTGTCGTTGTTTTCCACACGCCATTTGAGAGTGCGCAGGTGGAATTCGCCCTGACCCGAAAGGATGGTCTGCTTGAGCTCTTTGCTCTGCTCGATTTCCCACGTGGGATCTTCCTCATGCATTCGGGTAAGGATCGCCGACAGTTTTTCGGCATCGCTCTCAGTCACGGGGCGGATGGCACGCGAATATTTGGGAGCGGGATATTTGATGAAATCGAATGCGATGTCGACATCCTTTTCATCGAGAGTGTTGCCCGTGCGGGCGTCTTTCAGTTTCACGGTAGCTCCGATATCACCGGCGCAAAGTTTGTCAACCTGCGTTTTGATCTGGCCGCATACGCAGTAGAGCTGAGCCAGACGTTCCTTGCCGCCGCGGGTCACATTTTCAAGGTCGGCGCCTGCGGTAAGAGTACCGCTCATCACTTTGAAGTACTGCACTTCGCCGATGTGGGGCTCAACCGTAGTTTTGAACATATAGATACTCAGCGGGCCGTTGCTATCCGGGGGAACGGGGTCACCGGCGGTATCGACCGGAGCCGGCATATCGTTGACGAAAGGCACCACATTGCCCAAGAACTCCATCATGCGGCGTACGCCCATATCTCTCAGAGCGCTGACGCAGAATACGGGGAAGATTGAGCGGTCGACAAGACCTTTGCGAATGCCTTCGCGCATTTCGTCTTCTGTAAGATGACCCTGATCGAAGAATTTCTCCATGAGGGTTTCATCGTTCTCGGCAGCTGCCTCCACGAGAGCCTGATGCATCTCGTTGGCTTTCTCCATTTCAGATTCGGGAATATCTTCGATGGTGGGGACGCCGCCATCGGGGCCCCATGAATATTTCTTCATGAGCAGAACGTCGATCATGGAGTTGAAGCCTGCGCCACAAGCCAGAGGATACTGGATGGGGACAATCTTATTTCCAAAGATCTCTTTCATTTGCTCAAGAGTATTCTCAAAATCAGCCTTTTCGCCGTCAAGCTGATTGATAGCGAAGATTACGGGCTTCTTGAGAGAAGCGGTGGTGCGGAAAATATTCTGCGTACCAACTTCAACGCCATACTGAGCATCTACCAGAATCACGCCGGTGTCAGTCACATTCAGCGCCGTAATGGCATTTCCTACAAAGTCGTCTGCTCCCGGGCAGTCAATCACATTAAGCTTTTTATTGAGGAATTCGGCATAGAACACGGTTGAGAACACCGAATAGCCATATTCCTTCTCTACGGGGAAATAGTCGGAAACAGTGTTTTTCGCTTCGATGGTTCCGCGGCGTTTTATAACTCCACACTCGTAGAGCATAGCTTCAGCGAGTGTGGTTTTACCGGATCCCTTGCTTCCTAACAAGGAGATGTTTTTGATTTCGTTAGTCTGGTAAACCTTCATGTTATTAGAAATTTAGTTGATTTACGAGGGTTAGACAAAGGTACAGCCCTGGGCGATTCTCCTACCTCCCAATCTGACCGTCATTCCGACGGCGAGGACTGTGGCAAAATTTTCACCCCGAAAATTACTAAATTTCTCATTAAAAACAATAGCAATTTTTATGTTACGCAACATAAGATTGCCCGATGGGTGCTAAATAATCATAATCGCCCCTCAATTAGACCCAAAGTATACTTTCAAATAGAAAAATCGATACCGATTATCGCTTAAGGAGCAGGATTACACGGATTGCCAGATCAAAATAGATAATGCGTGCATTACCATTCTCGCGTATGTCGATGCGTGCCTGGGTGAACTCCCTGACCAATGACTCCACGTTCCGCTCATTGATAAAAGGGGAGAAGCGATTGGAGAAAGCCTGTTCGGATGAGTTGAGATATACCAGCGAGGGGATACGGAGATTGTTCATAAAATTCTCGCGCATCATATTTTCGCAATAGGCAAAAAATCTCATCGAAGCCTCACGCCCCAGTTTGGCCATATCATCGCCCCATTTGCGGAGAGCGCCCACTTTCCGCTGATATGCAAGGCGCATCAGCTGAATAAAAGCCTCCAGAAAGCGCTGACCTTCCTCGGCATCTGCCATCCTGCGCCGGGCTTCCAGAATACTCCCCTCAGCCAGATGGGCAATCGAAGCAGCATCGGCGTCAGACAGATCGTTGTGAGCACGGATATAGTCTCGAACCACTTCAGTCGGCAACCGCTTCATCTCTATACGCTGGAGGCGCGAATAGATGGTGGGGAGAATATCGCGCGGACGGTCAGATGTGAAAATCATCAGCGAATCCTCAAGCGGCTCCTCGATTAGTTTCAACATCTTGTTGGCGCAGTCGCCGTTCATGCGCTCCGGGAGCCACATGAGCATAATCTTGTACTTTGTGGAATATGAAGTGGTGGAGAATTTATGGAGCAGCGCTGCGCTCTCGCTCTGGTATATCACAGGCTGGCCATTGGGGTTGCCGAGCGAAGACTGCCACGATTTGAAATCCATCCACTGGTCCTGATTCAGAAAGTTGCGCCATTGCTCTATCCAGTCTTCCGAAATGGAATCCTTCTCCGAACCACGTTTCAGAATAGGGTAGGAGTAGAATACATCGGGATGATTGAAACTCTGATGCTGGCGGCACGACGGGCAGTGGCCGCATGGCTCACCGTTTTCCGGCGATTCACAATGTATATATTGAGCCAGAGCACGGGCCATAGCGAATTTTCCGATTCCAGCCGGACCTTCAAGCAGCAGTGCATGCGGCATGCGATCTGTGTCGACAAGATTGCGCAGACGCTCTTTTACAGACTCATGGGCGGGGATTTCGGAAAATTTCATGGCTTATGGTGGGTTATCTTAGCGTTGAAAGCGGAAAATTATGACAATGAGAACTGAAAGGAGATAGGATCGAAATCAGGGTCATCAATAAAGGGCTGAGGATTCTTGGCCAGATTGCGAATCACCGAAAGCGTTACCATCATCCCTTTCTGCTTGAAATACAGATTGAAATCGTCCGGCTCGGGCATAGTCTCCAGAAGTGTGTTGCTTATCTGATAGGCTTCTTCAAAGCGATGGCAGATCAGATAGCAGGCAGATAGCATAAGATAAGCCTGACCCGTGAAAGGGTTTTCGATCTTTTCAGCTGCTTCACAAAGACGCGTGAAATTACCGATATACTCCTTAAATCTCCGGCCTCGGTAAAGTAGCAACATATAATATTCAGCAATGTCGCGAAGGCCGAACTTCCCGTCGTAGTAGGCGAGGAAATCAATCGCACTGTCGGCCGAAACGTCCTTAAGCAGACGCTCCGCCATCTCATACCACAGGCGCTCGTTACGGCCCGAAACTCGGGCAAAAGCCTCATAAAGCGGCTTCGGGTCTGCGCCAGGGATGCGGCAGTAATCCGGGAGTATGTGGATATTAGCCTCAGATGACTCTGCAAACATTCTCAGCACCTCAGCCGCTGCTGCATTATTCTCCACAAGCTGATAACTGCTGGCAAGGAATCTTACTGCTATCGGATTGTCATCATTCCCCTTGATAACCTCCTTCAGCAGAGCGATCGCCTGCTCAATCTTTTGGCGTTTATCGGCTGAAATTCCTTTTGTGGTCTTTTCGTCGTTGACGACCTTCACAGAGCAACCAAGCAATCCAAAAGTGTCGGAATCGGATTCTTTGGGAGTCTTTACAGAGGCAGAAGACGACCCTTCGGGTTCCGTACGCGACGTCCCGTGGGTGATTTCAATGGGGAGCAGGCCGAGAGCCTTCATCAGTTTCGCCTGCTGACTGTCGGGATTAATGGCCAAAGCGTAGTCGGCGGCGTTGACACATTCCGACGAATGCCCAAGCGCCATTTCCATCTTGGCAAGTAATTCCCAGTTGATGGGGTTGAACGGATCGCTTCGCGTCAGGTCATCTGCCAGATCACGGGCAATGCCGCCATATCGTTCATCAGTGTACAGCGCTTCGGCAGCTTCGAAATAAAGCACATCTTTGACATCTGTCTTGTCAGCAATCACCTGGATATTTTCGGCCAGGAGGTCGAGCCTGTCAAGATCGCGCAGCAAGTCGATGATTCTTATGATAGCTTCGCAGGAGAAGTTATAGTCTGAAGTCAGCAGGCCGATAAGCCCCTCCTCGGGATTGCCGTCGGGATATGTATCGAGCGATAGTTTGAGCATAGCCCACAGCTCGCTGTCGCGGCGCCCCTTGCGGTCAAGCATATTGCGGGCCGACTGAGGATTAATCTCCGAGAGAAAAAAAGCCTTGCGTTCGTCCAGAAAGTCACTGTCGGGATAAAGACGCGCCCCGGTCAGCAGCACATACAGCTGGACCATATCGTCGCCTTCATCCTGAGCGAAATCATATATGTCGAGCAGTTCGTTCTCGTCGTAAAACTCGGAGTTGTCGTTGTTCATCACTCCATGGCGAAAACGCTCGTAGAGTTCACGCATATACTGTTCGTCCGACTGTGCACCGTCTTTCATTCTATCCTTTTTCGTTCCCCTATAATCAGTGTAATGAAATCTTAAGATGCAGGGACTCAATCGCCCTGCATCTTAAGAATATGAATTATTGTTTGGTCTGAACCTTTTCCCAGCTGTCTTTCAACGCAATAGTGCGGTTGAAAATCAGATGCTCAGGAGTAGAGTCATAGTCTGGGGTGAAATAACCCACGCGCTGGAACTGGAATTTCTTCCCTTTTTCAGCATTTTCAGCGATGAAAGGCTCAACTTTGACATGCTCTACGACTTTCAGCGAGTCGGGATTGAGAAGCTCACGGAAATCCTTGTCGGTCTCGGCCGAGGGATTCTCTACCGAGAAGAGGCGGTCGTAGAGGCGTACAGTAGCGTCGACAGCATGCGGAGCCGACACCCAGTGGAGAGTACCCTTAACTTTGCGCGATGCGCCCGGCATCCCGCTGAGAGTCTCAGGGTCGTAGGTGCAATAGATCTCTTCGATATTGCCGTCGGCATCTTTCTTAATTCCGGTGCATTTGATAATGTATGCGCCTTTCAGTCGCACTTCGGAATCCGGTGCCAGACGGAAGAACTTCTTGGGTGGATTCTCCATGAAATCGTCGCGCTCGATATAAATCTCGCGGGAGAAAGGCATCTGATGGGTGCCTTCTTCGGGATTTTCGGGATTATTCTCCATCTCGACTGTCTCAGTCTTCCCTTCGGGATAGTTGGTGATGACCAGTTTTACGGGGTTCATCACAGCCATGCCACGGGTAGCGATTGCGTTCAGGTCTTCACGGACGGCATGTTCGAGAAGCGACATGCTGATTTGAGCTTCCTCAATTTTGGTGTAACCGATACGGTCGATAAAATTGCGTATAGCTTTCGGAGTGAAACCGCGGCGGCGCATGCCCGAGATGGTCGGCATTCGGGGGTCATCCCATCCGGCTACAAGCCCCTCTTTTACAAGCTGGAGCAGTTTGCGCTTGCTCATCACCGTGTACGTGAGATTCAAGCGGTTAAACTCAATCTGACGCGGGCAGTAGCTTTCATCGGCCAGTTCGGCTACGAAATATTCATAGAGCGGACGGTGAGGCACGAACTCCAGAGTGCAGATCGAGTGGGTAACGCCCTCAAAATAGTCGCTCTGGCCATGTGCGAAATCGTACATGGGGTAGACATTCCATTTTGTGCCGGTGCGGTGATGGGGATGCTTGATGATGCGATACATGATCGGATCGCGGAAGTGCATATTGGACGAGGCCATATCAATCTTGGCGCGGAGCACACGGGCGCCTTCGTCGAATTCTCCGGCATTCATACGCTGGAAGAGGTCGAGATTTTCCTCCACAGAACGGTTGCGGTAAGGGCTGTCAGTGCCGGGAGTGGTGGGTGTACCTTTCTGAGCGGCGATCTCCTCCGAAGTCTGATCGTCGACATATGCCTTACCCTCTTTAATCAGACGGATAGCCAGATCGTAAAGTTTGGGGAAATAGTCGGAAGCGTAATATTCGCGATCGCCCCAGTCGAAACCGAGCCAGTGGATATCTTCGCGGATAGCGTCGACATATTCGGTATCCTCTTTAGTAGGATTAGTATCGTCGAAACGGAGATTGCACGTACCGCCGAACTTTTCTGCAACGCCGAAGTCCATGCAGATGGCCTTGGCATGTCCGATATGCAGATAGCCGTTGGGTTCCGGTGGGAAACGGGTATTAAGGCGTCCGCCGTTTTTGCCTGCCTTGAGGTCTTCGGCCACTAACTGTTCTACGAAGTTCAAGCCCTTGGTGGCTTCTGTAACTTCCTGCTGTTTATTTTCTGCCATAAACAAAGAATGGTGAATTATTGTATACGCTTTTGATTGGTTTAGGAATAGCCATCAGGCAAATCCTGCAACAAAGGATTTTTAAACCTCCGCTTTAAAACGTGCGAATTTACGAAAAATCGCCGAAATAATGCGCCGTTAGCTTTCATTTATTCCAAATGAAATGAATTTTTGCTCGCATCGCGCGTGTGGGGGCCGCATTTTGACGCATTTCATGGTTCGAATTGGGTAAATCGGCCGAGTTTATTTAACTTTGTCATCGGCTTTTGCCGACGTCAAACTAATAATCGGATATGGAACACCAGGATATTGTCAACCGCTATTTCCCCAATCTCACACCAGAGCAGCGCACACAGTTTGAGGCTATGGGTGAGCTGTATGCCGAATGGAATGCAAAAATCAATGTCATATCACGCAAAGATATCGACAACATTTATCCAAACCATATACTACATTCGCTTGCAATAGCCAAATTTCTGATTCCGAAATCCGGTACGACATTCCTTGATATGGGCACAGGCGGAGGGTTTCCCGGCATCCCGCTCGCAACGCTTCTCCCTGACTGCCGTTTCCACCTGATCGACCGCATTGGCAAGAAAATCAAAGTAGCATCCGATATTGCAGAGCAATTAGGACTAAAGAATGTCACCTTCCAGCATGGCGACATTGGCGAATGCCGCGAACGGTACGACTTTGTCGTTTCACGTGCCGTCATGCCGCTTAATGATCTCCTGCCGCTCGTGCGCAAAAACATTGCTAAAGGTGGTCATAACGGCTTGCCTAACGGGTTGATCTGCCTGAAGGGCGGGGATATATCGGAGGAAATCCGCCTGACCAAAGCAAAAGTGGAGGTGGAAGATGTCAGCACATACTTTAAAGAGCCGTTTTTCGAGACGAAAAAACTTGTCTACGTCCCTATATAATCGCGGTGGTCAACCGTTGGCATCCTCAGGACGTTATAATAAAAACAACGAAATCCGGCCTGTAACAGGGCCTCTTAAACATAAAGAACATGCGTCTGCAGAGATTTGAATTCAATTATTTTGGAGAAAACACATACTTGATGTGGGACGATGCTTCGGGTGAAGCAGCTATAGTTGACCCGGGCATGATGAATAAGTCGGAAGAAGATATTCTTGACACTTTTATATCCCGCCACAATCTGCATCCGCAATATATCCTCCTGACCCACGCCCATGTGGACCACACGCTTGGCGTCGACCATCTTAAAGCGAAATACTGCATTGAAGTGCTGGCCCATAAGGCCGATGCGCCGCTGGCAATGATCCGCGACAAACAGGCTTCGATGTTTCACATGCCGGTAAAGACCTCCTCACTTGATATCGATAAATTCATAGATGCCAGAAATGTATTACACCTTGGAAGCGAGGAAATCCGCGTGATTGAGACTCCCGGACATTCGCGCGGAGGGATATGCTTCTATGTGCCTGAATCCGGATTCATCCTCACCGGCGACACTATTTTTCAGCACAGCATTGGGCGCACCGACTTTCCCGAGGGGAATGGACATCAATTGATCGAATCTATACGCACTCAGTTGCTCCCTCTGCCTGATGACACCGTAATTTTCCCCGGTCATGGTCCGTCCACTACTATCGGCGACGAAAAGATGAGTAACCCCTTCCTTTAGACCCCATGCCACAAAAAATGTTAACGGCCAGACCACATAGCTTGAGAGAAGGCTTATTTATTATGACGCGACAAAGGGAGATTATTCGGTAACGTCGGTGATTTCACCTGAAATATTAATCACGTCATCCGTCACCACGGCATCGCGATAGTCGGGCTTCTCCAGACATACACTGACATTTTTCAACGTGAGGCCGTCGATGTGACGCAGATAGAAGCCCCACGCCGGAAGCTCGCCGAACATGTGAAATTCGGGATAAGAATCGATCGCCTCGGGTACATCGTGAAGGCGATATTTACCTATATATCCCATCCCCTTAGTGCCTCGGCCGGGATGATGAATATGAATGTTTTCGAGCGTTACGTTCTCAAGCGGATGGCCGGGAATACCGGTAAGGCTGTTTGGGAAGGGATTGTGAATCGTGTTGATATCGGGGCCGCGGAGGTCGTAGGCCTCGTCAGGGCGCCCGAAGGGGATGGTACATGTAAGATTCTTTACAACCACATTCCGGAAGCTGCCGGGCTTTTCTCCCCGGCGATGACCAAGCCGCATAAAAATTCCGTTTCCGGTATTTTGTGCGTTAACTCCATCGACAACTACATTTTCCAACGTAGCACCATCGACTGTTTCCAACGCCACTGCAGAGCGGAAGGTGTCGCGCACCCTGATGTTCCTTATCCTGACATTGCGGAAGCCGCCAAACGATTCCGTACCCATCTTCAAAGCATTGGCGCTTGAACGGATTTCGCAATTTTCTATCTCGATATCGTCGTTTGTATCGGCGGGATCGAACGATTTAAGCACAATCCCGTCATCAGCTGAATTGATTTTGCAGTCAGTTACCTTCACATGTTTACAGTCAGCGATATCTATGCCGTCATTGTTCCAATAACCTCGGTTTTCAAAGTCAATTCCACTAATCAAGATATTCGAGCATTTGTTTAAAGAAAGTCCCCAACTTGCCGAAATTTTGAGCGTTAAATCCTTTACCATGCCATTCTTCGCTCCATCAAAATCGAAAAGTTTGGGTCGGATGGACGGACGCATCCGTCGGGTGTTGTACGCAGGATCAACACGCTCTCCTATATGGTGCAGACTGTCTATGGCCAATGCCAGATCCAGTCCGCGGCCATCGATTGTGCCGTGCCCAATGATGCCAAAATCTGAGATGCCATCGGCCACGACAAGGGCCATCTTGCTAACAGAGCATTTGTCAGCCATCAGATTCCCTTCCTGATTGCCTACGACATAACCCTGGTAGTCGTAAGGATTCACGCTCCCAAGGATTCTCGCCCCTTCGTCCAGACATACCACCACGCGGCTGCGGAGATTAATCGTGCCGGATACGTAATCCCCCTTTGGCAGTCGCAGACGTCCGCCCTCCCGGGCAGCTACTGAATCGATCGCTGCCTGAAGAGCCGAAGTCTGAACGCGCACAGAGTCGGGAAAGACGCCAAAATCAGCGGCAGAATATGTTTTGCCGATAGAAATTAAGGGCAAAGCCAAGTTAACTGACAGTATTATAGCAACTTTCAGGAATCTGGTGAGCTTGGTGGACGACATTATCAAGAATTTAAGTATAGTTGCGATTATTTCTTACGTGCGAGAATAAGGGCTGAACGATGGGGTACATCAGTGAGGCCACCCTTGACAGTCTGAACCTCACCCGATGCATCTTTGAGGCCGGTGTGGTCAATCAGACCATCGTGGGCGATTACCATCCATTCACCTTTGGGAAGTCGAACCGACTGATTAGCGTCTGCGCCGTTTAATACCACCTTTATCTCTTTCCATTCATCACCATTTGCATGATTCATAAGAGAATAGGAGATAAGGTTGTCAGACTTTACATTGTCGAACTTAAGATTGCGGGCCACATCTTCTGCCGTCGTCATGCGGAAAGCCGGATGAGCCTTGCGCAGAGCTATAAGTTCCTTATAATAATTGTATTGTTCGGCGTTGACAGCTTTAAGATGCCAGTCGATGGCATTGATTGAGTCAGGCGACTTATAGGAATTGTGGACACCCTTCTTGTCGCGGAATATCTCCTCGCCGGCAAAGATGAAAGGTGTGCCCTGCGAAGTCATAACAATAGTCTGAGCCAGTCGGGCAGCACGCTGACGCTCCGCATCAGAGGCTTTGGGCATCGATTTGCGCAGTTTGTCGGTAAGCATCAGATCGTCGTGACACGACACATAATTGATGACCTCTTTCGGCGATTTGGCATAGGGGAATTTCGAATTGTTTCCTTTGGAATAATCCACCTGAGGATGAGCCGTAGCGCAGACAATACCGATTTTAACGGTCTCTTCATTGCCGGGTTTACCGGTGGCGAATCCACGGTCGGAAGCATCGGAATAATGCCCCTTGACAGCATCTCGGATATCGTCGGAGAACACTGCGATGCCATCCATCTTCCCGACATTCTCTTTCAGCGCACGCTTTTCGGCAGGAAGGGGAGAGCCGCCTGCCGTCCAGCCTTCTCCATAGACGAATATCGACGGATTAATCTCATGAAGCTCTCGGGCTACACGATTCATCGTCTCCATATCATGGATGCCCATCAGGTCGAAACGGAAACCGTCGATATGATACTCTTTTGCCCAATATTTTACAGAGTTGACGATATAATCGCCCATCATTTTATGGTCTGATGCGGTCTCGTTGCCGCATCCGGATGCATCGGAATAGCTGCCGTCGGCATTATGACGATAGAAGTACCCCGGAGCGGTAAGTGAGAAGTTGGAATCATCGTTCGCGGCTGAATGGTTGTAAACCACATCCATCACGACCCCGATTCCGGCATCATGCAGAGCCTTCACCATCTGTTTCATCTCGCGTACGCGCGTGGCAGGATTGTTGGCATCTGTTGCGTATGAGCCCTCCGGTGCGTTGTAGTTCAGCGGATCGTAGCCCCAGTTGTAACCGTTCAACTGTGGCTGAGTTTCATCCACAGAATTATAATCATAGGAGGGAAGAATATGTACATGAGTAATTCCGAGATCCTTCAGATGATCGATTCCGGTGGCTGATGAGTCGGGTGAAATAGTGCCTTTCTCTGTAAGCGCAAGGAATTTGCCCTTGTTTGCTATGCCCGAATTAGGGTGGATGGAGAAATCGCGGTGGTGCATTTCGTAAAGAATGGCATCATTTATGGATTTTACCTCGGGGCCTTTGTCAGTGGCCCATCCCTCCGGATTTGTGGAGGCAAAATCGATGATTGCAGCGCGCTGACCGTTAATTCCCACAGCTTTGGCCCAGATTCCTGGGGTCTCGGCAAGCCATTTCTCATTATCTAAAATCTGGAATGTATAAAATTTACCATAGGGGACCGGGGATATACAGGCTGTCCATGTGCCTGCCTCAGACTTTGTCATATCCAAAGTCGTCACAGGTTTTCCACCGCGAGCCTGATCGTATACTCTGAGCTTTACAGCCGTAGCCGTAGGCGCCCATATTCTGAAATCGGCTGATCCATTTGCGATTGTCAATCCGAGTTCACCATCGTAGACAGGATACGATGCAAAACGCGCATCGTAATTACCTGCGGCATCGGTCGGCTCCGCAGCCACTGCACCGGCGGGGATTAGCGAAGCGGAAGCGAGAGTGACACCGACACAAGTTTTCATAAAAAGCAGTTTCATCTGTATATAATAGAATGTAAGTAAGTTCGATAACGTTCAAACAACGGGCATGGCTCTAATGTTGGATTAAATAAGGGTCTTAAATCCATCTCCGGGAAATATCTGAAGAAAATCCCTGATGTGGACAAAAATTCCACATGTAAGCAAAACGCCCATTTTTGATATGCAAATATAGCAAATAGGAGGGAAATTAACAAAAAGATTGACGCCAGCCGAAAATATGTTTTAAATCCGTAATCATCAGAGCGCAAATAGCCAACAACAATTTAGAACCTAATAGCAAGATTTATTATATTTTTAATCTCTGGTATAAAATTTTTTACTATCTTTGCAGTCTAAAACCGAAAAAGGTTGAAGAAATTTAACCGACGCCTTTTTTTCGGGTCGGCCGACGGCCGAATAGAGATTTATTTATCATAGGCATAGTAATTCTATAAATTTTACGTGTAACAGATTCTTTGAAACATTTTTATGAAAAAGGATCCCGTAAATGTTGATTTGGCCTTTGAAGCCAGTTGGGAAGTTTGCAATAAGGTAGGAGGCATATATACAGTGCTGTCTACCAAAGCGCTTACCCTACAAACCCTCTACAAAGACAAATTCGTATTCATCGGTCCGGATGTTTGGACCAATGATAACCCCTCGCCGTATTTTACAGAAGTGCCTTCGCTGCTTCGTCCCTGGAAAGACAAAGCAGAGTTGCCTTACGGCATATCCGTAAGGGTAGGCCGCTGGAATATTCCCGGTAAGCCCATTGTGGTACTTGTGAAGTTCGACACCCTCTTCGCTAATAAAGATTATTTCTACGGAGAGATGTGGGAACGCTATGGCGTGGATTCCCTCCACGGCTACGGCGACTACGACGAAGGCTGCTGCTTCGCTCTGGCCGCAGGCATGGTCATCGAAAGCATCTGCAACTACAAGCGTCTGAAGCACAAGAACGTAATAGCCCACTTCGACGAGTGGACCACAGGCATGGGGCTTCTGTATACAAAATGGAAAGTGCCCTATGTCGGTACGATTTTCACTACTCACGCCACTTCCATCGGCCGAAGCATCTGCGGCAATGGCAAACCGCTCTACGACTATCTTCCCGGATACAACGGCGACCAGATGTCGCGCGAGCTCAATATGGAGTCGAAACATTCCGTGGAGAAAGCCGCCACTCATAATGCCGACTGCTTCACCACTGTGAGCGACATCACAGCCATAGAGTGCGAGCAGCTGCTCGACCGTCGGCCCGATGTGGTGACCCCTAACGGCTTCCAGCCGTCGCTTGCGCCGGCAAAACTTAAAGCCAAAAAGGCCCGTCAGGTAGCACGCGAAGCCCTGATAAATGTAGCTACCGCCCTCACCGGAGTAAAATCTCCCGACGATACATTTATTGTAGCGACCTCGGGGCGTCTTGAATACCGCAACAAAGGTATCGACGTATTCCTTGATGCCGTCAAAAGCCTCGAAGCGCTTAATCCATCGAAAAAGATTCTCGCTTTCGTGCTCGTGCCTGCATGGCTCAAAGGAGCAAGAGCCGATGTGACCGACCGCATGAGCCGTCTGAGCAGCAACGGCTCCAACAGCACGCAATCCGCTACGGTGGCAGAACCGCTGCCGGATCCGGCTATAAGCCACGAGATCAACAACCCTGACTCTGACCCCATTCTCAACCGCATCCGCCAGCTCGGTTTCCGAAGCGACAAGGACGCCAAAGTGCAGGTAGTTTATGTGCCCTGTTACCTCAACGGTAACGACGGAGTGCTCAACCTTGATTATTACGAAATACTTTGCGGCCTGGATGCCACGGCGTTTCCGTCGTACTACGAGCCCTGGGGCTATACACCGCTTGAGAGCGTAGCTTTTGGCATACCGACAGTCACCACCTCACTTTCCGGTTTCGGCCAGTGGATACTCTCGACCGGTACCGAAGGGTTTGCCCGCAGTGGAGTAGAGGTGATAAAGCGCACCGACTCGAATTATCACGAAGTAGTCGCCACTCTGGCTCAAGATCTCAAGGGCCTTGCCGACGTCACCGACGAATACCGCGAAAAAGTGGCCAAGGCTTCCCGGGAGACAGCCTCCAAAGCCGAATGGAATTATTTCGTCACCTATTATATAGATGCCTACAGCCGCGCCCTCGAAGCAGCTGAAAAGCGTCAGTCGGAAAAACCGGAATAACTCATACTTCGAATTCAAACAGAAATAAACATACATACTTAAATACGAAAATGAAACTTAAAGTCAGCGACACTAACGTTCCCGCATGGCGTGATCTTACAGTGACATCCGACCTTCCCTCGAAGCTCAAACACCTCGAGGAGATGGCTAAAAACCTTTGGTGGGTCTGGAACAGCGAAGGCAAATCCCTGTTCCGCGACCTCAATCCCGACTTGTGGCGTTCTACGGGTGAAAATCCTGTGATGGTGCTTCAGCAGCTCTCTACCGAGCGTCAGGAAGAAATCATCGCCGACAAGGAATTCATGGCACGCATTGAGAAGGTTTACGGTATGTTCAAGGACTACCTTGCCAAACCGATGCGCACCGACATCCCCTCCGTATCCTACTTCTCGATGGAATACGGCCTGTGCAATTGCCTGAAGATCTACTCTGGTGGTCTTGGCGTTCTCGCCGGAGACTACATCAAGGAGGCATCCGACAGCTGCGTTCCCATGACCGCAGTCGGCTTCCTCTATCGTTTCGGCTACTTCACTCAGTCGCTGAGCGTTGACGGTCAGCAGATTGCCAACTACGAAGCCCAGAACTTCAACCAGCTTCCCATCGAGCAGGTTATGGACGAGAGCGGCCGACCGATGATTGTAGAAGTGCCTTTCCCCGGCCGCATCATCTACAGCCACGTATGGCGCGTCAACGTAGGCCGCATGAAACTTTACCTGATGGATACCGACTTCGACATGAACTCGGAATTCGACCGCGTTATCACCCATCAGCTCTACGGCGGTGACTGGGAAAACCGTATCAAGCAGGAGTATCTGCTCGGCATCGGCGGCGTGATCATGCTGAAGAAACTCGGCATCAACAGCCAGCTCTACCACTGCAACGAAGGTCACGCTGCGCTGCTCAACCTCCAGCGCCTCGTTGACTACGTGCAGGAGAAGCACCTCGACTTCAATGTAGCTCTCGAACTGGTGCGTGCTTCCAGCCTTTATACCGTTCACACCCCCGTGCCTGCAGGCCACGACTATTTCGATGAAGGCCTCTTCGGCAAATATATGGGCGAATATCCCCAGAAGCTCGGCATCTCCTGGAACGACCTCATGAACATGGGCCGCGAGAATCCCGACACCAACGAGCGCTTCTCGATGAGCGTATTCGCGCTGAATACCTGTCAGGAAGCCAACGGCGTAAGCTGGCTCCACGGCGAAGTTTCGAAGAAGATGTTCGCGGGCATCTGGAAAGGCTACAACTGGCAGGAAAGCCATGTTGGTTATGTCACCAACGGTGTCCACATGCCCACCTGGGCCGCCTCGGAATGGAAAGAATTCTATTGGCAGAACCTTGGCGAGAAAGTATTCGAGCATGCCGACGACCCCGAAAACTGGAAAGGTATCTTCAAGGTTAAAGACGAAGAGATCTGGAACATGCGCTGTCAGCTGAAGAACAAGTTCATCAACTTCGTTAAGCGCGACTTCAAAGCAAAATGGCTTGCTAACCAGGGCGATCCCTCCGCAGTAATCAAAATCGTGGAGAAAATCAACCCCAACGCTCTCATCATCGGTTTCGCCCGTCGTTTCGCCACATACAAACGTGCCCACCTGCTCTTCACCGACCTCGAACGTCTGTCGAAGATTGTCAACAACGAACAGTTCCCCGTACAGTTCGTATTCTCCGGAAAGGCCCACCCGGCCGACGGCGCAGGTCAGGGCCTGATCAAGCGCATCATGGAAATCTCGCGCATGCCTGAATTCCTCGGCAAGATCATCTTCCTTGAAGACTACAATATGATCGTGGCCAAGCGACTTGTCACCGGTGTCGACATCTGGCTGAATACCCCGACACGCCCGCTCGAAGCCTCCGGTACATCCGGCGAAAAGGCTGAGATGAACGGTGTGCTCAACTTCTCCGTGCTCGACGGATGGTGGTATGAAGGCTACCGCTTCAATGAGAAAGCCGGCTGGGCCCTCACCGACAAGCGCACCTATACCGACCAGGCCCAGCAGGACAAACTCGACGCCGCCACCATCTACACGATGCTGGAAAACGAGATTATCCCGCTCTACTTCGCCAAGAACTCCAAGGGTTATTCGCCCGAGTGGGTTCAGTATATCAAGCGTTCGATCGCCGACATTGCGCCCCACTTCACCATGAAGCGCATGATTGAAGACTACATCCACCGCTTCTACGACAAAGAAGCCATGCGCTCCAACGCTCTAAAAGCCAACGACTACGCACTGGCGAAGGAGATCGTGGCCTGGAAAGAGAAAGTGGCTGCCGCATGGGATGGCATCAAGGTGCTCAACATCGAGGCTTCCGACTCCAGCAATACCTCCACCGGTTCAGATTTCGCAGCTCAGGCTGTTGTGGATACCAACGGCATCGGCAAAGACCTCGGCCTGGAACTCGTCGTCTACAAGAAGGAAAACGGCGAAGAGAAATTCTGGTACACCAAGCCTTTCGAGATTGTGAAGACCGATGGCAATATCGTCACCTACAAGCTCAACACCAAGCTCAAAGATGCCGGTGTGTTCCGCTACAGCTACCGCCTGTATCCGGTGAACGCCAACCTGCCTCACCGCATGGATTTCGCCTACACCAAATGGTTCTGATAACTAACCGTTGATATAAGACACTTTCCCGGAACGGGCGTAGGCAGCTGCTTTGGCTGCGACTATCCCGCTCCGGGATTAGTGTATAAAACCGATAAAGAATGACTGACGTCAAGAAATCGCTTCAGATACGACGTGGCTTCGGTGGGCTTCTCCCTTTGGTCGCACTCTTTGTCTTCATGGCAGGCGTATGGCTGATGATGTGGTATCAACCGCTCATTTTCGAAGATCTGGAATATTCAATGGCGGCCTACGACACCGACCATGACATCATCGACTTCATCAACTGGGAAGGAATCCGCAACCATATAGCATTTCTTTATCAGGACTGCAATTCGCGACTGATTGACAAGCTTCCGGTAGTGTTTCTCTGCCTGACTCCAAAGTGGTTCTATTGTAGCGTTTCGGCCATTGCCGTAGGGATGATAATGGCCGGAATATGGCGTCTGGCCCATCTGTCGCCTGCGAAGCATCCTTGGCCGGCATTCGTAACTTTTGCGGCTTTATGGTTGCTGTTTCCATGGCATGAGTCGATGTTCATGCTCTCGTATTCAATCAATTACGTTTGGACATCGGCCATAGCTATATGGGTAGCCAACATGGCTTTGTCGCCCGCTCTGATGGCCAATCCTCAAGGACGCAAAGGGTGGCAGAAGGGGATGATAGCTATCGGCTATATGATACTCGGATTTTTGCTTGGCAACCTGCATGAGTGCATGGCTGCCTGCCTCATCGCCGGCATCGGCATTCTGGCTTTGTACTCGCTTCATGACATGGCGCTGAACAGATGGATGCTTGTGATAGGCCTCAGCTTAGGTTTTGTGCTCACAGTCTTCCTTCTCGGCACAAATTACAGATTGAGCCACACAGAGATAGAATTCAACTTTCAAAATATATTCAGAGGAAGATTCGGCATACCCTCGCAAATGGTGTGGCCGGTTATTATCTACCTGATGACAATCGTAGGAAGATGGCTGACTGCAGTGGCTTATGAATTGGAGCATCACCTGGGCCGTACAGCCACATGGCGCGAAATAGCATACGCATTGTGGAGATCGGCAAAAAGACTGGCTATGCCCGGCGAAAAGTCGATGTTGTTTTTGACTCAGGCCTTATGTCTGTTTGTCTGCCTGACCAATATATGTATATATGGCTACTTTGGGGTAGACCGTACAATGACTTATGCCGTAATTTTCTCTATTGCAGGTGCTTCCCAGTTTTTTCTCATCTGGCCCTTTACAATCGGACACCGTTTTGTTTGGATAATCAAAGGATTTGTAACAGTTGTCGTGGCTCTATTGGCTGTGAATTTTGTATTGAGCCTGCTGACTCAGAAACGCGACATGAAGGAGTTTAACGAAATCACGGCTTTGTGGCTCGAATCCGGCGACAATATAGCATATTTCGACGAATATCCACACATATATTTCCCCGATAGGAACAGATTTACATTCCAGATCGGCTGGACAAATATTATGGACAATAACTTCACATTGGAGGCATACCTTGATCCTCATCAAGAGTTTGTGCAGAGGTTTGTGTTGCCGGCCGACATGAAGGATGTAAGCGAAGATAATGTTGTATGGATAGACCCGGAGAAAGGGCTATATAGCATCCACGGCCATCTGCTTCTGGACCCGGGCTACCGGCAGCTGATTGTGACCGAGCATGAGCCAGATATGTTCCCCAACAACATCTACGTCCATGCAATGGCAACATTCGACGACGGCGATTGCCACAGAGTGTGGGGGCAGGCTGTGCCTTTTGTGGATAAAAAAGGCAAGCAGCGGTATTTCCTTAAATTTCTCCCTTATTCAATTCAAGAGTTGATTCATCAGATTGTAAGTCTCGATGATTTGCATATTGTACCGCAAATATATCATAGGGTAGGAGTAGGCAGTTATGGTACGGTTGACATTTACCCATACGCGAAGGAAAAGCGAATAGGCGGTGTCTGTATTACGCCTAAGAGAGAACTGAAGCGGCTGAAACATAATGAATAATTAAGCGCCGGCTCCTCAACTTCTACACTATTTTTTTACCTTTGCACTTATGATGGTCAGGATCAAAGAAAATAAATATAGGGATCAAGAAACAAGCCGCAAAAGCCTGTCATATATAATTCCCATAATATTTTCAGTGGCATTAGCCGTGGGTGTATGGTTCATGATGATGTATCAGCAGGTATATTCCGATGATCTGGAATATGGTCTGGCCGGTTACGATTCACGTCATGGCATAATTGATTTCATTAATTGGAAGGGGATATGGAATCATATCATATTGCTTTATCAAGAATGCAACTCCCGACTAATAGATAAACTTCCCGTTGTCATACTGTCGATTGCGCCGAAATGGCTTTATTCGGCGATATCATCGGCATTCGTGATATTAGTGATCGTGGGCATATGGAAGGGAGCAGGCTTCTCCGTTCGCAAAAATCCTTGGCTTGCATTGGCTGCCACCATAGCTTTAACCCTCTGCTTTCCCTGGCATGAGACGATGTTCATGCTGTCTTATTCTATCAACTATCTCTGGACATCTGCCATTGCCGTCTGGATAGCCTTATTATTCATTTCTCGCCGGGTAATGGGCAACGGCAGCATCTGGGCATTGCTTCTTCTATTCATTTTAGGAATCCTTATAGGCAATCTTCATGAAGCCATGGCTGCGTGTCTCATAGCTGGATTCGGGATTGCATCGTTATATAGCCGATCCGCAGAGAGACGAAGCCGTATGGCGCTTACGCTCGGCCTTATTGCAGGCTTTGTGACGGCTACATTTTTTTTGGCGACCTCATACAGATTAGGCTATACCGGAGTTCACTTTCATGTACGGGCCATACTGAGCGGACGCATGTGCATGCCATCCCAAATGTTTTGGCCGGTAGCTGTTTACACATTGCTTGCTATAGTTTACAGGATAGCATGGATTACAAATGGACGCGGCAAGTTTCTATCTTCCTCTCTACTATTTTGGAAAGCAGGGGAACGATCCAGGCTGTTTTTGACACAAGTAATCTGTCTGGCTGTGGCATGGACCGACACTTTGATTTACGGATTCTTTAAAGAAGACCGGATAATGGCGTTTGCTGTGGTGTTCTCTATAATCGGATGCATCCAACTGATCAAAGTTTGGCCCGGCGGTTTTAGCCGCGCAATACGTTATATCTTTGTAATAATGGTATCAGTGCTCGGTCTGCTTCTCTCGGTAAATTTCATCTGTAGCATTCTGCTACAAAAGCGCATTCACCAGGAGTATCAGGATATCACCAAAATCTGGGAAAATTCCGACGGCAACATCGCCTACTACGATGTTTCCGCGCGAATAAAGACGCCAATCGGCCAACAATACACCTTCCAGATGGTTTACGATTGGCCGCTGGATAACATGTATCAGCTTAACGCATATATCGCTCCACATCGCACATTTCGTCAGCTCTACGTCATACCGACTGACCTTCAAAACTTTTCAGATTCAGAAGTGACATGGTTTGACCGCGAAAAATCCATTTATAAAATCCATAACCATCTGTTAGTTGATCCTCAAGGCCGAATCTTTGAACAAGAATGGCACCCGGACTCGGAGCCTTCTCAGATACATATAAATATGTATGTCCACTTCTCAGATGGCAGCCAACATAGAGTCTGGGGCCTATTAGCTCCATTCGACGATGCCAAAGGGCGCCGGCGGTATCTCATAAAGACTGAAACCTTCACCGTCACGGATATTGAACAGCAGATCACAAAAATAGACGACATCAATATCATCCCTCAACAGATGATTAAAGTGAACCTGACCAGCTATGGGACGGTGGATCTTTTCCCATATGCAGATAAACCGGAGCAGAGACGCGTAGGCAACATAATCCTCGTGCCAAATCGAGAGCAGATACCCCACTAAACACATACACCTACGCCTCGCAACGATTAAATCTTCACCCTACTTTATCAACAAATGCTAAGCAAACATAACAATATCAACTTATCTTGGGCTGTTATACCCATCTGCTTTGCCATTACTGTCGCTGTCGGCGTCTATCTAATGATGTGGTTTCAGCCGCAGATATGCGAAGATATGGAGTATGCTCTGGCTGATTATGACCGTAAAAACGGGGTGATTGACTTTATCAACTGGGAAGGTATCTGGAATCATATCCTCTCACTTTACAACGACTGCAATTCGCGACTGATTGATAAATTCTCGGTCGTGTTTCTATGTCTGATGCCCAGATGGTTATATTCAGCGTTAACTGCTTTCGTCGCCATCTTAATTCTCACGGGAATGTGGCGGTTAGGTAGGATTTCACTCTCAAAAAAGCCTTGGATAGCGCTTGCAGCCGGCGTAGCTTTCCTGCTGTTATTCCCCTGGCATGAGTCGATGTTCATGCTGTCATATTCGCTCAACTATTTCTGGACTTCTGCCATAGCCCTATGGTTTGCCATAATGATTCTGTCTGCAAAAGTAATGGGGGCTAAAGGATACGGGGCGGCAACGGGATTCTTCCTTTTGGGTTTCCTTTTAGGGAATCTTCATGAAGGTATGGCAGTCGGCATTATGGCAGCTTTATTCTTCGTGGCGATATATTCTCACGGTGTTGAAGCGCGCAACAGATGGATTTTTTGTGGAGGCATAGCTACGGGGATGGCTTTCTCGATATTCCTGTTTGCCACGGCTTACAGAATAAGCTACACAGAATTCGGATTAGATTTCAAATTCCTTTTTGGCGGACGCCACCACACTCCGTCGCTTCTGTTCTGGCCAGTAGTGCTCTATACGACTATTGCTCTATACCGTTGGCTGATATATCCGCTAAACAGCAAGCATAAGTTTTTTGCGGGGATATGGAATCTAACTAAAAACTATCTCCGGGAGATATTCTCAACTAAAGAAAAATCGGATCTATTTCTTCAACAAACCATTTGCCTGTCTGTCAGCTGGATTACATCAATGATGCTTCCCTATGTCAAGGCAGAGCGCATAATGGCTTTTGCCGTGGTTTTCTCCATCGCTGGATGCTTCGGACTGATAGCTTCTTGGCAATACAAGTCGCGTAAAATCATCTCAACAATTCTGAAAGCCGTCACATGCATCTATGCTATCATTCTCACCACCAACTTGGTTCTAAACATACTGATGCAGCGACGCAACCATAAGGAATGGAATGAGATCTGCTTACTGTGGGAGGAATCGGAAGATGGTATCGCTTACTACGACAACGCCACAGTGCTCGCCACGCCATGGTACCCGCTGCACACATACCAGATGCATTATAATCTGCTGTATGACAATTGCTATCATACCAATGCTTTCCTGCGCCCTCACAAACGCTACACCATATTCTACGTACTCCCAACCGACTTAAAGGATTTTTCCGCCTCAAAGATTGAATGGGTCGACAAAGAGCAGGGTATATATCGGCTGGGCAAACATCTGCTTATTGAGCCACGAGATATGAATTTTGACACACTACCACGGGAAGACACATTTCACGGGGATATACATATCAATATGGATGCCGAATTCTCCGATGGAAACCGCCATAGAGTATGGGGTGCATTGGTTCCATTCACCGATAAGGAAGGTGTGAAACGATATTACATTAAACTCGCCCAATATTCTCCTCAGGAAATAGAAAATGAAATCGTAACTGTAAACGACATCGTTATTAATCCTGCGGCTTATTACCCGATAATGACCACCAGCTACGACTCAATAGAGCTGTTCCCTTATGCCGATAAGAAAAAAGTAGGCGGCGCTTAAATCGCACCGCCTGTAGAATTGTCAGATTAAAAACCGAAGTCTGAGAAAGTCTTTAAAGCACATTGATTTTCAAGGCCTTATATGCTCTCTCAGCCTTTGCCCGGGCTGCGGCTACGGTCTCGTCTGTGGCAAGTATCACGGCCATACGGCGATGACCCTTCACACTCGGTTTACCGAAAATACGCATCTGAACGCCCGGCTCGCGAAGCACTTTTTCCAGATTGTCAAAAACCACCTGATCTGAGTCACCTTCCACCACCACAGCACGCGAGGCTGAAGCTCCAAGGAATCTGATTTCCGGCACAGGCAAACCCAGAAGAGCACGGACATGGAGCGCAAATTCGCTCAGTTCCTGAGAAATCATCGTCACCATACCGGTGTCGTGCGGGCGAGGGGAGACCTCGCTAAAGATTACATTGTCATCTTTTACAAAAAGCTCTACGCCAAAGATTCCGTATCCGCCCAGGGCATCGGTGATTTTACGGGCGATGGTCTGCGCTTGCTTTATGGCTTTGCGGTGCATAGGCTGAGGCTGCCAGCTCTGGCGGTAGTCGCCATTGACCTGAATGTGGCCAATCGGTTCGCAGAATGTCGTACCCGAAACGGAGCGCACCGTCAGCAAGGTGATTTCATAGTCGAAATCCACAAACCCTTCTACAATCACTCTGCCTGCGCCTGCTCGTCCACCTTCCTGAGCCTCGGTCCAGGCGGCTTCAATATCCTCGGCTGACTTGATGGTCGACTGACCATGACCCGATGAACTCATCACCGGCTTCACCACGCAAGGGATTCCGATTTCCTTCACAGCTTTGATAAATTCCTCCTTGGTATTTGCAAAGCGATAAGGCGAGGTGGGAAGCTCCAATTCTTCAGCAGCGAGGCGACGTATCCCTTCACGGTTCATAGTGAGCCATGCGGCATTAGCCGTGGGGGTAATATGATAGCCCTCTTTTTCAAGTTCAACCAAAGTAGGGGTAGCAATTGCCTCAACTTCAGGAATCACATGGTCAGGTTTCTCTTCCTCGATAGCCTTACGAAGCGCTTGGGGATCAAGCATATTGAGCGTACGGCTTGAATGTGCCACTTGCATGGCGGGAGCATTGTCATAGCGGTCGCAAGCCACGACTTCTACACCCATACGCTGAAGTTCAATTGCTACTTCTTTACCCAATTCACCGCTACCGAGCAGCATGGCCTTACGGCCTACCGGTGTTTTCACCGATCCAATTTTTGACATATATACCTGTTGAGAATGTGAAGAATGACTGAATGATTCCTTTTGTGCAAATTTACGCTTATTTTTTGTTATAATCAAGCATTAAAAAACAAAAAAGGCATTGAATCTTCCATGATTCAATGCCGGAATTTTAAAAAAGGTCGACAATTTACTGCACTTCATCAGCTTCCGAGCGAAGCCAATGTCTCAGGGGAAGGGTCGACAGATACGATTTCGCCCTGAGGATTAATGATAAATGTGCGCAGCTGGTCTGTCATGCCGTAAGCATTACGGATGTCGGAGGCAAGATCAGGTTGACCAACATGAATCTGTCTGCCGATGAGATGGTCGTATGCCGCCACCTCTTTCATCAGCCCTTTGCTTCGGTCGAAGTTGACTGAGACTACCGCTACGTTCTGATCATCGGCTTCATGCGAGGATTCAAGATTGCGCAGATAGTTGGAAACGTTGTTTTGATCAATGCGCGAATCAGCATCCTGAGCCGACCAGAAGGAGAGAATAACCCATTTACCTTTTAAATCGGGGAGGCGAAGGGCGCCTTCGGAGTCAGAGACTTCAAAATCCGGCGCTTCACTTCCGATTTCAGCTGTCGATTTACCATCAACTTTAGCCGAAGCTAAAGTAAGCAAAGCAGCCACAAAGGCAATGAGCCAAAGAAAATGTTTCATTGCGTTCAAATAAAGTTAAACAATAGATTCCCGCCATACCGCAGAACCCCTCAACTGAAGGACTGACATACATATCAAATAACCTTACATCTTTAGATCTCTAAAGGCGACCTGCCAAAGGCCACGATTTGAAGGACGATAAGACTGAAATCCCGCCGATTTTCGGCGAAGGCTTTGCCTCCGCAAAGCCGACAGGCGGATAAATGAGGCCTAAGTGCTCTCATACTCCTGCCTTAAATCGGTGCAAAGGTACGAAAATTTACGCTATCTTCCAAATCCACTACACTAATGCTCACCACATTACATGTCATCATGTTCAAAACCACCCTCCAGAGAGCATTCTGAACGGGATATCTAAAATTTAGTTAAATTATTAAAATTGGCCTGATTTAGGGGTATTCTAAGAGCCTGTTCGACAAAATCTGCTAACGACCGGGGCGTAAACATATATTGTCGAACCGGCTCTAAGAAAAACTTTGTCGATTTCAGATAAGTCCGTGAAACGGTCAAGTGAAATACATGTAAATTTAATTCATCCGACAGGTTACAATAATATGCTATTTGTCGGATACGCGGGGATCAGAGAGGAGATGCGGTGCGAAACGGTAGTCGTTGGCACGGTATTGGTCGAGCATCTGAGGCATGCGGCGCAACAGGCCGTCGAGATCTTTCGGCGCTGTGCTCCATTGGTTTTCGGCGAGCGCGGCAAAGCGCGGCAGGGCCATATACTGCACGTCGGGTAAGTCGACAATCCATTCGGTCCAAACGTTGGCCTGCACGCCGAGGATGTGTTTTTTCTGTTCCTCGGTAAGCTCGGGCAGTTGCGGATCGAGACTGTAAACTTTCTCGAATGTGAGGAGCATACCCACGGGATGCGGCTCGTCGGGGTTGTCGCTCTGACGGTAGTCGAAGTAGCAGAAGTTGTTGGGAGTCATAATAACGTCGTGACCGAGGGGCGTGGCCTTGAGAGCGCCGTCGACGCCACGCCAGCTCATGATCACGGCGTTGGGCGATACGCCTCCTTCGAGTATCTCATCCCAGCCGATCATCTTGCGGCCGTGCGATGTGATGAAATCGTCGACATGGTGCGTCACATGGCTCTGCAGCTTCTGCTCCTTGGTGCCATTCTCGTCGGACTGATAACCTAATTCCTTGATTTTGGCCTGACACTTCGGGCATTTCTCCCAGCGCACTTTCGGACATTCATCGCCGCCGACATGAATATATTCCGAGGGGAACACATCCATAATCTCATCCAGAATATCATCGATGAAGGTAAAGACTTTTTCATTCCCTGCGCAGAGCACATCCTCGCTGACGCCGCAGCGGCTCCATACGCGGTAGGGACCGCCCGTGCAGCCAAGTTCGGGATATGATGCCAGGGCGGCCTGCATGTGACCCGGAAGATCAACCTCGGGGATGATGTCGATGTGGCTTGCGGCAGCATATTTCACCAGCTCGCGCAGCTGTTTCTGTGTGTAGAACCCACCGTAGGGGCGAGGATCGTAAGTGTTGCTTTTCGATTCCTTACCTGCATAGAGCTGCGTGGAATCGCGGATCGAACCGATTTTGGTCAGCAGGGGATATTTCTTACTCTCGAATCTCCATCCCTGATCCTCGGTGAGGTGGAAATGGAATTTATTCATGTTGTGGAGAGCTAAGATGTCGATATATTTCTTTACGGAATCGAAGGGGAAGAAGTGGCGGCAGGGGTCGAGATGCGCGCCGCGATAGGCGAAACGCGGATAGTCGGATATTTCTACAGCCGGGAACACAACAGGTTCGGCAGTGACGTGGGGAACTGACTTGCGGATGGTCTGCACACCATAGAATACGCCCGCAGCCGAACCGCCGGTCAGTTTCATGCCTGAGCGGTCAACCTCCAGTCTGTAACCCTCGGCATTGCCGATGGCAGGGTCGATGGCGAGCGTGATGCGGTTGTCGCCGGTGGCTCCGGCTTTCACGGCGAGCTTCAGTCCGGTCATGGTTGTGAGATAGTCGCGGAGAAACGCAGCCTCGTTGGCCAACTGTTTCTGATCTTTCGGATATGAAATTACGGTGCGGGCGTTCAGCGCGAAACCGGCGGCTTTCGCCGTCTGAATCTTTTGCGGCAGAGGCACCACGCGGTAATTTGCGGTGATCACAGCGCCTGCGCTCAACGCCATCAGAGCTGCCATGCACAAAGCGCCTAATTTTTTCATGGGAAACATAAGGGATTGGTTTGATATTAAGGGTTGAAATTGGTTATGACAGAAAGGGATGACAAACGACAGCGCTGCGCCTGCATGCAAAAGTACTACAGTGATGCCTGCCGTCCTCAGCCACAAAGTTAATCAATAGATTTCAAGCATCCCTGTTCTTGCCTGTACTTTTATGTTTTTAAGTCATAATTCTCCCCTCTAATATTACGCAATTAAATATATCCGGATATCGAGCTTATCTGTAAGGTACCTTTTGCCGGGCAAGCTGACAGGTAAGGCGGACTTCTTCTTTAAAGCAAAATCAATATATGGTAGAATCGAGATAGATAGGGATCAACGAGGTAAAAATCCTATATTTTAAAATAAAAAGGGCCGAAAAAGAATGATTAGGAGCGAAGTTATCCACTATTGCGAACTATTCCGAATAGATTAAATTTTTAAGTTTTTTACATCAGTGATATGAATCAGAATAAAGATGTATCCTATACCCAATTAGTGAACATTGACCAAACTATAAAACCTCAACATGCTTTTAATGCAGTCAGCTATTATTTAGGAGAATATGACATCAATCATAAAGTATCACTATAATAATTTTATAAGTCGCTGAACAGCAAAGAAATTTTCAGCAAATCAATAAAACAAATAAAATCGTGTTTGTTTTACAAGAAAAATAAATCGAAATTTGCATTGTAAAAATTTGGTCACATCACATCCTCTTGCGACCCTCAAAACCTCAAATTTAGCTATTATCTTTAAAAAATGGAACTGAATCACCTGCAACTGTGGGAAAAATGCCAGCGCATCATAGCTGACAATCTCCCTGCCGAGCAATATGATGCTTGGTTCAAGCCGGTGACTTCACTGGGGTTTGACGGGCAAAAGCTGACCATCCATGTGCCGTCGCCTTTCTTCCGCGAGCACCTCGAAAGCCACTTCCTGAGAATTCTCGGACTTGCAATCCATCGCGTATATGGCGAGCATGTGGAGCTTTACTATGATTCTCAGGTGATTGCGGGCGACAAGTCAGCCACAATTCAGGAATCGGGTATGGCGACCTCGGCCGCAGCACGCAAATTAATGTCGCCGGGGATGTTCCAGACTCAGGTACAGACTGAATTTAACTCTCAGCTGAACCCCCGGCACACTTTTGAAAATTATTGCTGCTCCGGAAGCAACAAGATAGCCCGCGCAATCGGCGAAGCTATCGGGAAAGATCCGCATTGCAAGACATTCAACCCTCTGTTCGTATTCGGACCAACCGGAGTGGGGAAGACCCATCTCATCCAGGCCATCGGTATCAAGATTTTGGAAAGCAATCCCGAGGCACGTGTGCTTTACGTAAGCGCCCGACTGTTTGAGAGCCAGTATACCGTAGCTGCACACAACGGCAAGATCAACGAATTCATCTGCTTTTATCAGAGCATCGACACACTCATCATCGATGACATTCAAGATCTTGTGGGCAAGGCAGGTACGCAGAACACATTCTTCCACATCTTTAATCATCTGCACCAGAACAACAAGCAGATTATCTTGTCGAGCGACTGCTGCCCGACACAGCTTCAGGGGATGACCGACCGCCTGCTGTCGCGGTTCAAATGGGGCATGACCGTAGAGCTCGAAAAGCCCGACCTTCAGCTTCGTCGCGAGGTGCTTGAGCGCAAAGCCAACGCCGACGGCCTGAAAATTCCGGCCGAAGTGATGGATTTCATAGCCGAAAACGTCACCGACAGCGTCCGCGAACTCGAAGGGATCATCGTATCACTGCTTGCCCACGCCACAGTGCTCAACCGCGAAATCGACATCGATCTGGCCCGCATAGTGATGGCCAACGTAGTCCGCATGCATCGGCGCACCATCAACTTTGAGATGATCGCTCAGAGCGTGGCAGCGCATTATAAGATAGAGCCCGACGCCATCTTCTCGAAATCGCGCAAACGCGAAATCTCCGACGCACGCCAGATGATTATGTATCTGGCCAAGAAACACGCCAAAATGCCGCTGACCGCTATCGGCACACGCCTGTCGCGCGACCATTCCACAGTGGTCTACGCATGCAACGCCATAGAGCAACGGCTCCCGCTCGAAAAGAAGCTTCAGGAGGACGTACAGGCGATTGAAGCTTCGCTCATCAGCGAATAACAGTCCGGAAAGGAAGATAAAAGTTTTCCTGAACTATTTTCAAATTCAAATTTTCGAAAAACTTATCAACATCGGGAAATTTTACAGCCCGAACAGTTTGGATAGTTGACGATTTTTTCCGAAGTTTGCACTTGAGTAAACTTCGGAATAATTCCACACATTCCGACATTTTGCCCGACCGGATTGAAATAATCAACTTAAACCAATCACAACATAATACCATCGGCGGTGGAAAACAATATCTATCAGTTTGATGAGGCCTACAAGGCCACGCTCGACTATTTCGGGGGCGACGAGCTCGCAGCCCGCGTATGGGTAAGCAAATATGCCCTAAAAGATTCGTTCGGCAATATCTTTGAAAAGACTCCCGACGACATGCACCGTCGAATTGCATCGGAGATAGCCCGCATTGAAAGCAAATATCCCAATCCGATGAGTCAGGACGAGGTAATGTCCTACCTCAAAGACTTCAGATATATTGTGCCGCAAGGCAGCCCCATGACAGGCATCGGCAATGACTACCAGGTCGGCTCGCTGTCGAACTGCTTCGTGATCGGCCTTGACGGCAATCCCGACAGTTACGGAGGCGTAATACGCGTTGACGAAGAGCAGGTGCAGCTAATGAAACGCCGCGGAGGTGTGGGCCACGATCTGAGCCATATCCGTCCGAAAGGCACACCGGTGAAAAATTCCGCTCTGACTTCCACGGGCCTTGTTCCTTTCATGGAGCGCTACTCCAACTCCACGCGCGAAGTGGCTCAGGATGGCCGACGCGGTGCGCTGATGCTCACGGTCAGCATCAAGCATCCCGACTCGGAGGCTTTTGTAGATGCAAAAATGACGCAGGGCAAGGTGACGGGGGCGAACGTTTCCGTCCGCATCGACGACGACTTCATGAAAGCCGCAGCTGAAGGGACCACTTACCGCCAGACCTATCCCGTTGATTCGGCGAACCCGGAAATCGTCAAGGAAATCGACGCCAAAGCTTTCTGGGAAAAGATTATCCACAATGCATGGAAATCGGCCGAACCCGGAGTGCTCTTCTGGGACACCATCACCCGCGAATCAGTGCCCGACTGTTATGCCGACCTCGGATTCCGAACCATTTCCACCAACCCCTGCGGCGAAATCCCTCTGTGCCCCTACGATTCCTGCCGTCTGCTGGCTATCAACCTTTATTCATACGTAAAGAATCCATTCACCGATAAAGCGGAATTTGACTACGAACTCTTCCGCACTCACGTCGGGAAAGCCCAGCGCATCATGGACGATATTATCGATCTGGAGATGGAGAAGATTGACAAGATTCTCGAAAAGATCGATTCCGACCCCGAAACGATAGAAGTAAAAGGTCCGGAGCGCCATCTGTGGGAGAAAATCCGAACCAAAACCCTCAAAGGACGCCGCACGGGTGTAGGTACCACCGCCGAAGGCGATATGATAGCAGCCATGGGGCTTCGCTACGGCACTCCGGAAGCTACGGCATTCTCGGAAAACGTACATCGCGAACTGGCCCTGGCCGCCTATGCTTCATCAGTGAATATGGCTAAAGAGCGCGGTGCTTTTGAGATATTCGATGCAGAGCGCGAGCGCAACAATCCGTTCCTGCTGCGTCTGAAGGAGCAGGATCCAAAACTGTATGGTGAAATGATGTCGGTAGGCCGTCGTAATATTGCCTGCCTCACAATCGCTCCTACCGGCACTACCTCGCTCATGACCCGCACCACTTCCGGCATCGAGCCTGTGTTCATGCCCGTCTACAAACGCCGCCGCAAGGTGAACGCCAACGATACCGACTCCCGAGTTGATTTCGTAGACGAAAACGGCGACGCATTCGAAGAATACATCGTCTACCACCCGCGCTTTATCGACTGGATGAATATTGCAGGAATCCCTGTCCGCGACGACTATACTCAGGAAGAGATCGATGAGCTCGTGGCACGCTCGCCTTATGCCGGCGCCACAGCCAACGATATCGACTGGGTAGAGAAAGTCCACATGCAGGGACGCATCCAGAAATGGGTGGACCATTCGATTTCCGTGACCATCAATCTGCCCTCCGATGTAAGCGAGGAGATGGTCAACAAGCTCTATATGGAAGCCTGGCGCTCTGGATGCAAGGGCTGCACTGTGTATCGCGACGGATGCCGGTCCGGTGTGCTTGTATCGCTTGAAAAGAAGAAAGAGCCGGTTGCTATACCCACTCCGACGCCTATTCTCAAACGCCCGATTGAACTTGAAGCCGATGTAGTGCGTTTTCAGAATAACAAAGAGAAGTGGATTGCATTCGTTGGTCTGATGGACGGCCGCCCGTATGAGATCTTCACAGGTCTGGCCGATGACGAAGATGGCATCTTCTGCCCAAAGTCAGTGAACCATGGCAAAATCATCAAGGCCATCGGCCCGAATGGCGAAAAGCGATACGACTTCCAGTTTGTCAACAAACGTGGACACAAGACTACTATCGAAGGGCTGAGCGATAAGTTCAATCCCGAATACTGGAACTACGCCAAACTCATCTCGGGTGTGCTCCGCTACGGGATGCCTATCGATCAGGTGCTCAAACTGGTGGGAGGACTTGAACTCGACTCCATGAGCATCAACACATGGAAAATGGGCGTAGAGCGAGCTCTGAAAAAATACCTGCCCAACGGCACCAAAGCCAGCGGACAGCGTTGCCCGAACTGCGGTCAGGAGACCCTGATCTATCAGGAAGGATGCCTGATCTGCACCTCCTGCGGCACTTCCAAGTGCGGTTAATCCTTCGAACAGGCCTTCGGGCCTGCTCGAATTACTTTAGAAATCTCTATAATGCGTCTATCCGACTTAAAGACTGGAGAATCGGCTATAATAGTGAAAGTCCTCGGCCACGGTGCGTTCCGTAAACGCGTCATGGAGATGGGCTTCGTTAAAGGACAGAAAATCACCGCCTTACTGAGCGCTCCGCTTAATGATCCGGTAAAATACCGCCTGATGGGATATGAAATATCACTGCGAAAGGCGGAAGCTTCAATGATTGAAGTGGTACCGGATCATGCTTCGCTGGCTCCGGACGGATATCCGCAGTCGTGTCAGGCCGATATTGCCATCGGCAAAGGAGAAAACGCATTGGGCTACAATCTCCCCTCCGACGGAGATGCTTTTGAAGAGAAACGCCATACAGTTACGGTTGCCCTCGTTGGCAACCCCAACTGCGGCAAGACTTCGCTGTTCAACATCGCATCGGGGGCTCAGGAACATGTAGGCAACTATTCCGGAGTCACCGTAGATTCCAAAACCGGTTCGTTCAAATACCGCAACTATCGGTTTGAAATCGTCGACCTACCCGGCACATACTCGTTGTCAGCATACAGTCCTGAGGAGCTTTATGTACGCCGATACCTGCGCGAAAACAACCCTGACATCATTGTCAATGTTGTCGACGGTTCAAATCTGGAACGCAATCTGTACCTCACCACTGAGCTGATCGACATGGACCAGCAGATGGTCATTGCGCTCAATATGTTCGATGAGCTCCGCGCCTCCCAGAAGGATCTCGATTATGAGCAGCTCGGAAAGATGATCGGTGTGCCCATTGTGCCTACGGTCAGCCGCACAGGCGAAGGAGTAAACTGCCTGTTCGACACGATTATATCGGTGTTCGAAAGCAGCAACCGCGCCGTGCGCCATGTCCATGTACCTCTGGGGCCGGATATCGAAGCGGCTGTCACAGTGGTGAAAGACGCCATCAAGCAGGAACCCACGATTCACCGCCACTATTCGCCGCGCTACCTTGCGATAAAACTCCTGGAGCATGACGAAGAGGCGGAAAAGGTTGTTGCAGCGCTTCCCGGAGGAGCCAATATTCTTCAGCTCCGCGATCAGCAGCTGGAAGCTTACAGCCACGAACATCCCGATGAAGACATCACATCGCAGATTGCAGGTGAAAAATACGGATTTATCGCCGGAGCCTTAGCTGAGACTATGACCCAGACGGGGAACAGTTCCACTGCCGATACCACCAAACTGATCGATACTCTGGTCACCAACCGCCTATTTGGATTTCCGCTATTCATCTGCGTGATGCTGTTTATTTTCTGGATGACATTCTACATCGGCTCTTATCCGATGGAATGGATACAGACTGGCGTCGACTGGATAGCAGGGCTGGTCAACAACCATGTGCCCGACGGCATATTTAAAGATCTGCTGGCCAATGGTATAATTGGAGGTGTGGGAGGTGTGATAGTCTTTCTTCCCAATATCCTGATTTTGTTTTTCTTTATCTCGTTCATGGAGGATTCAGGCTACATGGCCCGAGCTGCCTTTATCATGGACAAGCTGATGCACCATATAGGTCTCCACGGGAAATCTTTCATACCGCTCGTGATGGGCTTTGGATGCAATGTCCCCGCCATCATGGCAGCGCGCACCATCGAAAGCCGCTCAAGCAAGATAATTACGGTGCTTATCACCCCCTTCATGTCCTGCTCAGCCCGTCTTCCTATCTATGTGTTGCTTGTCGGCACCTTCTTCAGCTCTCACGCAGCGCTGGTGTTTCTTCTGGTCTATTTCATCGGGATTCTGGCTGCTGTGATGACAGCCAAACTGCTGCGCAGGCTCTTCTTTAAGGTAGACGAGACGCCGTTTGTAATGGAGTTGCCACCATACCGAGTGCCAACGTTCAAGACCTCTCTGCGTCATATGTGGGGCAAAGGTAAACAGTATCTGAATAAGATGGGTGGAATCATTCTGGTGGCATCTATCATCGTATGGGCGCTGAATTTCTTCCCTATGCATCAGCTCGACGGAGCGGAACAGGAACGAGCCGTGGTGGCTGAGAGCACTGATCTCGACCCCTCACGCGATTCATACCTTGAGATGGCCGGGAAATTTGTAAATCCGGTGCTCAAACCGCTCGGATTCTCCTGGCACGCCACAGTGGCGGCAATAGCCGGCGTACCGGCGAAAGAGATAGTAGTATCGACTCTCGGTGTACTCTATACAGGAAGCGATGAAGCTACAGATGCATCCTTGGCCCAGAGAATTACCACTCCGATGAATGGCGCAACAGAACCCGATTTCAACGCTGCTACGGCGCTAAGCTTCATGATTTTCATCCTGCTTTACTGCCCGTGTGTCGCCACAATAGTTGCCGTCTGCAAAGAGACCGGCTCATGGAAATATGGCGCATTTACAATCATCTACAATACCGTTCTCGCATGGGTAGTTGCATTCTGCGCCTATCGCTTAATGCTGCTTTTTTTATAGTTTAAACGATCAGCTTCATTACGCAAGAGCCTAAGCGGATTTATGTTTCCTTCAAGCTTCGTCGGGAAGCTGAATGCGCGAGAGCGACATCTTCCATCGGACAAATAATCCAAGGATAATGACGGCTGCCGCACATCCGGCACCTACTGCAAACTGATAGGGGAGTCCCAAGCCCTCCGGTCGGGGAGCGCAAAGCAGGTAGCTGATACTCACACACGTCATGAACATAGCCGGTACCACAGTGATGATGTAAGCTTTCCCTCGGCGCGCAAGCCATACTGAGCAGGCCCAGAGTGTAAACACAGCCAGCGTCTGGTTGCACCATGCGAAATAACGCCACAATACATTGAAATCAATCATCATCAGACCGACGCCAGCCAGAAAGACAGGCACACAAAGCATGAATCGACGAAGCACCTTCGTCTGACTCAGATGCAGAAAATCGGCAAGAATCAATCGCGCACTCCTGAAAGCGGTATCTCCGGTAGAAATCGGAGCTGCAATCACTCCGATAATGGCAAGTACACCTCCAACTGCTCCGAGCCACGACATCGAAATATCCTTGACCAGCGAACCGGCTGTGCCACCATTTGCCATATACTCCGAAAGCCCCTCATATCCTCCGGTAAATGCGATAGTCGCCGCAGCCCAGATCAATGCCACGATGCCTTCGGCTACCATGGCACCGTAAAATACCGGTCGGGCCATACGCTCGTTTTTAAGACATCGAGCCATCATAGGGCTCTGAGTGGCATGAAAACCGGAAATCGCCCCGCAGGCTATGCTCACAAACATCATCGGAAACACCGGCACGGAATCGGCACGCCGGGAGCCGAGGCCTTGTGCGAAACCGTCAGGAATGGTCACATCGCCAAACAGCATCACAAACATCAACCCCAAAGCCATAAACAGCAAAGCCACTCCGAAAAGAGGGTAGAGGTTGCCTATAAGTTTGTCGATAGGCAGAGCCGTGGCTAAAAAATAGTAGCCTAAAATCACGGCAACCCAGATAGTTTCCGTCATCCAGTCGGGCGTCATGCCGGCAATCAGCTGAGCGGGTGAGACTACGAAAACCGTGCCCACAAGGATTAACAAGAGCAATGAGAATCCGCGCATCACGTTTTTTATGGTCGACCCAAGCTCGTTCCCGACAATCTCGGGCAGAGAGATGCCGCCGGAACGCATCGATATCATGGCAGATACAAAATCATGAACCGCTCCTGCAAAAATAGTGCCGAAAACAATCCAAAGGAAAGCGGCCGGTCCGAACATAATACCCATGATGGCTCCGAAAATCGGACCCAAGCCGGCAATGTTCAGAAATTGTATCAGAAACACCTTCCAAGTAGGCATCGGAACGAAGTCAATGTCGTCACGAAGGGTGTAGGCCGGAGTGGTACGTGCCGGATCAATGCCGATAACACGTTCAACGATATATCCATAGATGAAATATCCGCCTATAAGAATAGCCAAGGAAACAAGAAAGGCAGTCATGTGATAGTGATAGAGATGAAAATGCTGTTTATTAACGACAAATGTAACAAAAAACGTGTGTAAATACAAAAACATTAACACGACATGCACATAAATCCGAGGAAAAACGTTATATTTGCAAGCGAAAAGGTTTCGCCGGACGGCAGCAGAGGCTCCGAAGAAGGTGAGATCCTTACTCACGACTCTACAAATCAAAATGGGGATGACCGGTTTTGACAGCGTGTAGAAGTGGTAAGCAAGCATGCAGAGCAATGATGCCTACGCTCTTTAATCTGGGACATCGCAAGTTTTAAATGGCGAAAATAACTACGCTCTTGCTGCTTAATCGAAGCACAGTAGATTAGCTTAATCTCCGCAACAGTTGCAGAGACAAGACACCGCTCGAAAGCCACCGTCCTGAGGCTCGTCGGTAAAGCGGTGCACGCAAATCGGGAATAGGAAAGGCCTTGCCGCGAAACCTTTCCGAAATTTAGCGGCTAAGAAAGTTTGTTGGCCGTTTCGGGCCTGCAGCTTTACGAAAACCAATCCGAAACTAAGCATGTAGAAACCTTATTGTTTCCGCGTTTGGACGAGGGTTCAACCCCCTCCATCTCCACCATTGTGCTGATTATTTCAGCGAATTAAAAACATACGCACGGGTTTACGCCATCATAAAGGCTAAGCCCGTGCGTATTGCTTTCTACTTACGGAGCTCTCACCAGTATCATAGCTCCCAAACATTCTCCACTATTAATTTCTTTGTGTACTTAATGATATCTTGAAAAAAATCCTCATCATCCGAAACTGGATAATCTTCGATATATTACGCTACATGTCATAAGCCTTTGTTGTTGATCGAATAAATTTAATAACTTTGCAGTATATGATGGAGTCAATGAATATAGCTACGACAGGGCTTGTGCTTGAAGGCGGCGGTATGAGAGGCGTCTTTACAGCTGGCGTACTTGACTATTTTATGGATCAGGGGATATGGTTTCCGTTCACGGTCGGGGTATCAGCCGGTGCAAGCAATGGTATATCATACGCTTCGCGACAGCGAGGTCGCTCGCGCTACTGCGATCTTGAGTTACCAAAGATTCGACCCTATGTGGGGCTAAAATACCTTTTGCGTGGCAAAGGGATAATCGACCTCGAATTCCTCTTTCATGAATTTCCGGAAAAATATTACCCTTTCGATTACGACGCTTATAAAGCCAATCCCAACCGCTTTATAATGGTGGCAAGCAGCTGCTTGACCGGACAGGCCGAATACATTGAAGAGAAGACCGACATGCGGCGTCTCGTCAACGTCTGCGAGGCTTCATGCTCCATGCCCGTTCTTTGCCCGGTTAAGTGGGTCAACGGAGTCCCGATGGTGGATGGGGGAGTATGCGACCCGATTCCTGTAAAGTTTGCCCTCCGGCAGGGTTTCCGCAAGAACGTCATCGTCCTGACACGCAACAAAGGATATCGCAAACCGGAAAAAGATTTCCGACTGCCAGGGTTTATTTACCGTAAATATCCCGCTATCCGGGAACGATTGAAAGACCGCTACCGTCAGTACAACGAAGTTCTGGATTTTATCGACAAGCTCGAAGCTGACGGAAATGCCATAGTAATCCGGCCGCAACGGCCTATTGATGTTAGCCGGACTGAAAAAGACCTTAAAAAGCTTCAGAATCTTTACGACGAAGGATACTCCCTTGCAGAAGCCGTCAAGAGCCGGCTCAGCATCTGCCAAACCGGCTCTCAAACCTTCTGATTGTTTTCGTTTGATTATTTATAGAGCGCTGCTGCGAGGTCGTTGAGATTGTCCTCACCAGCCAGGCTCGGATATGCCTCCTTGATGGCAGTGATGTAAGTCTCGGGGGTCTTGTTTTCAGCTACAAGCGGTTGCATTTTCTCAAAATACTGAAGCTTGAACTCGGCGGTCTCCTTATCCACAGCTCCGCCATGACCGCCGCAGAAAAGAGTAGCATCGGTTGCCAACGCTTCGGTCAGATTTGCGATTGTAGCTTTGATAGCGGCAGGGGATGAAATCTGCAGATGGCTGGGATGCATTTTGACCGGTGCCCAATGGCTGTACCACACTGCGTCACCTATAAGAATACTTGCTGCCGGGAAGTCGGTAGAAACCGTCCGGAGGAACTTGAAGGGCACTCCTGCATAAACCTCCGTTGAACCGAATTTCACTTCGCTTGCCTTACCGGTGGGAAGCTCAACCATGGAGTCGCCAAAAGCCTTCTGAAATCCATGCATCATGGCAGCATAGGCTCCTTCATGCATAAATTTATGCATCCCTTCAGCCATGACAACGGGGCTGTCGCCTGTGCCACCCTCATGGAAATCTACTATATGCTCGGCTACCGGTTTGCCCAGACTCTTAAGGTAAGTATCAAATTCCTCCACGCAAGCTTTGAAAAGCGGTTCCTCCATGGTAACAAGTGCATCTTTCCCTTCGATGATAAAACTCGTATCAGCCATTACATCGTTGGAATTATAGACATGGAATTTGAACGTACCAAAATCGTAGACGTCGACATTGCCCTGTTTAATATAAGGGGTTTTAGCTGTTATCTTATTCATAATAGGTAGGATCAATAATTATCTGTTTGTTTTTGATGACACAAATTTACAAACGATTTTACTGATTGTCAAGAAGTTACCGAAAAGTTACATAGTTACCTCGAAGTAACCTTTGCTCATTATCAGGCTCTTACGCAATGGAAATTTTTGAAAAAATATTTAGCGGCGATTATTTCATCCCTGTATATTCCGCTTTAGCCCTTCTTTAATGTGAGAGCAACCTCATTTTTTTGCTTAATTATATTTCGGGAGTTAGTAAATAGTTGTACCTTTGCTCTAAATTATCAATAAATAAGCCATAATCACAAGATATCGGCTTAAATATTTCAACTATAAAACCAATCATAACAATGCCATTCAAAGGTAGCTTTGTCGGGATAGCGATAACGATGGGAATCGCGGCTACGACCAATTCCGCATTAGCTGTAGACCCCACCATCATAAGTGACCATCAGGCAACCGGCCAACTTGTTGAAATCGCCCTAAAAGGTGACGAAAGCAAAACATATATCGAACCGCTTTGGGAGAAAAAAGTGACCAACAGTGACGCCAACGAAAACCAGATGTCGATGGTCAAAATTGGCGATAAATTATATCAGTGTATCGCCGTATTTAAAGGTGGTATAACCCTTAGGACCTTTTCATGCTCAGATGGATCGCTGATTGAGGAAAAGACAGGCCTTACATTCCCCCTCGGAAATGATATTTCAAAATGTGACCGTCGTACCGACCCATTTATAACCACCGATGATGCTGGAAATATTGTAGTGGCATATTTGGCAGCCCAGATACAATCGAATAAAACGTTCAAGATTTCCGTATGCCTTCAGCCTGTTAATGAGGATTGGACCGCTAAGGGAGATGTTCGGATTTCAGATTCCTTCATCCTTGGCTCTTATAAAAATAGCAATACGAATATCATTAATTTTTTGTTTATGGACCGTATTGACCACATCAAAGGTGATGTAGTCAATAATTCCTATTCATTCAAAACTCTGATTGGTGCACCAACTGACATATCTGGAGAACATAAAGGGCACACCTATCAGCACGATTTCATATATGCGACTATTACTCAGGAGTCGTTGACACATAGCAAGATAATTCATCATTTCTACGATGAAAGCAGGTTCTCACACAGAGATTGCGCGCCTTTCCCCGGGAAAGAGAATCTGATAATCCTGACTAACGACCATAAGCAGCATAAAGAATTCGTAGGTCCGGCAGTATTTGATCTCGAGACAGCGGAAATGCACACTTCAGAGAATGCCTCGTTTAGCTCATATCTGGAGAATAACTTGTGGTTCAGCAATATCCAATGCGATCAGTGCCGCGGATTCTACCCCTTTATACACAATGGTCATGTGCTTGCAGCTTTCGGAGCTCAATGCAACACCGCAAACGGCACTGATTTCCAGATTATGGAGATGCCCGACGCCGAGAGTTTTTCCGGAAGTTACCCGCTTTGGCGTGTGCCCCAAACTCCTTTTGCTGTACCCGAGAGAAACACTTTTAGTGCTATGCGCGAGATAGTGCTGACAGAAAGCTCGGTGGCTCCCTCCGCAGATACCGCACCGGCTATGACCACATACTATTCAACGGAGACGGGGAAAGTCAAGGCGGAAGCTCCCGAGAATGACACGCATGATGTCTCCACAACTCTTTATATGTACGCTCCGGGCACCGGTTTAGCAGCCTATAAGATAACCACGAAAAACGTGGTGCCTACGGGAATCGTCGCAACAACCACAGCTTCCGGGATTTCGTTCGCACTAAACGGGCGCACTCTCACCATTGAGAATCTCCCCGAAGATACGCAGGTTGCCCTGACGGATATGGCCGGACATCGATTCCGGCTTTCTTCAGAAGGCGCATCGTATGATTTAAGCGATTATGCCGAAGGTGTATATATCCTTACTGCCAACGGCTTCAAACCCGCCAAGCTGATTCTTCACTAAGCCTCCCAGCATAGCTATGGGGCGATACCAAACGCAAAGATTGCCCAAGGATTGAAACCGGAGTTGAGATTTTTCCAGAGGAAAATGATGGGAATTTAAACCGGAAATATTATCTTTGCGTTATCAAATCAAACGGACATTGAAAACATTGCCGCATCAAAGTTGATTGGGAAACTCATCAAATTTTGGTGAAATACCGAGACACACTCGACGTACAATGGCGGGCCTCAGCTCCGGTCTTAGACCGGAGAGCGCATGACGAAAGTCATGTGGCCGGAGGATTACAAAGTGCGAAGAGAGCTCAAATCCTGTCCTCTGGAGTTTCATCGCATCCTTTGATGTGGCATTCTTATAGAATCCGGAACAGAGCTACAGACACCGCGCTTGCCTCTGCTCCGGATTTTTTTCAGTGAATTAAAAAACATCACATTATGCGTCAATGGACAACAATCAAAAAGTATCAGGATATCCTCTTTGAGCAATATAAGGGGATAGCAAAAATCACCATCAACCGTCCGAAGGTCTACAATGCATTTCGCCCGCAGACCAATTTCGAGATGCTTGATGCGATGAACTACTGCCGCAATACGCCCGAAATCGGCGTTATTATCCTGACCGGCGCAGGCGATAAAGCCTTCTGTTCGGGCGGCGACCAGAACTACAAAGGTCAAGGTGGCTATATAGATGCCGACGGCACACCTCGACTCAACGTGCTTGAACTGCACAAAGCTATACGATCCATCCCCAAGCCGGTAATAGCCATGGTCAACGGCTACGCCATCGGTGGAGGAAATGTACTGAATGTGGTCTGCGACCTCTCTATTGCCTCCGAGAATGCGCGGTTTGGCCAGACTGGGCCGAAGGTCGGCAGTTTTGATGCCGGATTCGGCTCGTCATATCTCGCCCGGTGCGTAGGGCAGAAGAAGGCTCGCGAGATTTGGTATCTATGCCGTCAGTATACGGCCAAAGAAGCTCTGGAGATGGGGATGATCAACGCCGTAGTGCCCTTAGAACGCCTCGAAGACGAGACAGTCGAATGGTGTGAGACGATACTCAAACGCTCCCCGATGGCAATCCGCATGATTAAGCGTGCACTTAACGCCGAACTCGATGGCCAGGCCGGCCTGATGGAATTTGCGGGCGATGCCACGCTGCTATATTACCTTATGCCCGAAGCCCAGGAGGGTAAAAACGCTTTTCTGGAAAAGCGCGATCCCGACTTCGACCAGTTCCCCAAATTCCCGGGCTAAAACGTCCATAGCATCCCGATATCCAGTTTAAGAATATGATTCAGGCCAGTTTCGCTCCGATACTTCTAACATTCAAAGAAGCAGCCATCACCTCGCGCCAAACGATGCACACAAAAGAAAGCTATCTTTTGAGGCTGACTGACACACAGTCGGGGCGCTCGGGTATAGGGGAGTGCGCCCTGTTTCGAGGATTAAGTGCAGAGGATACTCCCGAGTATTCCAGTCATCTTATGGACCTGTGCTCGGGGATAAACCGCCTTGCAGCCAATTCAGTTGATGATCTCCAAAATCATCTGTTAGATATTATGCCGCAGGCTTCCTCCATCCGCTTCGGACTGGAAGGCGCTATTCTATCGCTTTCAAGAAAAGATGGCTACTCGCTCTACGACACTCCATATACGCGCCAAGAGAGCCCGCTGACCATCAACGGACTGGTCTGGATGGGGGATAAAGTCACCATGGCCGGGCGCATCCGCCAGAAACTGGAACAAGGCTTTCGCTGTATCAAACTGAAAATCGGAGGTATCCGGTTTGACGATGAAGTAGATCTTCTCCGGACCATACGCAGGGTATTTTCAGCGGATGACATCCAACTGCGTCTCGACGCCAACGGGTCCTTTTCGGCCGATAATGCTCTCCAGCGGCTCCAACGGCTGTCTGAGTTTGAAATTCACTCCATCGAACAGCCTATCCGAGCCGGACAGTGGGAGCAGATGCGGAAAATTGCTGACGCATCGCCGATTCCGATTGCTCTTGATGAAGAACTCATCGGGACTCGCCCCGACCCCCTCAAGCGCCAAATGCTGGAAACCATAGGCCCGCAATACATCATTCTCAAACCATCGCTTTGCGGAGGCCTGACAGAAGCCGATCGATGGATTCAGATTGCAAAAGAACTTGGGATAGGGTGGTGGGCCACCTCCGCCCTTGAATCCAACATCGGACTTTCAGCTATAGCACAGTGGGTAAGCCGATATGAACCAAACATGCCGCAAGGATTGGGTACGGGAATGATTTATTTAAAGAATTTTCCCGCGCCGCTTAGGCTTGAAGGGGAGCAATTATGGTTTGATAAGCAGGCTATCAGTTCCAATGCCGATGCCGATACGGTGTATAATCAGGATACTTTAACTTGGAAATGAACATGCCTGAATCCATATTGAGCGAAGAGTTTGCGGAATTTATGAGCGAGTGGCGCCGGCCGTCGGAAATGATAGAGGCTCATTCCTCCGGATCTACCGGAGCGCCAAAGACAATTCTGCTCAAAAAGTCGGATATGCGCGCCTCCGCCGAGGCAACAAATAAAAGATTCGGCATCGGCTCTGACTCTGCTCTTCTTTGTCCGCTCTCCGCCTCATATATCGCCGGAAAGATGATGGCAGTGAGAGCGGATGAAGCCGGATGCCGCCTGATTACAGAGACGCCGTCAAACCGGCCTTATACCCAAGACTATGGCGTAGTGGATCTTATGGCTATCGTCCCGTCAATGGTTGAGTCACTCTGCCGCAATCAGAACGCCGCCCGCGGTCTCCGGAATGTAATAGTCGGCGGTGCCCCATTATCGCCTGCGCAGGAGGAGATGCTTGCGTCTGCGCCATGGAAAAGTTTTGCCACCTACGGCATGACCGAAACCTGCTCCCATGTAGCTTTAAGGCCGATCGGATCAGACCTCTATGAGGCAATGCCCGGAGTCAACTTCGCAGTTGACTCCCGCGGATGCCTGATTGTCAATGCATCACATCTGTCAGTCGGGACTCTGATTACAAACGACCTTGTGGATCTCATCTCTCCGACGCAATTCCGATGGCTTGGACGCTTTGATAATGTAATCAACAGCGGGGGAATAAAACTCTTTCCTGAACAGATTGAACGCAAACTGGCCCCGCACATCCGCTATCCGTTTCTGATTCAGCCGATGATGCATCCCAAATGGGGCGAAGCGGTCGAACTGATGGTAGAAGCGCCTTCCGACACCTTGGAGCTCAATCAACCCGAGTTTTCAGCTAATATCGCCGGAATTTGCCAACAGGTGCTCAGCAAGTATGAACAGCCTAAGAACATATTGATTGTCAACTCCCTTCCGCGCACTGCCAACGGGAAAATCCGACGTCGCACTCTCAACAAATAAAAGTCTACCAATTCACTATCACACAATGAAATACCAATACAAAACCCAAGGCACATGTTCTCGCCTTATTGAAATCGAGATTGAAAACGGAGTAATCGGCGACGTATCGTTCGTAGGTGGTTGCAATGGCAATCTCCAAGGTATTTCCGCATTAATCCGCGGACAAAAGCCCGAAAATGTGATTAAACGGCTAGAAGGTATCCGATGCGGAGCCAAGCCCACTTCGTGCCCTGACCAATTGGCTACTGCACTTAAGACAATTATCGCCCAAAACGACTAAAACGTTTTTGGCTTCAATGCCACTAAATCAGATATTTTGCATCGTTTGCCGCATCTGAAACGACTTCCATAATCACCGGGCGCCCAGATTCGCATATAAGGCCGCAAATGGCAGCCTTCAGCTGGCTGAAGTTTTCAGCTCTGAGATACAGGCAGCCATAGGCCTCAGCTATCTGGCGAAGCGGCAGTCGCAGCTGACCATTGAGCATCGGCAGCTCTTTCAGACAGCGGGTCGACGAAATCGAGTGGAAAATGCCACCTCCGCCGTTGGATAGCACTACCATTTTCAATTTCTGAGAGAGCAGAGTGGAGCTTAATGCCGCCAGATCGTATTGAAAACTCATGTCGCCCGAAATCAGCAGGGTAGGACTACCATATGCAAGCGATGCCCCGAGGGCTGTTGACGTAGAGCCATCGATGCCGCTGACTCCGCGATTGCAATCGACACGATGGATACGGGCGAGCGGGCAACGCTCAGCAAGACGCACACTTAGTCCGTTGCTCAACTGCAGATTCCATTCGGAGGGTATGGATTTGAGAATAGCCTTGACGGCTGCACCGCTCCACCAATCATCGCAGACAGGCATCTTGTCAGCCTCAGGCGTCCACAATCTGGAATAATGAGAAACGTATGGGTTGATTCGGTTAAGATGTCCTAACGCGCCCGCCACACGCGGGAAAAATCCATCGGCCGAAATTTCAACCTGCTCGGTGAGCGACATGAACGTATCAATAAGATTGTCGTCTGCACCGATACGCCAACTTTCCTCTGGTTTTAAGCGCCGGAGCAGTTGCTTCAACCTTCCGGACACTATCGCACCTCCAGTATAAACCAGAATATCAGGGCGAAGCGATTCGTCTTGTTCCGGATGCGAAAGTTTATTCTTAATATCCTCCTCGTTTACCTGAATTACATTCCCCGCGTGAATGTTGGCAAGCCCTTCGACCACAATAGCAATCCCCGGCAATAAAGCGAGCCGGGCCATGGCAGAGGTAAGTTTGGCTGAAGGTGGCATACATCCGGCCACAATCAGAACTTTATGGCCGTAAAGACGCCGGGCATACTCGCGGGCCATATCCACGGGAATATTATCAGGCAAATAGCTCCTGTGTATCCGGTGGAACTCGGTTTGGGCGCCCTCAACCCGAGACTCCTTATTCAATGGAGTGGGAATGGCCACATTGATATGTACCGGGCCGGAACAAGTTCCGGCACCACCGCCGATGGCAGTGCTCAATACCTGATTCAACAATCTGTTGACATAGCGTTGCTGCTCTTCATCACTGATTTCCGCTTTGATACTGATTGTGCCCCTGACAATATTCGAAAGCGCACCAGGCTGACGAATAGTCTGAGAATCAAGCTGATCAATCCACTCCCGAGGCCGGTCGGCACTTACCACAATCAGCGGCAACTGTTGATAATAAGCCTCTGCGACAGCCGGAGCATAGTTGAGCAATGCAGTGCCGGAGGTGCAGATGAGCGCTACAGGCAATCCTGAAATCTCTGCTATTCCCAATCCTATAAAAGCTGCCGAGCGCTCGTCAATCACTTCATGGATACGAAAATAGCCGCAACGCGCTGCCGCCATTATCAGCGGCACGTTGCGGCTACCAGGGGATACAACTATGTCGCGGATACCATAAGAATTAAGCGATTCGACTAAAAGACGGCAACCTAATTTATCAGTGGTAATCAGCGACATAGCGATTAATCTTAGTGTTGTATTAATCTATCTCAGGCCAATGAAGCTCCGGAGGTGATTCAGCGGTTCACGCGATATTTATCAATGCCATCACGGAGGAATGCCACCACCTGCTTGGCAGCTGCAATTCCGGCGTTGATGTTAGCCTCTGCAGTCTGTGCTCCCATCTTCTTGGGTGTAAAGAACACGCGGCCGGCAAATTTTTCAGCAAGCTGATCAGCTATATCCGGGCGGATATCAGCTACATATTTCAGGTCGTCGCGTTCGGCGAGTGCCTTTTCCAGACCTGCCTCATCAATCACTTCCTTGCGTGCGGTATTGATGAGCAAACCTTTCTTAGGCAGAAGAGTGACAAGATCATAACCTACCGATCCGCGGGTTTCATCCGTAGCCGGAATATGGAGCGATACTACATCATTGTTTTTATAAAGCTCTTCGACAGAATGAACAGGCTTTACACCGGCTTCCACCATAACCTCATCAGGGCAATAGGGGTCGAGCGCACTCACCTCCATGCCGAAGCCTTTTGCAATCCGCGCAACATTGCGGCCCACCTGGCCGAAAGCATGGATGCCGAGGCGTTTTCCTTTAAGCTCGCGGCCTGAGGTACCATCATACATATTGCGGAAGGCCATCACAGCCATACCAAACACCAGCTCAGCCACAGCATTGGAGTTCTGGCCGGGGGTATTTTCAACGCATACGCCGTGGGCAGTGGCCGATGCGAGATCGATATTGTCGTAACCGGCGCCTGCACGTACCACAATTTTCAGCTGTTTGGCTGCATCCATAACTTCAGCGTCTACTTTATCGCTTCTGACGATTAAAGCGTCTGCATCAGCTACCGCTTTCAGCAGATCAGCCTTTGACGAATATTTCTCAAGGAGTTCGAGTTCATATCCGGCCTCCTGGGTCACCTTGCGGATTCCGTCGACAGCCACGGCTGCGAACGGCTTCTCTGTAGCTACAAGCACTTTCATAGCCTCAATACTTTTAAAGTTTAGCTTCGAATTCCTTCATTGCGCTTACAAGCACATCTACGCTTTCCATAGGCAGAGCGTTGTAGAGTGATGCGCGGAAACCGCCTACGGAGCGATGGCCCTTGATACCTACGATACCCTTCGAGGTAGCGAAATCCATAAACGCTTTCTCCTGGTCGGCATATTCGGGACGGAGCACGAAGCAGACGTTCATAATTGAGCGGTCGTCATGGTTGGGCACCGTGGCTGTGAAAATCCGGCTGGAATCGATAGCTTCGTAAAGTTTGGCAGCTTTCGCAAGATCACGTTTCTCAAGTTCCTTGATGCCGCCCACTTCCTTGTAGTAGCGAAGTGTCTGCAAAGCGCTGTAGATCGGGAGCACCGGAGGAGTGTTGAACATCGAGCCTTTGTCGGTGTGAGTCTTATAGTTGAGCATCGTAGGGATGGGGCGGGAGACTTTGCCAAGAGCATCCTCGCGTACGATAACCAGGGTAGCACCGGCCGGGGCAAGATTCTTCTGTGCACCAGCATAAATAATGTCATATTTTGCCACATCCACCGGACGGGAGAAAATGTCGCTCGACATATCGGCTACCAGACGCACCTTGGTATCGGGATCTTTGCGGATTTCCGTACCGTAAATGGTGTTGTTGGTTGTATAGTGGAAATAGTCTGCGTCGTCAGGAACTTTATATCCGCGCGGTATATAATTGTAGTTGCGGTCTTCAGACGATGCTACTACGTCAACTTCGCCGAAAAGCTTTGCCTCTTTAATAGCCTTATGAGCCCAGACGCCGGTGTCAAGATATGCGGCTTTCGTCTGAAGCAGATTGAAGGGCACCATGGCAAACTGAAGGCTTGCTCCGCCACCGAGGAAAAGTACATGGTAGCCCTCGGGGATTTCAAGCAGTTCCTTTACGAGAGCCTGAGCCTCATCCATCACAGCCTGAAATTCCTTCGAACGGTGGGATACCTCAAGAATCGACAGCCCGGTGTCAGCAAAGTTAATCACTGCATCTGCCGTGTTTTTGATCGTGTAGGGACTCAAAATAGAAGGCCCTGCGTAGAAGTTGTGCTTCTTCATAATGAATTAGTTTTTGTGTTCTGTTATTGCAAAGTTAGCAATTATTATTTACGATGCAATTTTAGGCTTCGGATTTTTATCACGCTGATTATTCGCCGCGCTGACGCACAGCTTCATAAATCATCACTCCGGCAGCCACCGAAACATTCAGCGATCCGATGCGGCCGAGCTGTGGGATAGCGGCTCTTACGTCGCACAGACGCAACACATCTTCCGATATTCCGACATCCTCAGCGCCCATCACTATAGCCGTAGGAAGGGTAAAATCAGCCTTGGTATATTCCATAGCGCCTTTTTCAGTAGCAGCAACCACCTGAAAGCCACAGTCGTGCAGATATTTTATCGAATTGACCAGTCCGGTTTCGCGGCATACCGGCAGATAATTCAATGCTCCTGCCGAGGTCTTCATTGCGTCGGCATTGACGCTGACACCGCCTCGACGGGCTATGACGATGGCATCCACACCGGCACACTCACACGTACGTGCGATAGCCCCGAAATTTCTAACATCCGTCAGGCCGTCAAGCAGTACGATCAGCGGCACCTTCCCCTGTTCGAATATCTGAGGCACGACGTTGGCCAGCGAATCGTAGGTCACTGCCGAAAGGATGGCAAGCACACCCTGATGGTTGCGGCGGGTTATGCGGTCGATGCGTTCAGCCGGCACTTTCTTGATAAGAATGCCATGCTCTTTGAGCACTCCCATCAGTTCGCGGGCGAGATCTCCGTGAAGATCATTGCTCACGAGCACTTTGTCAAACTCTTTACCCGACTGCGCGGCTTCAATCACCGCACGGATACCATATATGTAATCTGTCTTGTCAAGCATATACTTAAATTCATTTGTCAGTCTGCATTAGCCTCAAGCAGGGCTTTAGCGTTAGCTATGGCAGCGTCATTAACTATTGAACCCGAGAGCATGGCTGCAAGTTCAGAGATGCGCTCGTCGTTGTTAAGTTCGAGAATACGCGTCACAGTAGCCTGCTCCGTATCATGTTTGAATACTTTAAAGTGATGTGCTCCCTTTGAGGCTACCTGAGGCAGATGGGTGATAGCTATCACCTGAATATTCTGCGATATCTGCTTCATGAGTGCGCCCATACGGTCGGCCAGATCGCCCGACACCCCTGTGTCTACTTCATCGAATATAATCGAAGGCAGGCGCATCTTATCCGCAACGATCGATTTTATCGAAAGCATCAGGCGCGAGATTTCGCCTCCGGAAGCCGTTTTACCCACCGGCAATAGCTGCTGATTCTTGTTAAAGGCGAATTTGAAATCTACAGCGTCGGCGCCGGTAGGGGAGAGCTCGGTAGATGTCACCTCGATACTTACACACAGATTATTCATGCCGAGAGGCACTGCGCGCTCTTTGAGAATACGTGCGAATTCCTCGGCCGTTGCCTTGCGGCGGGCAGATATCTGTTCGGCGGCACGTGTGGCTTTAACCTTGGCTTCTTTTGCCGCCTTGGCATACTGACGAAGCAGTTCATCCGCCGAGTCGAGAGCTTCCAGTTTTTCCGCCAGGCTATCCCTGACGGCAATCAGCTCTTCAATAGTCTCGACTCCATGGCGCCTCAGCAGGTCAGAAAGCTGACTGATACGTGCTTCAATAGCTTCAAGTCGTTCTGGGTCAGCGTTAAGCTCCGAATTATGTCCCGCAAAAGTGTCTGCAATGTCCTGAAGCTCAATCCTGACATTGGCCAGACGCATCTGAAGGTCGTTAGCATCCTCAATCAAATCAACAGCATCGGCGCATCGGTCCTCCGCCTCTCTAAGCAGGTCGATAGCATTATACTCCCCATCCGACAGAGCCTCCGTAAGAGATTCGAGCGTCGTTCGTAAATCGGATATGTTCGATAGATGATCTCGTTCGTGCTCCAGCTCGTCAAGTTCGCCGGCCTGAAGGTTGGCTTCTGCCAGTTTCTCATACTGAAACCGCAAAAAATCCTCATCAGCTCTGGTCTGCTCTATCGAGCGTTTTTCCTTGCTGTATCGGCGCAAAGCTGAGCGATATTCGGAATATAAGGTGGAATAAGCCATCAGACCCGCATCATTGGCTGCAAGAGAGTCGATAATCCTCAGTTGATAAGGCGGTGAGGCGAGCAAAAGATTCTGATGCTGAGAATGAATATCTATCAGCTGTAAAGCCACGGTCTGAAGTTTGGCAAGATTGACCGGGCAGTCGTTGATAAAAGCACGCGAACGGCCTGATGAAGTAATTTCTCTCCGGAGAATGATAGAATCATCGCTCCAGTCAATATCGTTTTCTTTGCAAAACTCCTCTATAGCCGTCTCTCCGGTGGCAGTGAAAGTAGCCTCTATTACAGTCTTTTCTTCCCCTGATCGCATTGCACTGAGATCAGCTCTTTCACCCATCAGCAGCCCGAGTGCTCCAAGGATTATCGATTTGCCCGCTCCGGTCTCTCCCGTGATTATGTTCAATCCGGGATAGAGCCTGATGTCAAGCGTCTCAATCAAAGCGTAATTTGATATGTGTAGAGATTCAATCATCGATTCAAAGTTTTATCGGCCACTGCTGGTCCTCAACCGCTTACTGCTCCTTGTTCGTTCCTGATTTTATCATTCTCAGGCGTTTCATCTCCGTAGGATAGATGGGTTGTAGCAACTCATACACTTTATCGCGCTCGGTCTGCGACGCCTTGGTGTAGATATTCACAAGTTCGTCGAGCTTTGCGTCTTTAAACAGAGGCAGCGACACGTTCATAGGATCCACCGAATAGACTTTCTGCAGATTTTCAAGCGATGAAGTGATTTTGGCGCGTCCCTTATCCGGAGAAAGAAACATCTCATCCAGGCCGAGCCGGTGATAATCGTAAAGCATCTGTCGGTTGCCCGCATTGGCAGGATCGATAAAAGCTGACAGGAGGGCTGAGCGATTGCGCTTGTCTTCGAAAGCTTTCCATCCGCTTTCGCCCGATGACTGGGCCATCTGGACTATCATTTTCAGTCGTTCGTAGGCCTCGTCACCTCCGTTGGGGGCGAAGGTGTCACGATCAAGGGCAATAATGAAGTAAGCGTAGAAATTCAGGATAGCCGTGAGCTGGCTTTCCATAGTGTTGACGGTAAAATTCAGCGGCTCCCCCTGATGATAGGTGAATTCCACCTTGTTATCCTTAAAATTCAGGATTGTAGTGGTATACGTTGAATTATAGACCGGGCGACTCGACTGAATCTGGATATCACCTTTTACCGTCTCACCGTCGTATTCTGCCACAGTGAGGAAAAAACGGCAGTCAATACGCTCATTTACCGCATATTGATCGTTGGTAAAATGTGTTTCGTTGAAATATTCGCGTATGGCTTCCTGAAGGGTTTCAAACACCTCCTTGCTTACATTCTGCAGTTGGGAGGTATTCACTGTCACTTCGCAATTCAGCTCTTGGCCTTGTCCGTAAAAAGGCATGGCGAGCAATGCTGCGAATGTCATCAGCAGCCTGAATATTATCGACTTGGGATATGTGGTCTTGGCTCTGAAATTCATAATATCGGATGCGGATGGTTAAATCTTGTCCGCTATTATATTAACGATATCGCGGGCCACTTCTTGCTTACTTTTAAGCCCGAAAGCTATTTCTTCACCTTTGGCAGTAAATACAGTCACCTTGTTCGTATCGGTTCCAAAACCGGCGCCTGAATCTTTCAAAGAATTCAATACTATCATATCCAGGCCTTTGCGAGCCATTTTTCCAAGAGCATTTTCCGCCTCGTTGTCTGTTTCCAGAGCGAAACCCACCAGCAACTGTGAAGATTTTTTAACTTTGCCCAAAGATGCGGCTATGTCGGGGTTTTTCACAAGATGAAGCTCGGGACAGTCGCAATGCTCACGCTTGATTTTCTTTTCGGCCGGATTCTCCACACGATAATCTGCCACTGCCGCAGCCATTATTGCCACATCCGATGTCGGGAATATCCGTTCGCATGCGTCGTACATCTCGAGAGCCGACTCTACCTTAGTGACGTTAACATTCTTATTGGTAGGGGAGACCGCACATGGTCCCAGCACCAATTCTACTTCGGCTCCTTGCGATGCAGCTTCATCTGCCAATGCTACGCCCATCTTTCCGGAAGAAAAATTGCTTATATAGCGCACCGGATCCAGCCGTTCGCGTGTCGGCCCGGCGGTAATAAGCACTTTCTTCCCTTCAAGACGGGAGGCAGGCCGCTCTGCATCAAAAAAAGTCTTGATAGCCTGGAATATCTCCTCCGGTTCAGCCATCCGCCCTTTCCCGACCAGCCCCGAGGCAAGTTCGCCATCAGCAGGCTCGATAGTATGCACTCCATCGCTCTCCAGTGTAGCCAGATTGCGTAGGGTAGAGGGATGGCGCATCATATCGAAATCCATTGCCGGAGCGATAAAGCGCGGAGCGCGGGTGGAAAGATATGAAGTCACAAGCATATTGTCAGCCACACCGGTCGCCATCTTGGCTATCGTGCAGGCTGTTGCGGGTGCTACAACAAATGCATCAGCCCACAGACCGAGATCCACATGGCTGTGCCATTCTCCGGTGTTGGCTGTGAAGAACTCCGTGATTACAGGGTTCTGACTGAGCGTAGAGAGAGTAAGCGGCGTAATAAACTCCCGGGCCGATGGGGTCATTACTACCTGTACCTTGGCTCCGGCCTTGACAAAAAGGCGCACAAGCTGAGCCGATTTATAGGCCGCGATTCCGCCGGTTACACCCAATACGATATGCTTATCCTTCATATACCGATGATACTAAATGGATTATCCCTTTTGGGCGCGCATCTTTATAGCTGTGAAGATACGCTTGGTATCATTGGGAAAATCTCCCTGCTGAATCCAGTTGAAATATCCGGGGTTGTCGTGCAATACGTCTGCAGCCAGCTGGCCTTTGTATTTTCCGAAATTAATCACTTCGCGGTGCTGGTCATCATAGACCAGTCGCCCGGCCAAATCTACATTGTGCTGCTGGGATGAGTATTCCGAAAGACCGGCTACATCATCCGGCAAGTCTTCGTATCGTTCAAGCTGGGCGAGAAGCACTTCCAACGTGGCTCGGGTATCAGCATTAGCCGAGTGGGCATCCTCCAGATTCTTTCCGCAATAGAAGCGGTAGGCTGCTGAAAGGGTGCGCTGTTCCTTCTTGTGGAAAATCGTCTGTACATCAATAAATTTTGGCTCCGTGAAATCAAAATTCACTCCGGCGCGGGCAAATTCTTCCGACAGCATCGGCACATCAAAGCGGTTGGAATTAAATCCGGCAATATCACACCCGAGAAAACTCTGAGCCAACTGGGCTGCAATATCCGAAAAATGCGGTTTGTCAGCCACATCCTCATCCGTGATATGATGCACCGCGGTAGCCTCCTCCGGGATATGACGTCCGGGATTCACGCGTATCGTGCGCTGAACATCTGACCCGTCTGGAAACATCTTTATCATGGAGATTTCCACGATACGGTCGGTGGTGATATTTGTGCCCGTAGTTTCCAGATCGAAAAACATTACCGGGCGCGTGAGCTTAAGCTTCATCTCTCCGTGTCGTTTTCGTTTCTATCCTTAGAATTCCTGAATCCCCATAGGCATCAGGAGCATCACGAGTTCCGTATTTGCAGGATTTTCGTCGGGCTGGAAAAGGCCGGGGCGCGACGAATCTGCCAGGCAGATTACTACGTTGTCAGTGGAGAGGGTCGTGAAGATTTCTATCAGATAATTGGCGTTGAATCCGATCACGATTTCATGGTCGCTGGAGAATGCGCAGGGCACTTCCTCGTGGGCGAAGGTGTTCATATTGGGATCGTCTACCTTCAGGTACAATTTGTCGTTGGCAAAGCGGAATTTTACCAGACCATGAGAGGGATCGGTGCAGACCGATACGCGGCGAAGGGCTGTCAGGGCAGCCGCGCGGTCAACTATCACCTCGTAAGGGTTCGACTTGGGAATCACGCGGTTGTAGTCGGGGTATTTACCCTTGATGAAACGGCAGTTAAGTGTCAGATTTTCCGTGGAGAATACGGCGCTATGAGTGGAGATGCAGATGGTGACTTTCTCTTCTTTACCAACCAGCGCCTTGAGGATTACAGCAGGCTTAATAGGGAAGATGAACGAGGCCGTGATGCCGGGGGCATAGTTGTTGTCGACATATTTAACAAGTCGACGTGTATCGGTCGTTACGAAAGTGATACCTTCGGGATGGATATCCCAGAGAATACCCATCATCTGGGGTCGTATCTCATCTGTACCGGCTGCAAATATCGTATTTTCGATACCATGAACCAATGCGCTTCCGGAAATTTCGATGGTCATAGTCTGTTCGGGATTTTCCTCCTCGATAGTACGCGGATATTCGATGCCTTCGAGAGTCATCATGTCAAACACCCCACCGGGGAATTCAATCTGCATGGCGTGGGTGTTTTCATCCACCGTAATCTTGGCATCAATGTCGGGAAGCTCTTTCGCTATATCGCAAATGCGGCGTGCATTGACGCAGAAACTGCCTTCGCCATCCACATCGCTGATAGGCAAGGTGGCCGACAGGGTGTTTTCCGTATCAGACGCTGTAATTTTAAGCATATTGTCTTCCACTTCCCAAAGGAAATTGTCCAGAATGGTAATAGAATTCTTGGAATTGATCACCTTGCTCACACCTGCCAGAGTGGCATACAGAGCTTTGCTTGCAACATTAAATTTCATATATCGAGTTCGTTTAGTTTCTGATTATAAAATGTTTATCCCATGCACGCACGATTTAGACACATTCGGGACAGGGGAGAGCAATCTTACCTCCAAAATTACGAATTAATTCCGAATCATGCAATACCCGCCCGAGGTAAACAAAAGCCGGATTTAAATGTTACTTTAATAGACGCAGGCAGAAAGACGGGCATCATTGTCAACAAACTAAATATCATTATATTATGTCTAACACTACATCTTCAGCCGCACAGGCTCGGAGCATCAAAGACACCCGTACGGAGCAGAATCTTGTGAATTCTTATATGAATGAATCACAATCGTATGCCCGCTATATGTTTTATGCTCAGCAGGCTCAAAAGGAAAACTATTTTCCTATTCAGAAAGTATTTGAGGAAACTGCCGCCAACGAACTTCATCACGCCAAAGTGTTCATGAAGCTTCTGGAGCAGGGTCAGGTAGAATGTACTTCAATTGTCGACGCCGACAAGATTGCCGACACCGCTACAAACCTTCAGATTGCCATTAATGAAGAGCGTGTTGAAGGTGTGAAAGCTTACATTGAAGCAGCCCTAATAGCACGCGAGGAGGGTTTCCCCGAAATTGCTGACCATTTCGAAGCCATCGCCAAAATTGAGGCACACCATCAGCAGAGATTTCAGACTCATCTGGATCAGGTGAAAGCGGGCACCATATGGAAACGCGATCACGACATCACATGGGAGTGTCTTGTCTGCGGTTACCACTTCGTAGGCAAAGAACCGCCAAAACAATGTCCGGCTTGTGACCATCCGTATCAGCACTATATGGCACTTGATATCGAATAAACGCCATATTTCCGAACAAATCTCTACTGCCAAAGATTCAGGCGATTCTCAGCGCCTAAAATCTGTGGCAGCTTTTATAATCTCATGCTTAAAAGATTTTTTAATGCTCCGGCTTGAAGGGCAGGCTGGAAAGGCATGATAACCATTTTGCCATTTCGATGTGTTGGGGGAGCTTTCCATACCTCTATAACACTGTATTTGACATAACCCCTATTATGCGAATATTATATAAATTTCGGAATGCGGGATAATTTACGTAAATTCGCATGTTGAAAATAGCTAATCAGATTTTCCAGGCTTCGACCATCTCATAATATCTCAATCTCACAACCTAAATGGAATCCCGCGCACAACTCCAGAAATCAAATAAATTTGAAAAGGATTTCAAACTAACATCCAACGAACAGCTTACCGGCGATATCAGTTTGCTCAGACTTCGACCTGCAGATTCGTCTTTCCTTCTGAAAGATGCAAATATCCAGCCGGGCCAGTTTGTTGAGGTTCAGATTTCACAAAGTCCGACGACTTTCCTTCGCCGACCGATTTCCGTCAATTTTGTTGATGAAGACGCCAACGAGTTGCTCCTGCTTGTCCGTAACGCAGGAGCCGGCACTAATTGCCTGCGCAATCTCCCGTTAGACTCAATCCTGAATATCGTGCTTCCCCTCGGTAACGGCTTTTCTATGGTCGAGGGTTTATGTCATCCGCTATTGGTCGGCGGTGGCGTTGGCGTGGCGCCGCTGCTATATCTTGGCACAAAGCTTATGGATAAAGGCGTTAAGCCAACATTCCTGTTAGCGGCCAAAAGCGCATCCGAACTGACTGAACTGCAGCTGTTTAGCTCTTACGGTGATGTCATAATCTCTACCGATGACGGCTCTGCCGGTACTCCTGGACTTGTTACCGCAAACCCGGCACTTTCTTCCGGACAGTGGGATTATATTTACTGTTGCGGACCGCTCCCTATGATGAAAGGCGTTGCTAAAATTGCTCAGCAGCAAGGGATTACTTGCGAAGTATCACTTGAAAACATGATGGCTTGCGGTCTGGGCGCCTGCCTGTGTTGTGTAGAAGATACAAAAGACAAAGGGAATGTCTGCGTTTGCAAGGAGGGCCCTGTTTTCGACTCCAGGCGTTTAAAATGGTTTGATTAACCGCCCGCGAACCACCACTTCATCGTCTACGAACACTGTAGAGGCCGTTTCATGGTCAAACGGGGTCACTCGTATCCGCCTGTCCCCTATCGGCTCAATCAGCTGAAGGCTCCCAATTGTCGTGAGTTTACCATAATCTGCTTCGCAGAATTTCAGCGACCTTACCAGCATACGTTGGCCGGGGGTAATTCGCAGTTGCTCACCGGAATACAAGGATACTATCTCCACCAATTCCACCAGCATCTTATTTCAGCTTAAAATTCAGAGATCAGTTTCTTACCCTGGGACGCTGATCTGTAGCCTTCATTGGTGCAGGGGCCTTTCCGCCGGCTTTTTTCGGTTGAGCGTGTTGTATAGTGCGTCTCGACTGAGCCTCGCGGCGTTGTTGCTGTGTCGGTTTATGAGCAGCAGCACCCTGACGATGTTCTGTCGAAGCACTCGATGACGAAGCTTCAGGTCGGTTGGCCGAAGATGCAACAGCTTCGGAACGATGACGTCGACCGGTCACACCACCCAAACGTATGCGCCCGTGATCTTCTTCCTCCTCAATAACTGAAGTATCAATGGAATCACTTTCTTCCTCGGAGGATACTATACCATTATCAAAGTTCAACCCTCGGGAATAATATCCTTTGGCTACCTGATGGCGCTCGCGGACCACAGAGATACTGTCTACCTCAAACATCCTCCCTTCTTCGGGTTCAAATGTGAGATATCCGTAGACTCGCAGCGGGGTTAAGGTGCTGTCAAGCTGAAGGCGGCGATGGTTCGGCATTCGGGCCGTATTCGGCGTCTCGATATAGCGCGTTGTTCCGTTGGAATAATCGGCAAGAATACGCGCCTCCACCCTACCCTGTGGGTTAATCGGCTTAAATTTAAGTGAATACACATCGCCATTGCGCCATGTGCTGTCGGGAAGAATAGAGAATGTTATTATTCTCGAAGGCATTGATTCACTGACAGTCACTCTTCGCGGTCCGCTCCATACCTCCACAGAATCGCCCGTCACCGCCATCTGCTGACTGGTAGCCGAAGCAAACTTGCCCTGACGTTCCTGCAATATCTCCAGTGTGCGGTCGTAGACCTTGATATATTGCTCGATGTTATTTCCGTACCATACCAGCGAGGTGTCAACCTGTTCGCTCGAAACGCCATGAGCTGCAAATACGCTTTGCTTCAGCGCCTGCTTTGTCGAGTCTGTGGGAAAGGAACTGTAGTTGTAATCCACCACTGCCTCAGCCGTATGGACGTCGGCCATGAGTTGGGCCATCTCCTCCGGCTGGATTATCCAGTCAGGAGTCTTCTTACAGCCTGACACAAATATCATCAGCATAGCCAAAGCCATCGCTAAAATAGACGGCTTCGCAATCAAATGATATATATTAACAAGCTGCTTCACTTTCGTTTGACTATATTTCTTAAAGTAAAAGTTTATCTACACTTACTCTTTATCCGGAGCGTCCTGTGAATCCGTCTTTGCCGCTGATTCATCAGCTTTGAGTTGAGTGGACTTGAGGAACGGTACAGCTCCCACCTGGCCGGAATAGAACAGAATCATGGCGATCATGCCGACAGTGATAGCCGAGTCGGCTATATTGAATACCGGCCGGAAAAATACGAAATGCTCGCCGCCTACCCAAGGCATCCAGCCTGGCCAGTACCAATCGCACAATGGGAAATAAAGCATATCCACGACCAATCCGTGGAAAGCACTCCCGTATCCACCCTCAGCAGGGAATAGTGAAGCTACCTCCGGAGGAAGCGGATTATTGAATATCAATCCGTAGAATACGCAGTCGATTATATTTCCGAACGCACCTGCAAGCACCAGCGCCAGACATACCAGATAGCCCGTCTTGGCTTCCTTGCGCCCGCATATCCGCCATAAATAATAGACAAGGAATACAACCGCACATATTCTCAACAGTGTGAGCATCAACTTACTCCCAATCTCCCATCCGAAAGCCATTCCGTTGTTTTGAATGAAAGCCAGATGGAACCATGAGAATATTTCGACGCTTTCTCCGAGATAAAAGTGGGTCTTGACCCAGATTTTCAGTATCTGGTCAACCAGGATAATGGCGACTGCAATCAATGCGATCCACCATCCTCTGTTTTGTATTTTTTTCAAGTCGGTCAAGAAATGTGATGATAAGAATGAAGTAGCCGCATACGGCAGCTGACTTTGCAGCCGCCGTATGCGGAAATGGTGTTACTTCTGATTCTTCGAATCAACATTAAGAGTGGCATGAGGCACGATGCGCAGACGTTCTTTCGGAATAAGTTCGCCTGTAATGCGGTCTATCCCGTAGGTCTTGTTTTCGATTCTCACAAGCGCTGCCTGCAAGTGTTTGATAAACTGTGCCTGACGCTGGGCAAGCCTAACAGCTTCCTCTTTCGACAGGGTCGAAGCGCCTTCTTCAAGCACCTTGAACGTAGGGCTGGTATCGGCTGTGCCGTTTCCGTCGGTATTCATCACCTCTGCGCGCAACTTTTCGTATTCATTGCGGGCACGGTCGAGTTTCTGTTGTATCAGCTGACGGAACTCTTCGAGTTCCTCGTCACTGTAGCGTTTCTTGTCGCACATAATGCAATAGAAAGATAATTCAGGTTTAAAACAATAAATAAAGGCTATTTAAGGCTTCCTTTGCTATAATAACTCCGTCGGAAGCCCTTTGGTTTAATGTTGAAGCCAATTCAGCATCATGCCAAAGTCACCTTCACGTTGACAGCTACTCCGTCAAGGTCAAGTTTCTCATCCTCGGCAGGGTCAGCCACCTTACCGGAAACGATCGACAGTGCGAGCACCTGACGGCAGATATATTCGCCAAAATCTTTCACCGCATTGTCAATCTCTGCGGGAGCATCGATAATGAGGTTCACTCTGGCTGTTATGTCATAGTCACGGCTCTTGCGGATATTCTGCACACGGTTCACAATCTCGCGGGCGATGCCCTCGCGTCGGAGATCGTCGGTAACGGTAACGTCCAGAGCTACCGTCACAGCTCCTTCATTCGCAACAAGCCATCCGGGGATGTCTTCATTGCGGATTTCAACATCAGCGACATCTACCGTCACTTTCCGGCCTTCAACATCTATCTCTACCGTCCCGTCTTTTTCGAGAGCAATAATCTGATGCTGAGTCATAGCCGAAATGGCAGCAGCCACAGCCTTCATCATCTTGCCGTGTTTCGGACCGAGTTTCTTGAAGTCTGCCTTGATGCGCTTCACAAGAACGCCTTCCTCATTGCTTACAAACTTGATATCCTTGACATTCACTTCCGAAAGTATGAGCTGAGCCATAGCCTCAATATCATGCTTCTGCTGCTCGGAACCCACGGGAATCATCAGTGTATGCAGCGGCTGACGGACCTTGATATTGACCTTGCGACGAAGTGCCAATACCATAGAAGTGATCACCTGGGCCAGATTCATTCTTGTTTCCAACGCCGAATCAATCAGGCTTTCGTTGACCTCAGGGAACAGCGACAGATGTACCGATTCCGGTTTCTCCCCCTTTGCATCCATTGCAGGCGCCATCAGATCCTGATACAGACGGTCAGCGAAGAATGGCGAGAACGGAGCCATCAGTTGGGCTACTGTGGTCAGACAGGTATGAAGTGTCTGGAAAGCCGACAGCTTGTCAGCGGTCATTTCGCCGCCCCAGAAGCGCTTGCGGTTAAGACGTACGTACCAGTTGCTGAGGTTGTCGTTAACGATTGTGTTGATTGCACGTGCAGCCTTAGTGGGTTCGTAGTCTTCCAGCGAGCTTTCCACTTCTTTGATAAGAGTGTTGAGAAGCGAAAGGATCCATCGGTCTATTTCGGGGCGCTCCGAGACTGGCACCTGAGGCTCTGCTCCGGTGAAGCCGTCGACATTGGCATACAGTGCCAGGAACGAATATGTGTTGTAAAGCGTCGAGAAGAGCTTACGCGCCACTTCGCGAACGCCTTCCTTGTCAAATTTCAGATTGTCCCAAGGCGACGAGTTAGAAATCATATACCAGCGCACGGGGTCACTGCCGAATTCCTCGATGGTTTCAAACGGATTCACGGCGTTACCCAGACGTTTCGACATCTTATTGCCATCCTTATCAAGCACCAGACCGTTGGAGATCACTGCCTTGTAAGCGGCTGAGTCGAAAATCATGCCGGCAATGGCGTGCAGAGTGAAGAACCATCCGCGGGTCTGGTCCACGCCTTCGGCAATGAAATCTGCGGGATAGAGTTCGCCGCTGTCAAGTCCTTCCTTATTTTCAAAGGGATAATGGATCTGAGCATAAGGCATCGCTCCTGAGTCGAACCATACGTCGATCAGGTCTGTCTCGCGCTTCATCGGACGGCCCGACTCTGAGACAAGAACGATATCGTCAACATACGGACGATGGAGGTCGATCTTTTCGTAGTTTTCCTTGGTGTAGTCGCCGGGAACAAAACCTTTAGCCTTGTAAGGGTTCTCCTTCATCAGCCCGGCTTTCACAGCCTTTTCAATCTCATTGTAAAGCTCTTCTACCGAAGAGATGCAGAGCTCCTCCTTGCCGTCTTCAGTGCGCCAAATGGGAAGCGGAGTGCCCCAGTAGCGGCTGCGCGACAGATTCCAGTCCTGAAGGTTCTCAAGCCATTTACCGAAACGGCCCGATCCTGTCGAAGCCGGTTTCCACTTGATCCCCTTGTTCAGTTCCATCAGACGCTCGCGTGCTGCCGTAGTGCGGATGAACCAGCTATCGAGCGGGTAATAAAGCACAGGCTTATCTGTACGCCAGCAATGCGGATAGCTATGCACATGTTTCTCGATCTTGAACACGCGGTTGGTTTGTTTAAGCCACATGCAGATCTCGACATCAAGAGTCTCGTCATCCGGCCCCTTGGTAGCGTCATATGCGTTCTTTACATATTTGCCTGCCCAAGGCTTATAAGCCTCTACATCTACATTGGCTTCTACCCATGCAGGGTCAATATCCTCAATCGGGAAGAATCTGCCCTTCATGTCGACCATCGGACGGACGTTCCCGTCGATGTCGATAAGTGTGAGCGGCGGAATATTGTTCTGGCGCGACACACGAAGGTCGTCGGCACCGAACGTACCGGCAATATGTACGATACCCGTACCGTCGTCGGTTGTCACATAGTCGCCCGGAATTACTCGGAATGCTCCATCTCCGGGATTCATCCAGGGAATCAGCTGGCGGTAGTGCATCCCGACCAGGTCTGTACCTTTAAGAGTCGTTACTACCTCCCAGGGGATAAGTTTGTCACCCTTGTTGTAATCCGAAAGTTTCAGGTCTGCTGCCTTTGCGTTGAAATAGTGACCCATAAGAGCATCTGCCAGAATCACAGTTTCAGCTTCTCCGGAATAGGGATTGAAAGTGCGGACCACATTATACTGGATTTCCGGCCCGACAGCCAGAGCCGTATTCGAAGGCAGGGTCCATGGTGTGGTTGTCCATGCGAGGAAGAACACATCGCCATGACCTTTCATCTCTTCCTTGGGATCTGTGCAGAAGAATTGAGCCACGCATGTGGTATCCTTCACATCGCGGTAACATCCCGGCTGGTTGAGCTCGTGAGAGCTAAGGCCGGTGCCGGCAGCCGGTGAATAAGGCTGGATGGTATATCCTTTGTAGAGGTAGCCTTTTTTGTACAGCTGATTCAGAAGCCACCATACAGTCTCTATATACCGGTTATCGTAGGTAATATAGGGATTGTCCAGATCGACCCAGTAGCCCATCGATTTAGTCAGCGTGGTCCATTCCTTGGTATACTTCATCACCTCGCGCCGGCAGGCTGCATTGTAGTCGTCGACCGAGATCTTTTTGCCGATATCTTCCTTTGTGATGCCGAGCGATTTCTCGACTCCAAGCTCCACGGGAAGGCCATGAGTATCCCATCCGGCTTTACGTTTCACATGAAAGCCTTTCATGGTCTTGTAACGGCACACGATATCTTTGATTGTTCGGGCCATCACATGATGGATACCCGGCATACCGTTGGCCGAGGGAGGACCTTCGAAGAACACGAACGTGGGATTCCCCTCGCGGGTAGTCATGCTCTTTTCAAACAAGTTCTCGGCGCTCCATTTGGCGAGCACCTCCTTGTTGATATTTGAGAGATTGAAAGAATTATATTCCGGAAATTTCATCTTTCAGTGTTGTTGATTTTAATTTGAAAATTTTCGAGTGCAAAGGTAGCAATTTCGCCTTTGCCCTGCAAATACGCGACTTATCTTGCTGCTTTTGCGCCTTTTGTACCACCTTTGATGCCACCTTTGGCGCCTCCGCCCATAGCAAAGATGTTTGCCGAGAAGGAGAAAGTCTTCTGATGCCGATGGGTGTCGCGTTTCACTGCCAGCTGAACCAGGCGGTCCATCAGTTTGTCAAAAGGCAGGCCTGTACCCTCCCAGAGATAAAATGAAAGCGAACCTGGAATAGTGTTAATCTCATTTACATAGATTTTGCCGTCCTTGCGGTCAATCATCACATCCACTCGGCTCACGCCATGGCATCCCAGCACGCGGAAGGTCTCCCCTGCCAGTCGCTGAATCTCTTTGGTGACATCCTCAGGCAGATCAGCCGGGAATTTCTTCGCCGAAGCCTGCATCCCTTTTGTCCCTTTGTCGCCACCCATATATTTTGCGTCGTAGCTCAGAATTTCCGACGATTTAATCGGCTCTTCGAGCACTGATGTAGCATATTCGTCGCAGTCGCCAAGCACTGAGCAGTTGATCTCCTGCATATCTGCAATCATATGCTCCACAAGTATACGCGAAGCGTAGCGCGAGGCTTCGTCAACCTTCTGTTTAAGTTCTTCGCGGCTATGAGCACAACCGATACCTATCGAGGAGCCAAGGTTGGAGGGCTTCACTATCACGGGATAACCGAGCTTGGTCTCAACCTGCTCAATCAGATCGTCACGCTGAGCGAACCACTGCCGGTCGGTAAACCATACATAGTCCACCGTCGGGATTCCGCTGTCGCGCAGTATCATTTTCATCGTGATCTTGTCCATACCATTGGCAGATGCCAGAGTATTACATCCGGCGTAGGGTATCCCGATGAAGTCGAGAAGGCCTTCGAAGGTGCCGTCTTCACCGTTGGCTCCGTGGAGCACAGGTATCACGACATCAAGCTTGGCCGCTATATCCTGCTTCTTGAACATCCCCTTGGGATGAGCCAGATACAAATTGAAGTCGCCGTAAATCGGTCGGATATATACCTCCTCTGCCAATTTTTCCAGCTGCTTGGGGTCGCGGTAATTCTTAAGATCGAGAACTGCCTCTCCCGTCAGCCATTTGCCGTCTTTAGTGATGTATACGGGCGTTACATCATATTTCTCGCGGTCGATTGCATTTATAGCCTGATTGGCCGAAATCACCGAAATCTCATGTTCGGTAGATCTTCCGCCGAAAAACACTCCTATATTGGTTTTCATTGCTTTATATCGATTCAAAAGATATATTATTCTTACTATTTCCTTATGTCTGAATCTAATGTCTGATTACTTAAAAGTGTCCGGAAGGTCATTTTCATAGAGCACGAAATCGCCGGGCGCCACTATCTTCTGAAGTTCCGCCTGAGCTTCAGCAAAGGAATCCACACCCAGAACTTTTACCTTCGAATCTTTCACGTCATCTATGCCAGCGAGTATCGCTTCGCGATTGTATTGGCCAACGACTATAGCCACATCGGCATTCTTCGCTATATTATGGCCGAATTCGCGGTTGGCCTCTTCCTGAAGTGCGCCTAATTCTATCATGCCCGGAGTGATGACAATCCGCTTGCCGGGTTTCATCATCGCCAGAGCTTCAAGCGCCATCTTCGACCCCTGAGGGTTGGAATTAAAGGCATCATCAATTATAGTTACACCTGCCAGGGTACGTTTGAGGCTTAGACGGTGTTCCACCTGCTCAATCTGCCCGACGGCGTATTTTATCTTTTCCTCAGGTACTCCGAGCTTCAGGGCCACTATTACTGCTGCCAGTAGGTTCGACACATTGCACTCCCCTATCAGCCGTGTGGTCAGTTCCAGCGGCGCTTTCATTCCCGGACCCACCAGTTTGAAGCGTGTGCCTTCCGGAGTGTATTCGATGTCGGTAGCGACATAATCGGCGTTGCCGCCTACGCCTTTACCCGACTCCGAATGTACGCTGTAACGGATACAATCCGTATTCTTTACTTCCCGGTTTGCCACATAGGGGAAGTCTTCGTTGACCACCACTACTCCATCTGCCGGAATGGCATCGGCCAGTTCGAACTTTGTATGCTGAACATTCTCAATCGATCCGAACGATTCCAGATGCTGTTCACCCACTGCTGTGATTATCCCAAGGTCAGGATGCACAAGGTCGCATATCTCTTTGATATCTCCCGGCTGCTTGGCTCCCATCTCAACTATAAATACCTCATTATATGGTTTGAGGTACTCGCGCACGGTGCGGATCACTCCCAGTGTGGTATTGAAACTCCCGGGCGTCATAGCCGTTGAGAAATGCTCTTCCAGAATGCGGTGAAGATAATGCTTCGTCGAGGTCTTGCCATAGCTTCCCGTGATTCCGATGATCTTCAGATCAGGCATCGAAGCGAGTATGGATGCGGCTTCGTTGTAATATTTCCGGTTGATATGTTTCTCCACCGGGCGAAGCAGATCGTTGGCGGCAAGCAGAATCAACGGAGAGGCTATCAGCATGGCTATAATCACCTCACAAAGTGCTTTCAATCCACACAGACCGCCGACTACACCGGCGATGATAGCGGAAATCACCCACATCGTGGCATATATGCGCTTGGCCCTGTTGGTCCAGGCCAAAGGCTTTTTGTAATGCTGGCGGCAGAGATTGACAAGTTGAGCTATAGTGACTACGATACCGACTATGGCCGAAGCGAACACTGGTATTCGCTCAACAAGCAGAAACATCAGCGCCACGCAGCAGAAGATTCGCCCGAGATTCGTGCTTTCGCCCGACTGGGAAAACCATCGCTGATAGCGTTCATTCCGATAGGAGTTCTGCTGTAGCATCATTAGGTCACGGGCATAGACTTTTGTCATATCGGCAAGTCCACACACCGCCAGCGCAATAGTCACTCCAAGATTCAGATGGTCAAGTATCATTTTTGAGTATCTTTAATTCGGGAATTGAGAAATGAAGACAATACAGCCGCAAACTGCATCGGATTGTCAAGGAAACTATAATGTCCACATCCCGGAAAGGTTACCAGCCCTGCATCTGGAATCAACTTCTCCATCTTGCGGGCATCTGCCAGAGGCGTGGCCGCATCGTTCTCACCCCACACGAGCAATGCCGGAGCCTGTATTTTCGGCAGACACTCCGTAAGGTCGCGGTTGACAACCTTGCTCATAATGGCGCGCATGCGCGGTGAGGCACCGGCATAATCCGACGAGCCCTTCCGCCCTCTCATCCGGTCGACAATCGGGGTGGCTTTCTCCTTACCGAGCAGCAGCTCAACTATGCGTCGGGCCGTTTTAAACGAATACACTTTCCAGTAATATTTCAGTGTGCGCCGCGGCTTGATTCCCGCCGCATCTACAAGCACTATCGAGTCGATATCCTGTCGGCGCGAGGCCAACTGAATAGCCACGCGGCCGCCGAAACTATGGCCTATCAGTATCGGATTCTTCAATCCGACAGCATCAAGGAAGGATTCCGTAAAGTCGGTGTAATCGTCAATGGTCCAGACACCGGCTGGCTCCGGCGATGATCCGAACCCTGGCATGTCAAGATTGTACACCTTATGGCTGCGTGAAGCTACCGAAGCGATAGAGCGCACTGTCGTATGGTTACAACCCCAGCCATGCATCAGCACCACGGGTCGGCCTTCGCCTGTCTCTTCATAATGCAGTCGTTGTCCTGCTATTTCTATATCTTTTTCCACAATGGGATTCAGTCAAATTGGTCGTTGTCGAAACAATCCCCCAAAGTTACATCTTTTCCCGAAATTGGGCAAATCCCAAATGCCTCGTAAAGCGCAAATCCAGACTCAATCGTTCTCTTAATTTTAGTTTTTCAACGCATCGGAATGGTTTTCGACCCGTTTTATCGTAACTTTGCACCCGGAATCTATGCCGGTTGCTCTCGATAGCGTCACGATTAGGATGTCGCAGCATATACTGCGAGCCCCATTAAAAATCTGAATATGATTACCCTTGAACAATTTAACGAACATATCCGGGAAGGCAGGCCGCTGACCTCGCCGGGAGTATACCGCTTCATGGACCACATGAGCGAGGAAGCCCGGCGTATCACTTTCCGCCTCAATTCCCAGTACCACTCTCAGGAAGAGATCAACGCTCTGCTTACAGAGCTTACCGGAATGGAAGTTCCTGTCTCTGCCAAGGTGTTCCCTCCGCTCTACTCCGACTTTGGGAAAAATCTTGTTATCGGACGCGGAGTCTTCATCAATGCCTGCTGTCATTTCCAGGATCATGGCGGAGTGGTGCTCGGAGATTGCTCCCAGATCGGGCATAACGTGGTGTTCGCTACTCTCAACCATTATCTCGATCCTGACCGACGGCGTTATACCCACGCCGCTCCTATTGTTCTCGGGCGCAACGTATGGATAGGCTCTAATTCCACCATCCTTCAGGGTGTGACGATTGGTGACAACGCAGTGGTAGGAGCCGGATCGGTCGTAACAAAAGATGTCCCGGCTAACACAGTGGTGGGCGGTGTACCCGCCAAAGTCATCAAGAGCCGGTTCGACAATATATGTTAACGACCAGGCGGTCAATCGTTGCGCAGATTTGTTCGCGCAGTGAGGGAGCAATGGGGCTCCATTGTGACCGAAACAAGCGGACAAAGATGCACGGCGAGTGGCCGAGGCGATGGTAACTTTCGTCCCGCAAAAGACGTAATGGAAGATGTTATTACGTTCCACAACCCACCTTCCTGACAGCGGCCTGAATTCTGATGTGCCGAAATTTGATTTTGCGCTTTCAAATATAACTCCGGCATTGACAGTCATCCTGTTTCGCACCATGTTCGGAAATGATAATATACCGTTGACGGCTTGGGGTAATAAGATGGTAGCATTTTCCATTGGCAGCCTGTGCGGATCAGGTATGCCAAGGCGGTAAATACTTCATACAAATCCACCTTCGCCCGTTTCTGAAATGGCGCCAAGGTGGATTTTATCATTCTGCGTTGCCGCTGGTTGAAGTTAATCCTCATTTTATCTGATGGTTTGTCAAAATATAACAACATCAAATCAGATATTGCAGAAAACTGTGATGAAGATTACCCCACGCCTCGCATATCTTGGGCGCTTTTTGCCTTGTTCATCAGTCACGTAGCTCACTACGCTCCATCTTCACAAGACAAAAATCACCTCAAGCTATGGGCCTGGCCGTTAACAGATATTGTCGAACCGGCTCTAAATATATTGATGTCAAGCTTGAAGAATAAAGGGTCACAAAAGCAAAAAACGAACCGCAACCTTCCTGAGTATCTCCCGGAAGGTTGCGGTTTGTTTATCAATAGTACCCTGAGAAAGGATCATTCTTTAGCCTTGACAATGCCTGTGACAGTGTGCGTGCTCGGCGTTCCGTCGCCGGGAAGTTCAGAGCCTTGAGCCAAAATCACGACTTTATACTCAATATATCCCCAGCACATAGGATAGTCAACTACATAGATAGGCATCCGGGCCTGGAGCAAATGGTCTCCGACAGGAAGGTCGGCGGTGTCAATAACCAACTCATAGGGCTGAGCTACGCTCGTACCGATCATATAATGATCCCAGTAGTACGACACTGCCCCCAGAGCGCCATCCTTGTCCGTGTGGTTAATCAGTTTCAGCGCATCAATTTTGAGCGATGTACCCTGCTCTACATAGATAGCATTCTCATAGAATACGCCACCCGATATATCGCATTGAATCCCGACATTGGGCATTTCATCATCGTCATCGTCGCAGGATACAGCGACCATTGCCAGAGGCAATAAGAGCAAAAGATAATAAAAATACTTCTTCATTTTCCCTAAATTTATAAATTTAAATATGTTTGTCCATAAAAAAGGTTCTTGTGACAGGTTGCCCTGCGGCAAGAACCTTTCAAAGGTTAAACAATCTGAAGTTCTGTTTAGTTCTTGAAAACCAGCTGTCCGTCAACGGCATCGATTACAATCGGGTTCTCCCGGTCGACTTTCTGAGCCAGTATGTCTTTCGACAGACGGTTAAGCACCAGACGATGGATCACACGCTTCACGGGGCGGGCGCCAAACTCAGGATCATATCCTTCGTCAGCAAGGAACGACAGGGCAGCCGGCGTAACTTCAAGGGTGATCCCGTTGGTGGCAAGCATACGGCGTACACTCTTCACCTGAAGACCCACGATCTCCTCTATCTCATCGCGGTTAAGCGGGGTAAACATGATTGTTTCGTCGATACGGTTGAGGAACTCGGGCCGGATGGTCTGCTTGAGCATTTCCAGCACTTGCTCTTTCGTTTGCTCTACAATCTCATCCTTGTTTTCCGGAGTCAGTTTCGCGAAGTTGTCGCGGATTACGGCCGACCCCATATTGGAGGTCATGATGATAATCGTATTCTTGAAGTTGACCATTCTCCCCTTGTTGTCGGTCAGACGGCCGTCATCAAGCACCTGAAGCAGGATGTTGAACACATCGGGATGTGCCTTCTCGATCTCATCGAAAAGAACCACCGAATAAGGCTTGCGGCGTACGGCCTCGGTAAGCTGGCCACCCTCATCGTAACCGACGTATCCCGGAGGCGCTCCCACCAGTCGGCTGACTGCATGCTTCTCCTGATATTCGCTCATATCGATTCGGGTCATCATATTTTCGTCGTCGAACAGATATTCTGCCAGGGCTTTTGCAAGCTCAGTCTTACCTACGCCGGTAGTACCGAGGAAGATAAACGAACCTATCGGGCGTCGCGGATCGTTCAGACCGGCACGGCTGCGTCGAACAGCGTCGGCAATAGCCGATATCGCCTCATCCTGACCGACAACTCTGTTATGAAGTTCGGCTTCGAGATGCAGCAGCTTGTCTTTCTCGCTCTGAACCATCTTACGTACAGGGATGCCGGTCCAGCGCGATACAACGTCAGCGATATCCTCAGCGTCAACTTCCTCCTTAATCAGGGCTTTCTCACCCTGCATGGATTTGAGCTGTTCCTGAATCTGTTTGTTTTCCTGCTCCTTCTGCTGAACGCGTGAATAACGGATTTCTGCCACTTTGGCATAATCGCCTTCGCGCTCTGCCCGTTCAGCCTCGAAGTTGAGCTGTTCAATATCAATTTTATTCTGCTGAATCCGGTTGATAAGCTCCTTCTCAGCCTTCCATTTAGCCGTGAAGTCTTTCTCCTCATCGCGAAGCTGAGCAAGCTCTTTCTCGATGTCGCGCACCTTCTCTTTGTCGCCTTCGCGTTTGATGGCTTCGCGCTCAATCTCTTTCTGAGCGATGCGGCGCGTAATCTCATCAAGCGCCTGAGGCACGGAGTCAATCTCGATTTTCAGTTTCGAGGCTGCCTCATCTACAAGATCGATGGCTTTATCCGGAAGGAATCGGTCGGTGATATATCGCTCGGAAAGCTGCACGGCGGCAATAATCGCCTCATCACGGATACGCACCTTGTGGTGGTTCTCATAACGCTCCTTCAGACCACGGAGAATAGCGATAGCGCTGGTCTCGTCAGGCTCGTTGATCATCACCTTCTGGAATCGGCGTTCCAGAGCCTTATCCTTTTCAAAGTATTTCTGATATTCATCGAGCGTGGTGGCACCGATGCTGCGGAGTTCACCTCGGGCGAGCGCCGGTTTGAGGATATTGGCGGCATCCATTGCGCCCTCTCCTTTTCCAGCTCCAACCAAGGTATGGATCTCATCTATGAACAGTATGATTTCGCCTTCGCTTTGTGTCACTTCGTTGACAATGGCTTTAAGTCTTTCCTCGAATTCACCTTTATATTTGGCTCCGGCCACGAGTGCACCCATATCAAGGGAGAATATCTGCTTGCTGCGCAGATTTTCCGGCACATCGCCGCGAACTATACGCTGGGCAAGTCCTTCGGCGATGGCTGTTTTACCCGTACCGGGTTCGCCGATCAGCATCGGGTTGTTCTTGGTTCTGCGGCTAAGAATCTGAAGCACACGACGTATTTCGTCATCTCGGCCAATCACCGGGTCGAGCTTGCCTGAACGGGCGCGCTCGTTAAGGTTTATCGCATACTTACTCAGCGAATTGTAAGTTTCTTCAGCACTCTGATCGGTGGCTTTCTTCCCTTTGCGAAGCTCTTCTACCGCGCTCTGAAGTTCTTTCTCGTTGAGCCCGGCATCCTTAAGAATCGTGGAAGCAGGCGACTGAATCTGGAACAATGCCATAAGTATGGCTTCAAGAGTCACATATTCATCGCCCTGTTTGTGAGCGATATCAAGTGCTTTCTGAAGCACATCGTTTGAATTGCGGCTGAGGTATGGCTCGCCGCCTGACACTTTAGGCAGCGAAGCTATTTCACGCTGTATCTGCTGCTCCACAACCGCCAGATTGGCACCAATCTTCTGGAAGAGGAATTTTACGACCGATTCGCCTTCGCTAATCACGGCCTTCAGCAGATGTACCGGTTCAATCTGTTGCTGACCGGCCTCCCTCGTAAACTCAAGAGCCTTCTGGATAGCTTCCTGAGATTTAATGGTGAAACTGTTGAAATTCATATCATTGTAAAGGTTTAATATCTTTTATCTCTAAGTTAGGTCGGGCTTTTTGCCCGTTTCCGAAGCAGCTTACTTATATCAATCAAGCTACATCTAATTGTTAAACAAAACGTATGCCATAAAGTTTTCGCTGACATAGCTGACAGTCAAAACAGATGAAACTGACAGTCAAAACAGATGTTCCGGTGTAAGAACCTACCATCTTTACAGCTTCTTTTTTAGCGCTAAAAAATGCAAATGTGGTCCTCCGGTGTTGTTTTAACCTCTATATTTCATTAACTTTGCAGATTGAGCGAAGCCAAAGACAATGCTCTCTCGGCTATCTGCCATTTTTGCAATTTCACTACGCCAATTTGACACGAAAATGAAGTTTAAATCATACATCCTCTCCCTTACACTCTTATCTGCGGCTGCCGTTGGGTCGGCTCAGAACAAGCCGAACACACTATTCGAATATCCCGACGTCCCTCAGAATCTCACCACTCTAACCGAACGTTCAAATTTTTACATCGAGAATTTCTGGAAAAGAGCCAACTTGAAATCTGCGTTCTCATCCGTTGCCCGTTTGGATCAGGCTTTTGGCGACTACGTTGACCTTATGCCATATGCAGATGCCAACATCGTCCACAAATCCATCAACGACCTTATAACCCAGGTAGCAAAGGATCCGCACAATCTCCTGACTCTGGCAGAGATAGCCGAAGGAAAATTCTACTCAGATTCTGCCCGGATCGCTTGCGACGAGTGCTATCTCCCATTCGCTCAGGCCGTTGCCGACAGTAAAAAGCTTTCCAAAGCGGAAAAATCGCGCTTTGCCTATCAGGCTAACATCCTGGCCCATACTCAGGTCGGAATGATTGCTCCGAATTTCACCTACACTACCCCGGCGGGCGAAACGCGACAGCTCGACGATCTGCCCAAGGACGCTTATGTGGTTCTGTTTGTCAACGATCCGGATTGCGATGAATGTGAGCTGGCACGCGTCCGTCTTGCCGCCGACTATGTCATCAATGATCTTCAGGACCGCGGGCTTCTGAAAATCCTCAGCATTTACCCCGGCGAAATCAGCGACGAATGGAAAGACCGCACCTCTGTCTACAATAAGCGCTGGGAAGTGGGCGCCGCTCCCGACATTGACGAGATCTACGACCTTCGCCATGCTCCGGTGATCTACTATCTCAACGGACAACATAAAATCCTCTCGAAATCCCTTACAGCCGACCAGCTAATCGAAGCCTTCCGCGTTGTAAGCGAAAAAATGAAAGCTAACCGTCAGAATACTCCGGCAGAAGCACCTAAAGAATGAAAATAGCAGGATTAATATCGGGCGGAGTCGATTCGGCGGTGGCCGTGCATCGGCTGGTGGAGGAAGGTCACGACCTTCACCTCTTCTATATCCACATCGGGATGGACAATGACGAGGGCGATTGTGCCGCCGAAGAAGACATCGAGATGTGCCGGCTCATTGCCGCCCGCTATCATCTTCCCTTCGATGTGGTATCGCTCCATCAGGAGTATTGGGATAATGTGATGGAATACGCGCTCGAGACTGTGCGCCGTGGCCTCACTCCCAATCCCGACATAATGTGCAACAAAATCATCAAGTTCGGATATTTCGAGCAGCGCTGGGGACATGAGTTCGACCGCACTGCCACAGGCCACTACGCATCGCGCATCGAACGCGATGGCAAAGTATGGCTCGGGACTGCTGTAGATCCGGTCAAGGATCAGACCGACTTTCTTGCCCGCATATCCTACGACCAGCTATCTCATATCCTCTTCCCGCTCGGCGACCTTCCCAAATCTCGGGTGAGAGAGATTGCTGTGGCCACACACATGCCTAACGCATACCGCAAGGACAGCCAGGGTATATGCTTTCTTGGCAAAATCAACTATAACGATTTTATCCGTCGCCATCTGGGCACTCTTCACGGCCCTATTATCGAAATCGAAACAGGCCGCAAACTTGGCGAACACAACGGCTACTGGTTCCATACCATCGGCCAGCGAAAGGGTCTCGGCCTCAGCGGCGGTCCTTGGTATGTGGTGAAAAAGAATACCGCCGACAACGCCATCTACGTCTCCAACGGATACGATTGCGAAAAGCAATACGGCCATAGCGTCCACATGACCGAGATGCACTTCATCACCGAAAACCCCTGGACCGACGGTGCTGACGGGGTCAAGGTTGCCTTCAAGAATCGCCACTCGCCCGAATTCGTCCACGGAAAGCTCTACGCCCTCCCCGATGGCGAAATGGTGATGGAGTCTGAAGAAAAAATTCAGGGGATAGCGCCGGGGCAATTCGGCGTTATTTACACTCCCGACGAAAAGATTTGCCTCGGCAGCGGAATCATTACCGGTCGAAACATTGTTCTATAAGAAATACCTATACATCAGTTATATGGCTTTCGACGACAGCAACAAAGCGCACAAGCGCGTCAAACTCAGGGTGATGGGCATCTCATACAGTCAGATCCAGTCGGGCGCTTATGCCCTGATTCTGGCTGAAGTGGATGGACCATACCGCATCCCTGTGGTGGTGGGAGCGCCTGAAGCTCAGGCCATTGCTATTAAGATGGAGGGCATTGTCCCCCCTCGTCCTATGACTCACGACCTCTTTGCTTCCCTCGCGCATGCTTACGGTATAGAATTAGTGGATGTTTTCATCCATAAATTTGAAGACGGAATATTCTGGTCTGAACTTACTTTCATCGACCGTAACGGACATGAAGTAGTGATGGATGTCCGCACTTCCGATGCTATCGCAATCGCCATGCGCACCTCCACACCGATCTTCACCACCCCTGAAATCCTTGAGGAGACAGGTTTCATCATGGAGATTCAGGATTCAGATGAGGATGATGCCTCCGAAGATGCCCCCGACAGCCAGCCGGATGCTACGATAGGGAATATCTTAGGAGCTGAAAACTCAGCCAAAAACTCTCCGGGCGATAGCCATAACGCCGACACAGGCGATGAACTAGCAAATAAATCATCCGATGACCTGCGCAAAATGATAGAAGAAGCCATCGCCGCTGAAAAGTATGAGCTCGCTTCGCGCATCAACAGCATACTCAAATCCCGCGAATGAATTTCAAAGGACAATTACCATAATCTAATTCTAATCCAATCCTCTCCGATTATAGAATCTTCCTCGATAAAAACGTAATCAACCATTACCGCTCATATATAAATTATGAAAAATCTGAAGTTGCGCCTGACCGTGATGAATTTTCTGGAATTCGCCGTGTGGGGCTCCTATCTGGTGTCGATGGGCATCTATCTCAACAGTGTCGGCCTCGGCCCGGAAATTTTCTGGTTCTACACCGTGCAAGGCCTTGTGTCGCTCTTTATGCCTGCCTTGGTTGGCATCGTAGCCGACCGCTGGATTCCGGCACAAAAGATGCTGAGCCTCTGCCATCTCATCGCCGGTGTATTCATGCTGCTCGCCGGATGGTACTGCCTGACCAATACGACAATTGAATTCGCCCCGCTTTTCACTCTCTACACCATCTCGGTGGCCTTCTTCATGCCGACCATCGGCCTGTCAAACTCCGTGGCCTTCAATGCCCTTACCGGTGCCGGGCTTGACACGATCAAGGCTTTCCCGCCCATCCGTACTTTCGGCACTATCGGCTTCATCTGCTCGGAGCTTTTCGTCAACTTCACTGACTTCCAGAGCAACTGCTTACAGTTTGTCACCTGCGGCGCCATCTCTATCCTGCTCTGCCTTTACGCCCTGACTCTCCCGGCCTGTCCGGTAAACAAGGAAGGCGGCTCTTCGCTCTCAGAGACCCTCGGCCTGAACGCCTTCAAGCTCTTTAAACGCAAGAAGATGGCTATCTTCTTCATTTTCTCGATGCTCCTTGGCGTTTCGCTTCAGATCACGAACTCCTACGGTACCACCTTCATCAGCTCTTTCAAGGATATTGCAGAATATGCCACCACCTGGGGCGCACAAAATGCCACAGCGCTCACAGCCATATCGCAGGCCAGCGAGGCTCTCTGCATCCTGCTCATCCCCTTCTGCCTGCGCAAATTCGGCATTAAAGGCGTAATGCTCATGTCGATGTTCGCATGGGTGTTCCGTTTCGGATTTTTCGGCATCGGCGACACCGGCACAGGTGTGATCTGGCTCATCCTTTCCTGCATCGTCTACGGTGTAGCCTTCGACTTTTTCAATGTGTCCGGAGGTCTGTTTGTCGACAAAGAGACAGACCCGAAACTCCGCTCTTCTGCTCAAGGCCTGTTCATGATTATGACCAACGGCATCGGAGCCTCTCTCGGCACCTGGATTGCCGGTCAGTTTGTCATCAACAAACTCGTGTTTGTCCACTCCGACGCTACCGCCCAGCTCCCCGGCTGGCGTGAATCCTGGCTTATCTTTGCCGCATACGCTCTCGTGGTAGGCATATTGTTCTTCTTCATCTTTAAAGACAAAAAGACCGACGGTGCCAAGATGCCGCTGCCCGAATCAGCTGATTCCGAGGCTCCCGGTATGGTTGACGAACAGATTTAAAGCTAACCGCACCACCACAGATCTACGGACATGATACAATTTTATGCCCCTGACATAGAGACTACACTCACGCTCCCCGAAAGCGACTCGCAACATTGCGTGCGAGTGCTACGCAGGAGCGAGGGTGATGTCATAGTGGCTATTGACGGGCGCGGCAAACGATTCACCTGTCGAATCATAGAGGCTCACGCCAAGCGTGCCCGGGTGGAAATCATCGGCACCGAATATCTGCATCCTTTCTGGCAAGGTAAAATCGCCATCGCCGTGGCCCCGACCAAGCACCTTGACCGCATGGAGTGGCTCACGGAGAAACTTACAGAGATAGGTGTCGACCGGATCACTCCGCTGCTTTGCCGCCATTCCGAGCGCCGCGACATCAAGCAGTCGCGCTTGGAAAAGATTGCCGTATCGGCGATGAAGCAGAGCCTGAAAGCCGTTTGCCCTGAGGTAGACGATATGACCCCTTTCATGCAGTTTGTGGAAGAAAACCGACAGACAGCGCAAAAATTTATCGCATGGTGCGACGACAGCCATCCGCGCCGACTGCTTTCGCAAGCTCTCCAACCGGGCCTTGACGCAGTGGTTGCCATAGGGCCAGAGGGCGACTTTTCTCCGGAAGAGGTCGATGCCGCAATGGCAGTCGGTTTCATACCGGTTTCGCTCGGCAACGCCCGCCTGCGCACCGAGACAGCCGCTCTTGTGGCATGCGATACTTTCCACATCGTCGGCCAGCTTGCAGGCACAGATTCAGCGAAACCGAGCTAAATCAGTCCACTCAATAAACCATAGTGCTAACAATCTATCCTATATTATAGAATTTTCCGTAAAAATGTATCCGGAATCCATCACAAAATATTTGCAATCTTCCGCTACGGGCAATTTCTTCCTTCTGGCCGGTCCCTGTGTCATCGAAGGAGAAGCCATGGCGATCGACATCGCGGGGAAAGTGGCTGAAATCACGCGCAGACTCAATATTCCCTACGTGTTCAAAGGGAGCTACCGCAAGGCTAACCGCTCACGCCTTGACTCTTTCACAGGTATCGGCGACCTTAAGGCTCTTGAGATACTGCACAAGGTTGGCCAGACTTTTTCTATCCCTGTCGTTACAGATATTCACACAGCCGAAGAAGCTGCCATAGCGGCTGAATATGCAGATATCCTCCAGATCCCCGCATTCCTCTGCCGACAGACCGACCTTCTCGTAGCTGCCGCACGCACCGGTCGTATGGTCAACATCAAGAAAGGTCAGTTCCTCTCGCCTGAGGCGATGCGTTTCGCAGTAGAGAAGGTCAGAGATGCAGGCAATCCCTCTGTCGCCATCACCGAGCGCGGCACCACTTTCGGCTATCAGGATCTCATTGTCGACTACCGCGGCATTCCCGAGATGCAGCGCAACGGTTGCCCAGTGATTCTCGACGTGACCCACTCGCTCCAGCAGCCGAATCAGTCGGCCGGAGTTACAGGCGGCAAACCCGAACTGATTGAGACCGTGGCTCGTGCAGGTATCGCCGTAGGAGTCGATGGTATTTTCATCGAAACACATCAGAATCCGGCTGTGGCCAAAAGCGACGGCGCCAATATGCTCCGCCTCGACAAGATGGAGACTCTGCTCGAACATCTGACCACGCTACGCATGGCCGTCAACGAAATAAACCGCAAATACGCATTTTAACAGCATAATGAAACTGAAATTCATCCTACCCGCACTGCTCCTCGCCAGTGCTTGCCCCTTGGCTTCAGCCCAGCAAAATTCGATGAACGATCCCATGACTCAGGCCATGATGGAAGTGTTCAATCAGGAGTTGAACGCCAATCCTGACAATTATGAGGTGCTCTATCGCCGAGCAAACGAATATTATAAATTCGATCAGTATCTCCGCGCTCTGGCTGATGTGGACAAGGCTATCCAGAAAGCTCCCGCAGAAGCCACCGACCATCTCTATCTCTGCCATCTTCTGCGAGGCGACATCTACCAGATGCTCGGCAAGCATGAAGAAGCCTTATCCGATTTTAACGAGGCTTACAAGCTCGACCCCACCTCGTTCACAGCACTCTATCAGAAAGCCAACACAGAGTATGAGCTTGGCCAGTATGCTCAGGCTAAAATCGATTATAACCGCATGCGTGCCCAGAGCGGACGCTCAGCCGAAGCGCTCACCGGCCTGGCGCGTGTAGCCATAAAAGAAAACAATCTCGGTCTGGCCTCGGAATACATGAACGACGCCGTGGCGATGATGCCGGCTGACAGCGACATCTACGTGCGCCGCAGCTCCGTGCGCCGGCAGTTGGGCAACAATAATGGTGCCGTTGAAGACCTCCTGATGGCAATAAGCCTTGATAACAACTCCAAAGCATTCCGTCAGCTCGTCGACATTGCCGATCAGGACTACCCCGCCGTAATCAGCGCGCTTTCCAATGCCATCAGTCAGGCTCCGGAGCAGGGTATGCTCCTCTATATCAGAGGTTTCATCGCCCAGGCTCACCAGCATTACCCTCAGGCGATTGCTGACTATCAGAATATTATAGATGAAAACTTCTACAACTATGCCGGAATTTACGCATCTCTGGGTCAGTGTCACTATGCTCTTTGCGACTATCAGCAGGCTCTGGACAATGTAAACCGTGCAATCGGCATGGGCAACGACGCCGATAATGCCGAGTTCCAGCTTACGCTGGCTAAAATCTGCCGCGCTCAGGGGAGATATGACGATGCCTTGCGTGCAGCCGACCGGGCCCTTACAGCCGACCCCAATCTGAAGGAAGCATCGGTTGAAAAAGCTTTAGTGCTCTTCTCGCTTAAGCGCTACGATGAAGCATCGACTATCTTCGGAGAGCTGGTAATGGATAATCCCACAGAACCCATGAACTATCTCTACCGCGCATGGGTCATCGGGGAAGGTCTCGGTAAGACAGGCGATGCTCAGAGCTTTTACAAACGCATGGAGGCCATCGACATCGACTCCGATTCTCCGAAATCTCTTGCCGGCTTCCCCCTGCTCTTCACTGGTAAAAAAGCCGAAGCTCTCGCATGGATGGAAAAAATCCTCAAAAACAACACCGATACCGACGGAACGCTTAACTATATGGGAGCATGCCTTTACGCTCAGGCAAATGAGGCTGATAAAGCTTTCGACTGCCTGGAGGCCGCGCTGTCAAAAGGTTATTCAAATCTTTACAACCTTAAGTTCAACAATGATGCCCGCGTGAACATCGCTCCTATCCGTGGTCAGCGGCTTGAGGATGTTCTGACCCGCTACGATTACGTATTCAAAGAGTGATCTTTCTGATTGCCCGCGGCCGCCGTCGGGCAAATACCCATTATCACATCATATCAATGGCCCCTGCATGGATTCATTACCACGCAGGGGCCATCGCTTTTCCGGCTATTCGAGAAAAATTACTCTATAGTGACCAGTTTGTATTTCTGCGAGCCGATGCCAAGCTGCTCGGCAGCGTCGAGGATGTGGGTTCCATGACGGGAGTTGATACGCTCAATAAGGTCGTCCTTACCCGGATCGCTGGAGTTAAACACCATATCAACACAGGCGCGGTCAAGGGCCACAGGATCAAGCGAAGCCAGAATGCCGAACTCAGCCATTTTGGGAGCAGCCGGATTACCGTTGCAATCGCAGTCGACGCTAAGATTGTTGGCGACGTTGATAAAGAGTTTTTTGTCGCCGAAATGATCGAATACGCCCTTGCAAGCATCCGCCATCGATTCAAGGAAAGCATCCTGCTCTGCAATATTGTCCCAGAGTACAGCGGGATCATCGGTAACACCTGCGCTGTGGATACGAGCCTTGCCATCGGACGAGGCGATACCGATTGCCACATTTTTCAATGCGCCACCAAAGCCACCCATCTGATGACCCTTAAAATGGGAAAGTATCGGCAGTATCAATAAATATTTAAACCGATTCATACTTATTTTGCTTGGCTTTTGTAAGATTTTTCGATTTTGCAAAATACATAAAACGATGGAAATCTTTCTTTCCAAAATTTCCCCTATTGTTTCACGAATTACTCCGGACGAAGATCAACCCATGTAAGGTCGTGGCCCGTAGCCGCTACTACACGATTGATCAGATCCGACAGACTGAGCACCACCGAGGATGTGTTGACGCAAGGATGACAAGCATACCTTTCTGCTGCCTGAAGATCCCGGTCGGCAATAAGGCGAACCCGATGATCTTTGTCATGTATGAGCCCCATGGGCGACACAGCCCCGGGATGGATGTGCAGCAGGTCGACCATATCCTGCTCGGATGCAAACGACAGACGGGCGCAGCCAAGCTGCGATGAGAGATATTTAGTCTTAAACGGTTTGCCGGCAGGCATCATAAGCAGATAAAACTGTGTCTGCTGTCGGTTTGTCAGAAATAAGTTTTTGAAAACGGGAGCATCGGCCACTTTTCTTACGCTCTCACACTCCTCCATGGAAAAAGCTGCCGGATGTGTCAGCGTGGAATATTTCACCCCGAGCCCGTCAAGGAAATCATACACCTGCAGTTCGGGGGCTATTCGCTCAATATCGTCGACAGGACGCCCGGAATATAATTTGATCATAATATCATAGAAAAATAGCGACAGACGGCCGACAAGCCCGTGCGAGAGGTTGCCAACCGTCTGTATGAGATTAAATCAGTGGAGTTCTGCGGATTTATTTGATCAGATACTGCGATGAAATCGATTCATAGTTATGAACGCGGCGGATAGTATCTGCAAACAGACGGGCCACGCTGATGATATGCGCTTTCTTGCAATTCTTATTGAACGGGATCGAATTCGTGAAAATCATTTCGGTCAAACCGCTGTTGTCTACACGCTCTGAAGCCGGGTCGCTCATGATAGCATGAGAAGCAAGCGCACGCACTGATTTGGCACCTTCGGCAAGCAGCAGATCGGCAGCCTTTGTGATTGTGCCGGCTGTATCGACCATATCGTCGATAAGAACCACATTCTTCCCCTTCACATCGCCGATTACTGTCATCGAAGCGACCACATTAGCTTTTGCACGCTGCTTATGACAGAGCACCAGAGGAACATTGAGGTATTTGGCGTAATTATTGGCTCGTTTTGCTCCGCCCACGTCGGGAGTGGCAATCACCAGATCGGGAAGGTTTAGGCTCTGGATATAGGGCAGGAACACCGAGGAAGCGTAAAGATGGTCGACCGGAATATTGAAGAATCCCTGAATCTGATCGGCGTGAAGGTCCATGGTGATGATACGGTCGGCGCCGGCTGTTACCAGAATATCGCTGACCAGCTTGGCGGCGATTGATACACGGGGCTTGTCCTTGCGGTCCTGTCGGGCCCATCCGAAATATGGAAGTACGGCGATGACAGATTTTGCTGAGGCGCGTTTTGCGGCATCAATCATCAGAAGCAGCTCCATCAGATTGTCGCAGTTGGGAAATGTCGACTGTACGAGGTAGACTTCGCAACCACGGATTGATTCCTCAAACGACACTTCGAACTCACCATCGGCAAAATGAGTAATGTTCATCTTACCAAGCTGAAAACCAAGATTTTCGCAGATTTCTTCGCCCATATATTGCGACTTCGTTCCTGCAAAAACCTTGATAGGGGGTAAATTGGGATTCATATGAAAGATGTGATGATGTAATGGTACTGCAAAATTAAAGATAATTCCTGAAACTTTGGAATGTTTTCGCTCATTTTTTGGAAAGTTTCCACACGACGGCTCCCCACGGTGAAATTTCCGTAGCAAACGGCTCCTCCGATGAGAATGTTTTCTTGGCACGTCGGCCGGATATCAATTCCCGGGCCATTTGCGCTCCGGGCTTGGCTCCCGACATATCCACTGCCAGCTGAGGCACATTTATCCGCAGATTCATCGGTCGGTCGCTGAAGTTAACGGCTATCAGCAGCACTGCATCGTCGTCATAACGGAGAAATGCATAATTGCTGTGGGGCGAGAAGTCCGGATTCTCAAAGTTCACGTACATCAAGTCAAAGAATTTGCCTGCATACAAGGCACTCTCGGAGTTGAGAAGGCGCAGTACATGCCGGTACATGCCGCGAAGTGCCAATTCATGTGAAGTGCTGCACTGTGTGAGCCAGCGGCGCAAAGTGGGCACTGACCAATAATCGAATATAGTGGTGCGCCCGTCGGCTCCGCTGAATCCTTCGGCATCCGCAGCCGGCTCGCCAAGTTCCTGGCCGGCATACAGCATGAAGGGAGCATTGGATATCATTGAGCTGACCACAAGCGAAGGGAGCACTTTAGTAGCGTCGGCCGCATACTGCGCCGATGCGAATCGCTGCTCGTCGTGGTTCTCCAGGAAATTAAGCATACGGTCGCCGATGCCGTCTATGCGTTGCCAGCAGTCGGTAATTCTGGCTGCCGAATGAAAATGAGTCTGTACGTCGCGGAGAGTATCGTAAAGATTAACCTTATCATAAAGATAATCGAAGCCGGCGCGATAGAGGAAATTCCGATACTGATTCACATCATAAATTTCGGCAATGAACTCCACCGAGGGATATTTATCCTTCACCTGGGGGATAGCCCATTCCCAGAAATCCACCGGTACCATGAATGCCATGTCGCAACGGAAAGCGTCGACACCTTTCGATGCCCAGAACCGCAGGATGCGCAGCATCTTTATCCATGTAGATGGCACTGGGGAGAAATGACACGTCCCGTCGCCATAATCTACTCCATAGTTGAGCTTTACAGTTTCATACCAGTCGTTCCTGCCCGGAAACGCCGTAAAGCAGTCGTTGCCCGAGGCTTTCGCAGGGAATTCATAGTAATCACCTATGTCAAAACCCGGATAAAACTGCTGGCGCGGGATATAATAGTAATTATTGGCCGGAGAGAAGAATTTTGTATTGTCATCGTGCAGACCGAAATCTTCCACACCGGCAGGTGCTGCATCGGAATGGTAGCAGCGTGCCACATGATTGGGCACAAAATCCATAACTACTCTCAGCCCGGCCCGATGAGTGCGCGATACGAGCGATTCGAACTCCTTCATCCGGTTAGGAACATCCACCGCCACATCAGGATCTATATCGTAATAATCTTTTATGGCATAAGGCGACCCCGCCTTCCCTTTCACCACCTTCGGATGATCAGGCCGGATACCATAAGCGGAATAGTCGGTGGCAGTAGCATGCTCTATGATACCAGTGTACCACACATGGGTAACGCCCAGATCGCGGATTTGCTTCAGCACACCGGAAGTTATATCGTTCAGTTTGCCTGAGCCGTTCTGCTCGATGGTGCCGTTAGGGACACAGTCGGGATTCGTATTGGAAAACAGACGGGGCAACATCTGATATATTACAGCCTTGCCATATTCAGGCAGTTTTAATCGGCTGGATATGCCGGAGGGTCTTACGTTAGGCATTGCGAATGTGATATATTAATGATGGGCAGTTCAATTTCAAATATCTAAGTAATGATTGCGGAAGATTTTTAAAGCTCTGTAGGCGCTATACGCCATCGTTCCAGTCACTTATGGTCCTGTGAGCCGCCGCATAGCCGCTGAGATATGCTTTTTTGATATCCTTGAGGTTAAACACCTGATAGCCTGCAAGATCAGGAGTAACGATTACACGATCGCACATCTGCATATCCTGCTGCTGGTTGGCTTTTGCCATGAGATTGTAGGTGCGTATAGCCATCTCCGTAATCGACTGACGATAGCGATAGTTTGACAGCGGCGACACATTGATGCCGATAAGCTTCTCGCATTTGTCGCGGATAATCCATGCCGGGAGATTCCGGAGCACTCCCCCATCTATATAATGAGTTCCGTCGATCTTTGTCGACTTAAATATGATAGGGATACTGCATGAGGCCTGTACGCGCTCACCTATCGGACCCTCGTGGAATTCGGCGGGTATCCCCTTATCCACATTGGTAGCACCGATGTAGCATGGTATCTTCAGATCTTCCAGCCGCTCAATCCCGACAGCTTTCTCAACAAATTTGCGAAAACTTGCCATCGAGAAAAGTCCGTCGCCGTTTCTCACGGAGAATTTGCAGAAATCGGTAAATTTGGCCTGCGAGAAAAGCGTCAGAATATTATCCAGCGGGATCCCGGCCGCATACATCACGGCCACGACCGAACCGGCCGACACTCCGGCAATGCAATCCGGAGTATATCCGGCTTCTTCAAGCGCCTTGAGAGCGCCGACATGAGCGAAACCTCTGGCTCCGCCTCCGCTTAATGCCACTCCAAGACGGTAAGGACGTTTAGGCTGCGGTTCGGAGAGATACTCCACGATTTTTTCTTTTATCTGATCAATCATGCCGTAGTAATCGGTTTGTGAGAATTATACTTATCATCTGCATTACCCTCGACGGTGGCATACGCCTTTGGCGTATTTTCCTGTATTTTGGCGTTTAATGCATCCCTTTTTGTATATAAACATCCGATGAGCCTCGAAAGTTTCATCTCAGTCTCCTCAAATTCGTCAGTAGCAACGGATTGCCCTGTAATCCCCCCTCCGCCATACATGCAGTATGGCCGCCCGTCAAACCGCAGCGAACGAAGATTGACAAAGGCCTGATAGCGACCGGGGGTAGCAATCCCTACAAAGCCGCCGTAGCAACCGCGCCGGTGGGGTTCATACTGAGCAATATCTCTTTTGGCTTCCTCCACAGGCCATCCGCATAAAGCCGGAGTAGGATTAATGGCATCTATCACCTTTTCGAGCAAATTGTCCCTGCTTACAGAGGTCACCGGAGTAGCCTCAATCTGGCAGCACAGATGCTCAATAGGTCCGAAGGTCACCGCCCGCAGAGGCGATTTTTTCACATTCATCCCCAATTCGCTAAGCCGCGATTCAAGAAAGTCGATCACAAATCGATTTTCACGGATATTTTTATCGTCCCATCCTTTGTCGTCAGCATCTGACGCGTCCTGATGGCGGCGAGTTCCAGCGAAAGCCATGGTAGCGAACCGGAGATGATTGAGGTCACAGTCAATCAGCACTTCCGGCGAGGCGCCTAACCATCCGCCGGTCTCGGGTGTAAAATATATGAACCGAAGCGTATCGGGAAACTGACGGAAATATTTTTTTGCCACAAGTCCCCAGCTCAATCCCTCCGGAAGATGTCCGCAAATAGTGCGGCTATAGACGGTCTTTCCGTTTCGGGTGCGACACCGGGATATGATTTTTTCTACTGAATCTATATATCGGCCTAACCCTGTCGAAGCTTTCTCAATGGGAGCTATCCTTCCAAATCCCGCACAGGTGGCTCCTACCGTCTTTCGGTTGCGAAATGGCTCAAGCCATGGGCTGATGTCAAACTTTCGGTCTGCTTCGCCTCCGCGAAACCATAATGGAGCGTCTTCGCCGGGCAAGAAAGCCAGAGCAAACTCTTTGCCGTCGGCAAGAGCTGCATCTATCTGGCTTGCTATATTTTCTGGAAGGCTCATTATCAGACGTGACTGTTATTTTGTTACTACAGTGGCGATCAGCTCAAAAGGAAGTACTTCTTTAACGTTTACTTCAACAAAATCTCCGGGGTGAAGCTTAATGGTCTTCTCAACCAGCACTTCGGGATCCACCTCCGGTGAATCCCACTGGGATCGGCCTACGTAATAATCTTCCTCCTCACGGTCGATTACCACCTCCATAGTCTGCCCGACTTTCTGCTGCTGAATCTCCATAGAGATATCCTCCTGAAGAGCCATAAGCTCCGAAAGGCGGTGCTGCTTCACATCGTCGGGCACATCGTCAGTGTAATGTTCAGCGGCATAAGTGCCTTCTTCTTCGCAATATGCGAAAGCGCCCATACGCTCAAAGCGCTGCTCGGCCACGAAATCCATCAGTTGGCGGAAGTCTTCTTCCGTCTCACCGGGGAATCCGACCATGAGAGTGGTACGCAAATGGATTCCGGGCACTCTACGCCTGATTTCGGCAAGTAGACTTCTCGTCTGAGCCAAATCGATATGCCGGCGCATGCGTGTCAGCATATTATCCGAAGCATGTTGCAGGGCGATATCAAGATATTTGCACACATTGGGATAACGAGCCATCACATCGAGCACATCCATCGGAAATTGAGCCGGATAGGCATAGTGCAGGCGAAGCCTGCGCACGCCTTCTGTGTTTGCAAGCCGCTCGGTCAGCTCGGCCAATGCAGCGTGCCCATAGATGTCTGTGCCGTAGGCAGATAGGTCCTGCGCAATGATGTTAAACTCCTTAACGCCTCGGCCTACAAGCTTAACCACTTCTGCTTCAATGTCTTCTATTGCGCGCGAATGGTGGCGTCCGGTGATAAGAGGGATAGCACAGAATGCGCAGAAGCGGTTGCATCCCTCTGAAACCTTCAGATAAGCGTAATGACGAGGCGTGGTGATGACTCGGTCGTATGACGCTGAGCCGGGATGGCGATGAGCCAGATCTGAAGCTAACGCCGTCCAATTGAATTTCCCGTAATATCTGTCCACCTCGGGAATCTCTTTCTTGAGCTGATCGGGATAGCGCTCCGAGAGGCAGCCCATCACGTAGAGTTCAGAGATTTCGCCTGATTTTTTTCGTTCAGCCTGCGCGAGTATCTCGTTGATGGATTCTTCTTTGGCATCGCCAATGAATCCGCAAGTGTTGACCACCACGGCATCCGACGGCAGCTCGGAATCGTGCATTGTCTTAAATCCGGCTTCTTCCAGCATTTTGAGAAGTCGCTCGGAATCCACAAGATTCTTAGAGCATCCCAGACTGATTACATTTACCGTGCGCATATCAATCTGCAAAGAGCGACTCTACGAATTCTGCTTTGTGGAAGACCTGAAGGTCGTTAATCCCCTCTCCCAGACCGATATATTTCACCGGCACTTTAAACTGGTCTGAAATACCGATTACGACGCCGCCTTTGGCTGTACCGTCAAGCTTGGTGATAGCCAAAGCGTTAACATCGGTGGCGGCCACGAACTGCCGCGCCTGTTCGAACGCGTTCTGGCCGGTAGAACCGTCAAGCACAAGGAGAACCTCATCGGGCGCGCCTTCCACCACTTTGTGCATTACATTACGAATCTTCTGCAGTTCGTCCATCAGCCCCTTCTTATTGTGAAGACGGCCTGCAGTGTCGATAATCACGACATCATATCCGTTGGCCTTCGCCGACTGCAGAGTATCATATGCCACGGCTGCAGGATCGCTTCCAAGACGCTGTTTGACCACAGGCACTCCTGCTCTTTCGCCCCAGGCATCAAGTTGCTCAATAGCTGCCGCACGGAATGTGTCAGCGGCACCTAACATCACCTTATTCCCGGCTGCCTTGAAGCGGGCGGCAAGTTTGCCGATAGTAGTAGTCTTACCCACGCCATTCACACCGACTACCATGATTACGTAGGGGCGGCGCTGCCCCTCCGGGAGAGTGAAGTCCGGGCGGTCAGGAGCGTCCGGATCGCTTTCTGCAAGAAGCGCGCATACCTCCTCGCGCAGAAGGCGGTTGAGCTCTGACGAACCGACATATTTATCGCGGGCTACACGCTGCTGCAGGCGGTCGATAATCTTCAGTGTGGTATCGACCCCGACATCGGAGGTAACGAATACCTCCTCCAGGTTGTCGAGCACATCGTCGTCGACCTTCGATTTCCCTGCCACGGCACGTGTAAGCTTCCCTATCAACCCCTCTTTCGTGCGTTCAAGCCCATGATCGAGGGTCTCTTTGTTCTCTTTTGAAAAGAATTTACTGAAAAATCCCATGCGTGAATCTTCTTTTGTCTATTTCAAGCTACAAATTTACGAATTAAGCTTCAACTCTCAAAATCGGAAATTGCAGAGCCAGCGAAAATTCCCCAATGAGTCGGAGACCAGACATGGTTAAGGCCGGGTGCCTTTTCCAGACATCCGGCCTTAACGCGTAATAGATATTTAAATATTGCTGTCCGATAAAAATTGGAAAAGGCATAAACGCATAGCTCAATCGCAGATTTAATGCGGTTGAGCTTGCTTA
>ERZ808037.35-NODE-35-length-150592-cov-14.415148_pt1 | contig 150592 bp, 166 predicted proteins | sample MGYA00380190_ERZ808037 | MGnify/ENA primary metagenome ERZ808037 (study PRJEB31490, sample SAMN06133399) | mouse gut metagenome | isolation source: J9 | host: mice | place: China: Chengdu | collected 2015-05 ...
GCCGTTGAGGCGTGAAAATAGCCTCCCTCCTTGAGGGAGGTGGCACGGCGGAGCCGTGTCGGAGGGAGTTCCCTCCAACCATACCGAAAACTCCCCCCAAAGTAGTACGTTTCCATACACTTTATGGAAATGTCGGGAAACTGCGCCCATTTTTGCCCGCGAAAAAGCCCGCCGGACGGCGGGCGGTGGGGTCAGATATTCAATCTCCGTCTCAGCTCTTTTACTCTGTCCCGGCCGATGGGCAGGGGGCTGGAGGACCCCCGGACCCGGAGGGCGAAGCTGTTGTTGTTCCACGGAAAAATGTCCTGAATATAGCTCAGCCGGACCAGGCAGGTCTTGTGGATGCGGTAAAACCCCTGGCCGGCCAGGCGGCTCTCGTACTCAGACAGCGGGGAGCTGTCGGCGTACTCCTCCCCGGACAGGGTGTGCAGCCGGCACCCCCGGCCGGAGCCGTCGGTCTCGATATAGGCCACCTCGTCCACATCCAGCAGGATGGTGTGCCGGTTGCTGCTGATAGCCAGCCGGCCCTCATTCCGGGCGGGGGCGGGCCGGGCGGCGCACTGCTCCAGCACTTGCCGGATGCGGGCGGGGTCGAAGGGCTTGAGAATGTAGTTGTCCACCCCCAGCTCGAAGGCGGTCACGGCGTACTCCGAGTAGGCCGTGGCAAAGATGATCTTCGCCTCCGGCATGAGCCGCCGGGCCAGCGCGGCCACGGTGGTGCCCTCCATGTCCCCCAGGTGGATGTCCACAAACAGGACGTCAAAGGTGTTTTTTTCCAGCAGAGCCATGGCCTGCAACCCGTTGCCCGCCTCCATAATCTCCGCCTGAGGCAGGTGCTGGCGAATCTGGTGGATCAGTTCCACCCGGGAATATTTTTCGTCGTCAATAACCGCGATGCGCACAGGTGGTCCCTCCTTTTGTCAGACGCCGCCCCCTGGGCCGGGGGCGTCAGCGGGATGGAAAAGGCGACGGTGGAGCCGGCGGGGGTGCTGTCGATGGTAAAGGGGCACTGGTCGCCGTAGATGGTCCGCAGCCGCTTGCGCACGTTGAACAGCCCAGAATAGGCGGGGTCGTCCGGGTCCTGGAGCCTGGCCAGCACCTCGGGCGGGAAGCCCCTACCCTGGTCGGACACCTGGATATAGGCCCGCTCGCCGTCCTGGCGTATCTGGATGCGGACCCGCCGGTCGTCCACCGCCACAAAGCCGTGGCGGACCGCGTTCTCCACAATGGGCTGGAGAATCAGCGGAGGCAGCCGCAGCCGCCGCAGGTCGTCAGGCAACTCCCGGGTGACGTGGATGGCGTCCTCAAACCGGGCCTCGGTGAGGAACAGGTAGTTGTCCACATTGGCCAGCTCCTGCTCCAGGGTGACAAAGGGCTCGTTGATGGACAGGGTCTGCCGGAAGTAGTTGGCCAGCACCAGAATGGTCTCCCGGGCCCGGTTGGGGTCGGTGAGGCACAGGGCGGAGATGGTATTCAGAGCGTTAAACAGGAAATGGGGGTTGATCTGAGACTGGAGGGCCCGCAGCTCGGCCTGCTGGCGCAGCTCCACCTGGTGCTGCTGCTCCAGCAGCTCGATGCGCAGGCTGCGGTTCATCCGGTCCATCACCGCGCTGAAAATCACCAGCCCCAGGGAGTTCACCACGATTTTGGGGATAAGGATGGCCTTTTCCAGGGCCACCGCCTCCGCGAAGGGCCGGGCCACGGCCAGGATAATGACGCACTGAATCAGCTCCGCCGCCACTGTCAGCCCCACCAGGGCCAGATGCCGCGGGGCCTTCAGCCCGGAAAACCAGCGGTAGTACACCACCCCCAGCACCCCGAAGGAGAAGGTGCCCAGCCCGCAGGCCAGGGAGGTAAAGCCGCCGGGGTCGTAGAAAAACCGGTGCAGACCGCTGAGGGCTCCGGCGGTCACTCCGGTGAGGGGTCCGCCCACCAGCCCGGCGGCCAGGGTGCTGATGGTCCGGGTGTTGACAATGGCCCCCTGGAAGCTCAGCCCCGTGTAGGTGCTGGCGATGGACAGCAGGCCGAACAGCAGCCCAAGCAGCAGCTGGTTGGGGACGGAGCGGTCCTGCCGCTTCATAATGGCCCGCAGGGGCCGCAGCTCGGTGAGGACGGTGGCGGCCACCAGAAGCAGGCCGGCGTTGGCCAGCAGATAGATCAGCAGATTGTCCTGAATCACGGCGAACACCTCCCGGCGTGTTTCTCGCTGCATTTACAAATGTAGTGTAACACGACTTTCCCCGCATTGCAAGGCAGCACCGCCGTTGGTGAGTGTCCTACCGCGCATTTTATCACGGTCAGGAGAATTGGCACGATTTGTAGGGGCACACAGTGTGCGCCCGCGGGCGGACAATGTCCGCCCCTACAGGAAAGCTGCGAATAGGACACACCCCCGCCGTTCCCCCCGGATTTTTTACCGTTCCCCCCTCTTTTCCTACCGTACCCCCCATTTTTATTGACGGTTTCCCGAAAAAGGGATAAACTGTCAGCCGCAGAGGGAGCGCGGCAATCCCCTTCGCCTTGCAATGTTTCCCCGCTCTCCCGGCAAATCCTACAGGTTATTTGTTACAGAAAGGATGAACGAGAATGAAGAAAATTCTTGCACTGACCCTTGCCCTTGCCATGTCCCTGTCCCTTGTCGCCTGCGGCGGCGGAGAAAAGTCCACCCCCGGCAGCACCGGCGGCAGTAATCCCTCCTCCGCCTCCCAGGGCGGCGGCTCCGGCAGCCAGGGCGGCGGCGAGGTGAAGGGTCTCACCGAAGCCGAGCGGTCCAAGGAGTTCGTCACCGTGGGCACCGGTCCCACCTCCGGCATCTACTTCCCCATCGGCGGCGCCTTTGCCGAGGCCCTGAAGGCCTACGGCTACCAGACCTCCGCCGAGGCCACCAACGCCACCGGCGCCAACATCCAGCTGATGCTGGACCAGGACGCTGAGATCGCCATTGCCATGCAGGACGCCGTGATGCAGGCCTACACCGCCACCGGCGCCTACGAGGGCCAGGAGGCCGCCACCGGCCTGCGCGCCCTGATGCGCCTGTGGCCCAACTATGTGCAGCTGGTCACCACCGCCAACACCGGCATCAAGTCCGTGGAGGACCTGAAGGGCAAGCGTGTGGGCGTGGGCGCCCCCAACTCCGGCGTGGAGATCAACGCCCGCATGGTGCTGGACGCCTATGGCATCACCTATGATGACATCACCCCCGACTACCTGGCCTACGGCGAGGCCATTGACAACATGAAGAACGGCCAGTGCGACGCCGTGTTTGTCACCTCCGGCCTGCCCAACGCCACCGTGATGGAGCTGGGCACCCAGTATGACATGGTGGTGGTGCCCATCGACGGCGCCGGCCGCGACAAGCTGGTCAGCGACTACCCCTACTACGCCAAGTCCGTCATCCCCGCCAACACCTACAACAACACCGAGGATGTGGAAGGCGTCTTTGTGTACAACATCATGCTGGTCCGTGAGGACCTGTCCGACGCCATGGTCTATGACATGCTGGAGGGCATCTTTGCCAACATCAGCACCATCAAGGCCTCCCACAACGCTGCCGACAAGAACATCGACATCACCTTCGGCGTGGACGATATCCAGCTGCCCCTGCACCCCGGCGCCGAGGCCTTCTGGAAGGACCAGGGCTACATCAAATAAATAAGCTATCCACTGTATCCGCATGGGCGGCGCGGCGGCGGAGGACCGCCTCCGCGCCGCCGTGTCTGTTTTGGAGCGAGAAATGAAGGGTTGCACCAGACGTCTGCTGCCTGGGGCCGCGGCCCTGGCAGTCCTTGGCGTATTTCTGTGGTGGGGGCTTTTCGCCCCTGCCGGAACGGTTTTCCAGCTCTACGACCGCCGGAACGAGAAGGTGGTGCTGGAGGTCTCGGCCGGGCCGGGCGACCAGTTTAAGCTGGAAATTGAACATTCCTTTGAGCACATCCCCTGGCTTGAGTTCTACACAGTCCTGCCGGACGGCAGCTTCAACCTGGACAAGATCGCGGTGGCCGGCTACGGCGCGGGCATCCCCGCCGAGATGGACGTGCCCACCCGCATCGAGGACGGGATGGTGTGGATGGAGGACATCAACAGCGTCTTTCCAGAGCTGAAATGGCTCACCTCCGACACCTACATGAAGGGCCTTGAGCTCAACGGGGAGGAGATATTCGACTTCCGGACCCTGCCCAACGCCAGCCGCATCCGGGGGTCCATCATTGAGAAAAGGGGGCATTTCTTCCATGGCTGATACCGAACGCGACCTTACCGTCGAAACCGCCGAAGCCGCGCCCATCGACGCGGCCAAGGGCGCGGAGATTATGGAAAAGTTTGAAAAGGAGTCCCGCACCCGAAACTTTTCCTTCCAACCCCTGGTGAAGGCGGGCTATATCCTGTGCCTGATCTTTACCGTATACCATTTGATTTTTGCCTCGGGCATGGTGTCCACCCAGAACATCAAGCACCACGCCGTTCATGTGGGCATGGTGCTGGTGCTGGGCTTCCTGTTTTACCCTGCCCTTAAAAAGTCCAGCCGGAAAAAGGTGGCCTGGTACGACTGGATCTGCATTGTGCTGTCTGTGGCCATGCCCTGCTATGTGTTCTACCGCTACATGGCCTGGACCTCCACCGGCTTCCGGCCCACCACGCTGGACATCATCATGGGCACCCTGCTCATCCTGCTGGTGATGGAGTGCTCCCGGCGCATCAGCGGCCCGGCCCTCACCATCCTGTCGGCCATCTTCCTGATCTATGGCATGTATGGCCGGTACTTCCCCGGCATCTTCCAGCACCGGGGCTACACCTGGACCCGGATGGTCCAGTACCTCACCTGCGACATCTCCGGCATCTACGGCAGCTCCGTAAAGGTGTCGGCCACCTTTATCGTGCTGTTTATTATCTTCGGCGAGGTGATGAACAAGTGCGGCATGGGCCAGTTCTTCAATGACATTGCCAACTCCCTGGCCGGCCACACCAAGGGCGGCCCCGCCAAGGTGGCGGTGCTGGCCTCCGGCTTCCTGGGCTCCATCAACGGCTCCGCCGTGGCCAATGTGGTCACCACCGGCACCTTTACCATCCCCCTGATGAAGAAGACAGGCTACTCCAAGGAGTTCGCCGGGGCCGTGGAGGCCACCGCCTCGGTGGGCGGACAACTGCTGCCCCCCATCATGGGCGCCGCCGCCTTTGTCATGGCGGAGACCCTGGGCGTACAGTACCCGGTCATCATCAAGGCCGCCGTCCTTCCCGCCCTGATCTACTACCTGGGCATCATCCTTCAGGTGCAGATGCGGGCCACCAAGGACCACCTCCACGGCATCCCCAAGGACCAGCTGCCCCGAATCGGCCAGGTGATGCGGGAGCGGGGCCACCTGCTTATCCCCATCATCTTCCTGCTGTACATGCTGATCTGGAGCGGCAAGACCGTCATCGTAGCTGCGTTCTGGACCATCATCGTCACCATCGTGGTGGCCCAGCTCCGGCCCATCAGCCGCATGTCGGTTAAGGACCTGTGCGACGCCTTTGTGGCCGGGGCCAAGTCCACCGTCTCGGTGGCCATTGCCTGCGCCTGCGTGGGCATCATCGTGGGCGTGTGCGCCCAGACCGGCTTCGCCCTCAGCGTGGCTTCCGCCATCGTCAGCATTGGCCGCAACGCCGTGCCCGACAGCCCGGCCATCAGCCTGTTCCTCACCCTGCTGTTCACCATGGTCACCTGCATGATCCTGGGCATGGGCCTGCCCTCCATCCCCTCCTACCTGATTACCGCCACCATTGCGGCTCCCGCCCTGGTGGAGCTGGGGGTGCCCGACATCGCCGCCCACATGTTCTGCTTCTACTTCGCCATGTTTGCCAACCTGACCCCCCCTGTAGCTCTGGCCTCCTTCGCGGCGGCCGGCTTGTCCGGCGGCAACCCCATGAAGACAGGGGTGGCCTCGGTGAAGCTGGCCCTGGCCGGGTTTATCATCCCCTACATGTTCGTCTACAATCAGAAGCTGATGCTGGAGAACGTGGGCCTGCTGGACGGCATCCAGGTGGTTGTCACCTCCTGCGTGGGCGTGCTGCTCATTGCCGCCGCCGTGGAGGGCTACCTGAGAGGAAGGATGAATGTGCTGCTGCGGCTGTTCTCCTTCGCCGCCGCTGTGATGCTTATCGACAGCCAGCCTGTCACCGATATCATCGGTGTGCTGTGTCTGATTGTCATTCTGGCCCTCCAGATGTTTGTGTTCCACCGCCACGACAAACCAAACGCAGCGGCAGCCTGATTAGGCAAAGCAGCGCCCCCGTCTACCAAATGTCTACCAAAAAAGCCGTCAATCCCCTGCGCCGCAGGAGGTTGACGGCTTTCCATATTCTAGGACGTCTACCAGATGTCTACCAATTTTACTTTTTGACATCGAAAATATTATTTTTAACGGATTTCCTTCTTATTCTTGCAACTTTTTGCCCCCATGTAAGGGGCGTGACACGGCGGTGGCGGGAGCGAAATGTTGAAAAACCTCGAAATTTTTGGATAAAACGGCGAAAAATGTTTCAAAATGGTTAAATCTTCGGAGGCTACCAGATGGGACAACTTTCCACCTTTTATCCAAAATCCGGCCCCTCTCAGGCCGAAAAATTTTGTAAGGAGGAAATCCGAATGAGAAACCTGAAGCGGGCTCTCAGCCTCACTCTGGCCTCCGTCATGCTGCTTGGCATGATGGTTGTCGGCACCAGTGCGGCTGCGGGCTACTCCGACGTTGACGCAGACGACAACGTCGAAGCCATCGAGGTTTTGCAGGCCGTTGAGGTCATGGTCGGTGACGACCGTGGCTTTGGTCCTGACCGCCCTGTCACTCGTGCTGAGATGGCAGTCGTGATGGGCAAGCTGCTGAACCTGGATTACAACTACTATGTGAGCACCTGCCCCTTTGCCGACGTGAGCGGCAATTTTGACTGGGCCAAGGGCTGGGTCGGCGCCTGCGCCGCCAACGGCATCGTGTCCGGCCGCGGCGACGGCATCTACGATCCTGCCGCCACCGTTACCGCCGTTGAGGCCGCCTCTATGATGATGCGTGCCCTGGGCTACTTCCGTTACCAAAACGACTATGCCGACGGCTTTATGGTATCTACCGTCCGTCAGGGCACCAAGATCGGCCTCTTTGAGGGTGTGGGCACTGACGCCGCTACCCCCATGACCCGTAACCAGGTGGCTCAGATGGCGCTGAACGCCCTGAAGTCCGGCATGGTGGAGCCCGACGGCAACACCATCAATCTGACCACCCCTGACGGCGCTGTGTTTACCGGTAAGGTCAACTACGTGTTCGTTACCAGTGCCAAGCCCTTCGCCAATGCCATCAGCTCCGTGCAGGCCACTGCTGTGGGCTCTCAGAACGGCGGCCCCATCGTGGAGCTGGGCGAGCAGCTGTACAACGGTGACCTGAAGCTGTATGACAACCGCGACGACGAGTTTGGCCGCCCCTCCCGCACCTGGGAGTATGACGGCAAGGAGATCGGCACCTACATGAAGAAGGAGCTGATCCGTGCTGAGTACAGCACCGCCATCAACGGCAAGACTCTGTATGAGCTGCTGGGCAAGTCCGTCATCGAGGACAACTACGTGGAGTACTTCCTGGACGGCAGGGATGACTCCACCATCGCCGCCCCCAACATGGTCCGCGGCAACACCAAGGACTACGCCACCACCGGCAAGGGCGTGCTGACTCAGGTCTTCTTCGACCCTGACCGCGAGGAAATCACCATCGCCTCCATCGACACCTTCCTGGCCGACGTGGACGACGACTACAACGAGGCCAAGGCCGAGCTGACTGTTGATATCCACGCCAACGCTCCCAAGGGCAACGACACCAAGGTCACTCTGGATGAGGTTGCCAACATTGAGGGCTATAAGGATGGCGACAAGATTCTGGTCCAGGTGGCCTGGGACGGCCAGTCCAAGTACGAGATCGTGCGCGTTATGGACCCCACCAGCTCCACGGATGTTACCCTGAACAAGTACTCCAAGGAGAGCTACGTGGTTACCGAGGGCACCCAGTATGACTACGCCGCCAACGGCCGGTTCAGCAAGATGGGCGCTCTGGACGAGCTGACCAGCGAGGGCAGCTACGGTGACCTGCAGCTGGCCGACTACACCTACAACCTGTGGTTCGACCAGTACGGCTACCTGATCGGCAACGTGCAGGTCGAGGCCGACAACCACTATGTGTTTATCACCGGCTATGACTTCTCCGGCAGCCACACTGCCATCAGCCACGCCACTGCCTCCGCCATCTTCACCGACGGCACCATGGAGAACATCACCGTGGACGTGTCCAAGACTCAGGAGAAGATCGAGCTGTACAACCACTTGGCTAACGGTGGCACCGTGTCCGATCTTTCCACCACCCCCAAGTTCGACCCCAAGTGGTACTATGACTTTGACAGCGCCAACGGCAACGACGCCCGGAAGTCCGAGTACAACATGTGGTTCACCTACACCACCGCTGAGAAGAACGGCGGCACTGTTTACACCCTGACCCCCGTGAACAACTGGGTCAACCAGGAGTATGCAGCTAACGGCAAGGTCAACAGCTACACCCTCCGTACCTCTGCTACCACTCCCAACCTGACCACAAATAATGGCAGCACCCTCAGCGGCAGTGTGGGCCTGACCGATGGCGAGCCCAAGACTACCGGCACCCATCACTGGGCTGTGGGCGACGAGGATTCCGTCTACCTGACCGTGGACACCAAGGACGTGACCTCCGGCACTGCCCGGGGCATCTCCAAGGTGAACGGCGTGTTCACCGGTGTTCAGGATGTGGACATCGAGGTGCTGAGCGCCACGAACAACAAGCTGAACGGTGTGAAGCGCCCCAATGCCGCGTATATCGCTAACAACGCCAATGGCTACCAGATCAGCACTGACGCCAGCGTGTTCGCCGTGGCTGACGACAACAACTATATTGTCGCCGCCGTGGTTATCGGCAAGGACACCGCCTCCACCAAGAACTACGGTTACATCCTGGGCGACGCCGAGGACGAGACCTATGAGAAGGAAGGCAACTACCACTACTGGAGCTTCGAGGGCGTCCTGAACGGCAAGATCGAGACCCTGACCATCCGCAAGAACGACGTGGATGAGTTCAAGACCCTGCGCAGGAACATCCAGAGCTGGATGAGCAACATCACTGCCGGCAATGTTCACAATGCTGTCAACGGCTTCGTGGAGTTCGAGTTCGACAAGGACGGCTACATCATCGACGCCAAGCAGATTGCCAATGCGGACGGCTCTGATAACGTCTACGGTGAACACGACTTCGGCAAGGATCCTGATCCTGACGACTTCAAGACCTATCTGATGCCCTGGGGCGACAACACCAATGGCGCTCCTAACCGCACTCAGGTTACGGGTACTGGCGGCAGCGTGATTGCCAACTTCAGCACCTACAGCAGCCAGTACACCCTGCACGCCGGCAAGAATCATCCCACTGAGGCTGGTCTGACCCTGGCCAAGGACGGCACTGTTGTGGTCGTCGAGACCGAGGTCTACACCGGCGGCGAGGACCCCAAGGTTGTCTGGACTCAGTTCAGCGACGTGAAGAAGGCCATCGAGTACCTGGAAAAGAGCGACGAGAACGACCCCGTGAACGATCGTGCTGTGGACTTCACCGGCTGGGTTGCTGGTCCTCTGAACAGCAAGGGCACCGCTCAGTGGCTGGTTCTGAACACCAACCAGACCAAGACCGTTGTCACCGACGGCGGCGGCAGCAAGAACCCCGGTACCAGCAATCAGGGTATGACCGTTATTGTGGAGTTCAGTGATGGAACCAACGAAACTTACAAGGTCGCCCCGGCCAATGCAGGGGACAAGACCCTGAAGATCGAACCTGGTGTTACTGTGGACGTGAATGGCAATGTGATTGCTATTCCTGAGGGCAAGGTTATCAGCCCTGCCTCCAAGACGATTGTCTACGATGCTGACGGCGTTGCTACTGTGAGCTTCACCATTAAGCCTGACGTTGCGGGTCAGCCTGCCACTACTGCGGGTATGAATGCGGCGATTGCGGCTTGTGAGAACGAGGAAACAACAAAGCCGATTGCGGGCGCCGGTGCGGCCATCTCTCTGCTGAACCAGGAAGTCATTGAAAACAGCGACGGCTCTGTGACTGTGAAGCTGTCCGGCGCCGCCAAGGCTCTGACTTCGTCTACAACCGACAGTGCTACTGTGAAGGCCATGCAGATTCTCTATTGGGATGTGAATCAGCAGCCGAGCCACAGTTCTGAGAGTGCTGCCGATATCATGAGCCTGTTCTACTATGGCAACAAGGACAATTCCGGTAACATGTCCAGCTTCAAGATGTTCTTCCTCCGGGTGGAGATTGAGGGCCAGCAGATGGTCTTCCCCATCTTCAACGACACGCCTTCTACACAGAGAGTGCGCACAGTCAACGACAGAACTTACATCATAGATTTTAGCGGAGTAACTGGTTACACAACTCCCTGACAGACAGTATAAGGAAGACATCCCCCGGCATAGTCCGGGGGATGTCTCAGCTTTCTGCCCTTTAATCCAACTTATAAAGCATGAGCGCGGTATAGGTTCTCCCCATGGCGTTGAGCTGAGTGGCGGCATCCTTATAGGCGTACCAGAATACGCCGCTGTTTTGCCAGGACACCTGGCAATAATTGGCGTAGTTGTTTGCCTGGGACAGACCCGCGTGGAGCAGCAGATCGTCGCTGTTGCTCCCAAAAACCAGGACCAGCAGCGGCTGTCCCTTGGTGAAGGGGATCTGGCAGGGGTTATCACTACCGTAGGTGCCGGTTCCTGTATAGGTGTAGATTTGCACCTGGACGTTGCCTTTTTTGCCCAGGGAAGTTTGCAGCGCAGCATCCGCCGCCGTCCGGGCGTCGGCCTCCGCCTTGATGGCCGCGTCAATCTTGGCGTTGTCCGCATTGAAGTCCTCCATCAGAATGCGGTCGTCGCGCTCCCATTGGCTGAGCGCGTAGTGGGGTGTGTGGTTGGTTGGCATGTTATTTCCTCCTTATGTGTGTTGTGGGGGACGGCCCTCTCCGTCACGGCTTCGCCGTGCCACCTCCCCCAAAGGGGGAGGTAGGACCCTTTCCAGTCCCCGCCCAAAAGCTCCCCCTTTGGGGGAGCTGTCAGCCGCAAGGCTGACTGAGAGGGCCTTCCCCCTCCACCCATACCGTGCAATCCCCCCAAAGTAGTACGTTTCCATACACTTATTGGAAATAAGGGGAAACTGCGCCCATTTTTAGCCAAGTGGACAAACGAAACGCCCCCGGCCTTGCGCCGGGGACGAACTTTATTCAATAGGGCCGCTGGTCGATAAACTCCCGTGTCAAATCCTCCGGAGTAAAGAGGCGTTCCCGGGTGTAGTAGTGCTTATCGGGCACGTCTCCCCGCTCCAGAATCTGGATAATCTTCTCCACCTGGGGCCCCACCAGGGGGTCGCACTCCACCTCCAGGGAGATTTTCCCCTCCAGGCAGTAGTCCAGCCCCTGCCGGGTGGCGTCAAAGGAGATGACCCGGATGCCCTCCGGGCCGCAGAGGTAGCCCCGCTCCTCCAGGGCCTGGATAGCTCCCAGGGCGGTGTTGTCGTTCTCGCAGTAGACCGCGTGGATATCCGGCCGCTGGGGCTGGCTGTCCAGCCACCGGGTGGTCACCTCATAGGTCTTGGCCTGGGTAAAGTCCCCGTCCAGCTGGGCCAGAAAGGACCAGCTCTCATGCTGTGCCACCGCCTCCTCCAGGGCGTTGGACCGCCCCAGCTGGGCGCTGGTGTCTAGGGTGCCCCGGATGTGGAGGATGTTCACCGGCCCCGGGGCCTCCCGGAAGGTCTCCTCCAGCCAGGTCACCGCCTGCTCCCCCTCCCAGCGGAAGTCGGAGCCCACATGGGCGGTATAGAGGCTGTCGTCCTCCGTTTCGATCACCCGGTCCACCAGAATCACCGGGATGCCCGCTGCCCTGGCCTCCTGGAGCACCGAGTCCCAGCCGGTGACGCACAGGGGCATGAGAAGGATGTAGTCCACCTGCTGCTGGATGAACTTGCGGATGGCGGCGATCTGATTCTCCTGTTTCTGCCGAGCGTCCTCAAAGAGGAGGCGGTAGCCGGCCTCCTCGGTGAACACCGAACGGATGGATTCGGTGTTGGTCACCCGGAAGCCCGATTCAGCCCCCACCTGGCTCACCCCGATTACGGTGTGGATGATGGCGGCGGGCTCCTCCAGGGGGTGGTGCGCCGGGGCGCAGCCGGCCAGCAGGCAGAGGGCCAGCAGGGGCGCGAGCAGCTTTTTCATAGGGCGCTCTCCTCCTTCTTCCAGGGGATGCGGATGGTTACGGTGGTGCCCACCCCCGGCTGGCTGGAGATGGACAGCCCGTAGGGCGGACCAAAGAACAGCTGCAGCCGCTCATGGACGGTGGACAGGCCAAAGCCTACCCGCTCCCCCTCCTCGATGGACCGGGTCAGCTGGGCCAGCCACTCCGGAGGCATGCCCACCCCGTCGTCGGTGACCTGGAGGAGGATGTCCGCCCCTTCGATCCGGCCCGTCACGTAGATGTGCCCCAGCTCCCGCTTCAGCTTGACGCCGTGGTACAGGGCGTTTTCCACCAGCGGCTGGAGGGTGAGCTTGGGAATCAGGGCCCCCTTCAGCTCGGGGGCGATGTTTACGGTGTAGCGCATGATGTCCTTATACCGGGCCTGCTGGATTTGCAGGTAGCTGCACACGTGCTCCTCCTCCTCGTGGAGGGTGATTACGTCCTGGCCCCGGCTCAGGGAGTGGCGGAAGAAGGAGGACAGGCTGGACACCATCTCCACCGCCTCCTCCGTCTTCTCCGCCTCGATAAGCCAGATGATGGTGTCCATGGTGTTGTAGAGGAAGTGGGGGTTTACCTGGGACTGAATCAGGGCCAGCTCGGTGCGGCGCAGCCGCTCCTGATTGTGGGCGGTCTCCTGAATCTGCCGGTTCAGCCGGCCCACCATCTGCTCAAAGCCCCGGCTGAGGGTGCATATCTCATAGTCCTCGGCCTGGATGGGCTCCCGCTCGGCCAGGCCGCCGCTGTTCACCCCCTCCACCCGGGCGCACAGGGCGGCGATGGGCTCGGTGATGGACCGGCCCAGCCGGACCGCCCGGCGGGTGAAAAAGAGGACCAGCAGGCCGGTGACGGCGGCGATAAGGATAAAATCGGCCACCAGCCGCCGGTCGATCTGGGACTGGAGGACATTGAGGCGCGCCGCCTCGTAGTAGAGGTAATTGTACATGTACTCCTGAATGAGGGCGGTAAGGACATAGATGTTGTTCTCCAGCTGGCTCTGGCGCTCGTCGTAGCTGTCGGTGTCCCGCAGCTGGTAAATTTTCTCCTCCAGGTTGTGGCACAGGCTGAGCACGCTGGAGATGGCCATGCTGCTGTCCTTCTCGGTGGTGGTGGACAGCAGCTCCTCGGCCAGCTGCTGGGCGGCCCGGACCTCCTCCAGAGGCAGGCCGTCGGAGTACTGGCTCTCGATGACGTAGTAATACATCTTCAAATCAATGGTAGTCTTGAAATCCTGATTAAACTCCGAGGCGGTGGTCACGTTATACAGCAGATTTTTATACCGGCTGTTGTACCGGACCAGCAGGCCGGAGGCGGCGGCCAGAATCAGGAAGGCCAGCAGGGCAAAGGTGAAGATCAGTCCCCGGAGGCGGCGGCGGACGGAGGACTTCATGGCTTCCGGCCCCCTCCCGCCCGGTAGTCCCGGGGGGTGCACCCCTGGGTCTTTTTAAAGAGGAAGGAGAAGTAGTGGGGGTCCCGGTAGCCCACGGCAAAGGCGATTTCGCCGGACCGCTTGTCGGTGGAGCGCAGCAGCTCCCGGGCCCGGTCCATCCGCTTGCCGGTGACGTATTCGGTGAAGGTGACCCCCATCTCCTGGCTGAAGACGGCGGACAGGTAGTTGGCGCTGATGTTGATCTCCCGGGCCACCAGGTTGAGGGAGAGGTTGTCGTCGGTAAAGTGGCTGTCGATGTAGTCCACCGCCTGGCCCAGCAGGGTGCCGTACTGGCTGCTGGAGGCCTTGTCCCGCAGGGCGGCGGCCTGAAAGAGTACCTGGGTGAGGTAGTGCTTCAGGTCGGCCTGGGTCACGTTCCGGCCCGTCATGTCCGGGCAGTCCAGCAGGGCGAGGAACTCCTCCTGGCCGACGCCCAGGCCGGCGGCGAACTCGGTGGCGGTAAAGCGGGCGCTGAGCATCAGGTACTGACAGAAGGGCTGGGAGCCCAGGGCCTGGGCCACGCTGAGGAGGTACTCGTCCACAAAGCTGGAAATTTCCTCGGCGGCGGCGGTTTGCAGCACCCCCTGCCAGATGGAGGGGTTGACCTTGGCCGGGTCCAGGCCGGCCAGGTTGTCGCCGCCGTCCTGGGCGGTGAGGATGCCCACCGTCTCGGGGGACAGGATGTGCTGCCGGGGCAGGATGTAGCGGCAGGCCCACAGGCGGGACACCTCCTCAAAGCACACCGGCAGGGCGCTGAGGCGCTGGGTGGGGGTGCCGATGGCCAGCGACCAGCTGTGATCCGGGGCGCAGGTCTCATACTGGTCCCGCACGGTGTCCACACAGCGGCGGACGCAGCGTTCCATTTGGCCCCGGTCGGCCATGATAAGGACCACATAGGTGTTCAGGTTCCACCGCACCAGCAGGTATTCGGGGTATTTCATAAAATGCTCCAGCAGGGCATCCCGCACCCGGGCGGCGGGCTCGGAGTAGGGGGACCAGGGGTCGCCCCACTTGGGCAGGATGGAGAACAGGGCGATGGTGTAGCACTGGGCCCGCAGGTCCAGATCCAGCTTGGCGGCCTCCTCGTAAATCTGTTGGACCGTGAGCTGGCCCCCCACCACCTGCTCGAAGAAGCGGCGGCGGGCGAACTGCTCATATTCCTGGGCGTCGTGGTGGAACTGGGCCAGATAGTTGCTGCCCTCGATTTTCTCCTTCAGCTCCCCCAGCACCCCCATCAGGCTGTTTTTGGTGATGGGCTTGAGGAGAAACCGCTCCACTCCGATGTCGATGGCCCGGCGGGCGTACTCAAAGTCGTCATAGCCCGAGATAATGACGATTTTCACATTGGGGAACTCCCGCAGCACCAGGCGGCTCAGGTCCAGGCCGTCCATAAAGGGCATGCGGATGTCGGTGATAAGCACGTCGGGCCGGGCCTGGCGGATAAGGGGGAGGGCCATCTCCCCGTCGCCGGCCTCGCCGGCAAATTCATAGCCGCATTGCGCCCAGGGCACCGTGTCCCGGAGGGTCTCGCGGATGGTGCTCTCGTCTTCGACCAAAAATACACGCAGCATAGGGACCTCCCTTTCCTCTGTTGGCGATTGACTGAAACTGTCTTATTATACCGCAAACAGCCGGACCAGGCAAGAAAAACCATTGCGGAGAAGGGCTCATTTGAACGGTTTGCAGGCAGAAGACGCAATCCCCCCGCCCCCTGCGGGGGCACCCCCCTTTCGCAAGGCGGCCTTTGGTGCGTATTCTGAAAAGGTCTTGCATCTCGGAAAATTTTGTTGTAGAATACAGGCAGGACGTACGTCCTATCGTTTCCTTCTCAGGAAACGATAAGGGCCGTTCAATTCGTACGAAGGAGACAGAGACGATGAGAAAGAAAATCTTATCCCTTGCGCTGGCCCTGGCAATGTGTTTGGGGCTGACCATTCCCGTTTTTGCGGCGACAGAACCTTGGACGCGTACTCCGCATATGGACAGTGTCTACTATAAATTTAAAGAAGAGGGTATCTTTGTTACTATTTACTTAGAAGGTTCGACTATCCATATCAACTATACTGGATCTGGAACGCTTAACTATGAACATGCGGAGTATGGCATCGGTGAACTGCTCGGAGAGTACAGTGAATATTACGGTCTTAGCCGTGGCAGTATTAGTGATTTTGCAATAGGTATTGGACCGGGAATTGATGATGACATAAGTGATTTTGATTGGCGGGTAGCAGAGCTTCTCGAACACCAGTATCCATATTCCATCTCGCGCATCGACTCCGCTACCCCGGCCCAGCCCCAGCAGCCTGAGCAGCCCCAGCAGCCTGAGCAGCCCCAGCAGCCCGCCGCTGAGACAATCGCCTCTCCCACCAACGACAAGCTGGAGGTAAACGGCGCCGCCGCCGACCCTACGGTGTATAAGATTGGCGACAGCAACTACTTCAAAATCCGCGATGTGGCCGCCCTGCTGAACGGCACAGAAAAGCAGTTCGCCGTGGGCTACGACGGAAGCAAGAACGCCGTAACCGCCACCACCGGGCAGGGGTATGACAAGCAGTCCGGCGACCTGGCAGGGGCCCCCGCCAGCGGCAGCCAGACCGCCGACCCCAGCAACGATGCCATCTATGTCAACGGTGAGAAAATCACCGCCGAGGTGTATAAGATCAGCGGCTCCAACTACTTCAAGCTCCGCGACCTGGGCAAGGCCCTGGACTTCTACGTGGGCTGGAGCGCAGAGCGCGGCATGTACATCGAAACCAACAAGCCCTACAGCGAGTAAACCGTTCACAGGCCCCCGGTGTAACGCCGGGGGCCTGTTTTGGACTGTGGAAACCCCTCCGTCCCCCGCAGGGCAAGCCTTCCACCCTCCGGGGGGAAGGTGCCCCCGAAGGGGGCGGATGAGGGGGCGGGGCGGGCAAGCAGTTCTTACGGTTAGAAGCAAAAACCTGCCGCGCACCCTCATCCGTCACGGCTTCGCCGTGCCACCTTCCCCCTGGAAGGGGGAAGGCTTTTGGCGCGTTCCTTTACGCTGTATGTTATTTGACACACTCAAGAAAGGCTATGCTGACAGCATCGTATTGTTTTTTCCTGAATTTATGCTATCATAGAAAATCAGAGCGCACCGCGCACCCATGAGAACTGAAAGGAGAAAACAAGGATGAAAAAAGCGGTATCCCTTCTGCTGGCCCTGGCGCTGAGCCTGGGGCTGGCCGTTCCCGCTCTGGCCGACCAGAGCACCACCACTGTGCGGACAGCCTACAAGGACCTGGACCCCCGCACGGAGATTTACGCCGTCACCAAAACCCCCGGCTCGGACTACCCCTACTACGGGGCCAAAAACGAGCCCAACGGCGGCGTGTACTACGGGCGCACCACCCAGGGCGGCACCCTCAGCGACGGCAGCTTCGGCCTGGCCAATTACAGCCACATGACCGGTGAGTCGGCCGTCTCCTTCTACTACAGCCTCACCGACAGCTACAACCTGGAGTACTGGTCCTATCTCTACGGCCCCGCCCTGCGGGACGGCACCCGGGCCTTCCTGCTCTACCTCAACTTTGAGGAGGAGGGGGCCGAGTGTCCCCGAATCGTCAGCGGCGGCTATGATGCCAAGCTGATTGAGACCTTCGGCTATCTGAATACCCTCAGCTGCCCCGTCTTCGTCCGCATCGGCGGCGAGATGAACGTGTGGGGCAATCAGGCCAAGCCGGCGGACTTCATCGCCGCCTACCAGCACGTGGTGAACATCGCCCGCAGCCAGGCCCCCCGGGCGGCCATGGTCTTCTCTCCCAACTACAGCAGCGCCAACAAGGTGGATATGGACGTCTACTACCCCGGCGACCAGTATGTGGACTGGGTGGGGGCCTCTCTGTACTACGACCGCTGGCACCACAGCGGCGACACCAAGCGGGATGAGTTCTACGGCGTGGGCGCCTACGGCGACGCCCTGTTGAACATCCAGCAGGTGGTGAACCTGTCCCGCCTGCACCACAAGCCGGTAATCGTCACCGAGGGCGGCTCCTGCAACCAGTACAAGGGCACCGACAACTCCGCCTGGGCCGCCGACCGGATGCAACGGGCCTACGCCTTCCTGCCCATGGTCTACCCGGAGATCAAGTGCATCATCAGTTCCGACTACGGCGAGAGCTGGAGCGGCATTGACTACTCCTTCTACACCAACCCCACCGTCACCGCCGCCTATCGGCAGGGTGTGGCCTCCAACGCCGCCTATGTGCGCAGCTATCAGGATAAGGGCTCCTATTACACCAAGCTGTCCGCCTACGCCGGCAAGTGGGAGGGCGTTATGGAGCTGGCCGCCTACAGCTGGTCCTCCGATAAGCAGACCGCCACCTGGACGGTGGACGGCCAGGTGATGGCCACCGCCACCGACTACCCCTACTCCTTCCGCCTGGACACCGCCGCCCTGGCCACCGGCAGCCACACCGTGGCCGTCACCTTCAGCGACGGGGCCACCAAGAGCTACACCTTCCAGACCACCGCCCCCGCCATCCTGGCCAGCAACAACGCCCAGGTGGACGGCTGGGCCAAGGACCAGGTGAACGAGGCCATCGCCAGCGGCCTGGTGGCCGCCGGGCTGGGGGAGGACTACCGGGTGAAGATCACCCGGGCCCAGTTTGCCGCCACCACGGTGAAGCTGTATGAGGCCATGAGCGGGGAGAAGGTCCCCGCCGCCGCCGAAAATCCCTTCACCGACACCAGCGACCCCGTGATCCTCCAGGCCGCCGAGCTGGGCTTTGTCTACGGGATCACCGATGATACCTTTGCCCCCGACAGCCTGGTGACCCGGGAGCAGGCGGCCGCCATGCTGTCCCGCGTCTACACCAAGCTGGGCGGCGAGCTCCCCGCCGTGGAGGCCACCACCTTCGACGACGACGGCAACGTGTCCGACTGGGCCAGAGACGCCGTGGCCTTTATGTCGGATAAGGGGATTGTCAGCGGCATGGGCGACAACTGCTTCGACCCCCAGGGCAGCGCCAGCATCGAGCAGGCCCTGTCCATCGCCCTGCGGATGTTTAAAAACCTGAAGTGAGCCATAAAAGGAGGGCCGCCCCATCGGGGCGGCCCTTCGCTGTGTTACAGGGGGTGGAAGACGGGCTGCATCCTCTCAAAGGTGCAGAACTCCCGGAAGCCGATATCCTTTAAAATGGCCCGCACCTGGGGGATGTGGTCGCCCAGCTGGTCCGGGCTGTGGGCGTCGGAGCCGATGGTGAGGATGCGGCCGCCCAGCTGGTGGTAGAGGGCCAGAATCTCCCGGGAGGGGGTCAGGTCGGGCAGGCCGTAGCGGAAGGAGGAGGTGTTTACCTCGATGCCCTTCCCGTCGTCGATGGCCCGGCGGAGGATTTTTTCGATAAGGGGCAGCACCTTTTTGTCGGGGAAGGGGCCCAGGTTGTCATACCGCTTAATCATATCCAGATGCCCCAGCACCGAGTAGTGCCGGAAGCGGCCCATCACGTTGAAAATGGCCTGGTAGTAGGCGGTGTGGAACTCCTCCTGGGACTTCCCCGCCTGAAACTCCTGGTTCCAGAACTCCTGGTTTCCAATCTGGTGGTTGCTCAGAAGGATAAAGTCGAAATCGCCGCCCTAGGCGTCAGCCTCATACAGGGGGATGGTCTCCAGCTGGACGCCGAACTCGATGCCCCGCCGGATGGCAATTTGGTCCCGGTATTTGGCCCGGAGCCGCTCCAGTTCGGTGAAATAGGCCGGATAATCACAGTTTACAACGGTTTTTACGCCGTAATCCACGTGTTCGGTGAAGCATATTTCGTCCAGTCCCAGGGCGACGGCCCGCAGGATCATGTCCTCCATGGGGGCCTGGGAGTCGTCGCTGAAGGCGCTGTGCATGTGGTAGTCGGCGGTGCAGTGCAAGTTTTTCATAGTCGTCTCCTGTTCATGTTCCAATGAAGTAGTTATTTCTGCACGGCGCGCAGCAACAGCTCGTGGGCGGCTGTCATGGCGGCCAGGGCGGCAAAGATGTAGAGGGGAAAGAGGGACACCGAGAGGCGGGCGGCAATCAGGCCGAACAGGGGGGGCATCAGGCAGGTGCCCACGTAGGCGCTGGCCATCTGCACGCCGATAACGGCCTGGGACCGGTCGGCCCCGAAGTGGTCCGGGGTGGAGTGGATGATGCAGGGGTAGATGGGGGCGCAGCCCAGCCCGATAAGGACCAGCCCGGCCAGCGCCCCGACCCTGCCCAGGGGGAGGAGGAAGGCGGCCGCCCCTGCGGCGACAATCCCCTCGCCCAGACGGATCATCTGTGGGTCGGAGAGCCTGATGGTGAGGAAGCCACTGAGCAGCCGCCCCACGGTAATTCCAATGAAGAACAATCCCGCAAAGCGGGCGGCTGTCTCAGCTGGAACCCCCTTATGAAGGACCAGGTAGCTGCTGGCCCACAGGGCGGAGGTCTGCTCCACGGCGCTGTAGAAAAAGAAGGCCGCCATAATGAACCCGGCGCCGGGGAGCCGGACGATCTGGCCCAGAGTGAGCGTCCGCTCTGTGCTGTCCGCCGGCGCCGGGCCGTTGGAGCGGGTTTTCCACAGGGGGAGGCTGAGTATCAAAATCAGGGTCAGGACGATCTGGAGATAGCCCACACAGCGGTAGCCCGTCTGCCAGCCGGCCCCGCCGGTGAGGGCCCAGCCCATGATGTAGGGCCCCACGGCGGCCCCAAGACCCCACATGCAGTGCAGCCAGCTCATATGGCGGCTGGCGTAGTGGAGGGCCACATAGTTGTTCAGGGCGGCATCCACGCTGCCCGCCCCCAGGCCGTAGGGGACGGCCCACAGGCACAGCAGCCAGAAGCTGCGGGCGGCGGAGAAGCCGAACAGGGCGGCCGCCGTCATGGCCACGCTGATGGCCGTCACCCTTCCGGCCCCCAGGCGCCTGGTGAGCCGGTCGCTCTGGAGGCTGGATATCACAGTGCCCAGGGCGATGATGGTGGAGATGATACCCGCATAGGAGACGGGGACCCCGAAGGGGCCGTACATGGAGGGCCAGGCCGCGCCCAACAGGCCGTCGGGCAGGCCGAGACTGATAAAGGACAGGTAAATCACGGTGAGCAGCAGATGAAGCATCTTGTATTCCTCCCTGGTTTCTGCTATGATAATACCACTGAAAAAGGCGGACCGGTAGAATAAAAGAATCAGAATCATAGGACAAAACCGTCAAAGGGGGAGGGGCAGTGTGGCGCTGAGCGAATGTATCTCCGTTGTGGACGAGCAGGGGCGGGAGCTGCTGGCACACGGCACGGCGCTTTTCCCGGCGGCCTGCTATCACGACGACCTGGAGGAGCTGGCGGTGCCCTGGCACTGGCACGACGAGATTGAGACCACCGTGGTGGAGGGCGGGGCCGCCATCATCTCGGTGGGCGGGGAGACCTGCCGGGTGAAGCCGGGGGACGGCTACTTTATCAACACCGGGGCCCTCCATGGGATGTGGGCCGCCGGGCCGGGGGCGTGCCGCCTGCGGGCGGTGCTGTATCACCCCAGGCTGGTGGGGGGCAGCATGGACAGCATCTTTTGGCAGGGCTACCTCCAGCCCCTGCTCTCCGACCCGGGGCGGCAGTATATCCACCTTCATCAGGAGGTCCCCTGGGAGCGGGAGGCCCTCCAGGCCATCCAGCGGGCGTGGCAGGCCTGCGTGGACGAGCCGCCGGGCTATGAATTTCAGGTGCGGGACGCCCTGTCCCGGGAGGTATTCCTGCTGGCGGACAACTGTCCGGCAGCCCGGAGGAGCCCCTCAGAGAAGGCCCTGCGGGACGAGCAGCGGATGAAGGCGATGCTCCAGTTCATCCAGGAGAGCTACAGCGAGGAGCTGACCACCGAAAAAATAGCCCGGAGCGCAGCCATCAGCGACAGCGAGTGCCTGCGGTGCTTCCGGGCCATGGTGGGCACCACCCCCATCCAGTATGTGAAGCAGCTGCGGGTGCAGAAGGCGGCCGAGCTGCTGGCCTCCACCGACCGGAAGATTGCCGATATCGGCGCCCTGTGCGGCTTTCAGGAGATGAGCTACTTCGCCAAGACCTTTCGCACCCTGAAGGGCCGCACCCCCAGCGCCTACCGGGCGGAGAAGCGGGCCGCAGGATTAAGGAAACTTTAATTTGTTTTCCGGGAAAATTGTGGTATACTGAACCCATGGAACACAGGCCGCCCTCCGGGCGGACTTGGAAAGGATGGACAGCTTTGGGAAAAAACTATGACGTCTGGGTGGCGGGGGCCGGCTACGCCGGGGCGGTGTCCGCCCGGGCCCTGGCGGAAAAGGGAAAAAAGGTGCTGGTGCTGGAGCGCCGGGACCACATCGGCGGCAACGCCTACGACTGCCTGGACGAGCACGGGGTGCTCATCCACAAATACGGCCCCCACATCTTCCACACAAACAACAGGGCGGTTTTCGACTTTTTGTCCCGATTCACGGAGTGGCGGCGCTACCAGCACCGGGTGATCGCCAACGTCCCCAGGGACAATCCGGAGGTTGTTCCCGCCCACAAGAAAACGGACGGGCGGTTTTTCTTCCCCGTGCCCTTTAACCTGGATTCCCTGAAAAATGCCTTTGGGGAGCGGGAGGGCGGGCGCCTTGGGGAGAAGCTCCTGGCCGCCTACCCCGCCCAGAGCCAGGTAACTATCCTGGAGCTGCGCCAGAACTCCGACCCTGAGATCGCCGCCATTGCCGACTATGTGTACGAGCACGTATTTGTCCACTACACCATGAAGCAGTGGGGCCAGAAACCGGAGGAGATCGACCCCGCCACCACCGCACGGGTGCCGGTGCGCCTGTCCCGGGACGACCGCTACTTTCAGGATGCCTACCAGGGGATGCCTTTAGAGGGCTACACCAAAATGTTCCAGCGGATGCTGGACCACCCCAACATCGAGGTCCTTCTCAATACCGACGTGCGGCAGTACCTGTCCCTGGAGGAGTATGACATCTTCCTCCGGGGGGCGGGGATGCCCCTGTCCGTCCCCCTGATCTATACCGGCCCTCTGGACGAGTTCTTTGGCCTGTGCTACGGCCGTCTGCCCTACCGGACCCTGGACTTCGTCTTTGAGACTTGGCAGGACCGGGATTACAGCGCCCCCGGAATGCCCTATCCCGACCCGGACCACCCCCTCCGGGGCGGCGGCTTCTACCAGACCCACGGCACCGTCAACTACACGGTGGACCGGGACTACACCCGGATTACCGAGTTCAAGCACCTCACCGGCCAGGAGCTGCCCGGGGTGACCACCATCGTGAAGGAGTATTCCCGGGCCTACACCGGAGCCGAGGGGGAGACCCCCTACTACGCCATCATCAACCCGGAGAACAACGCCCTCTACGCCAAATACAAGGCGGAGGCGGACAAAAAGCAGCAGCTCCACCTGCTGGGCCGGCTGGCGGAGTACAAGTACTACAACATGGACGCCATCGCCGCAAGAGCTTTGGAATTGGCGGAGCGGCTGTAAAAAAGCTACCCACCCCGCAGGCGAAAAAGGCCCCTTTTCCCCGCAAGGGGGACGCCGCATCCGTAAGGCGGCAGAGCCGCCAACGGCTGCGCAGTGAAAGGGGCTGTCAGCCGAAGGCTGACTGAGGATTGCGTTTTGCGAAGCAAAACATACGAAGTAGACAAAGTTTTGCAAACTTAGGTTTATTTCATACATTTTGGCTTCGCCAAAATACAATCCTCCGCCCCAGTTTGCGAACTGGGGCACCTCCTTTCCAAAGGAGGCTTTTGGCAAATCCCTGAAAGGTGTATCATTTATAATGACAGGAGAATCAAACCAATGGACAAGCTGATTACCTTCGCTGTCCCCTGCTACAACTCGGCGGCGTATATGGAGCACTGCGTGGACACCTTGCTCCAAGGCGGGGACGACATTGAGATCATCCTGGTGGACGACGGTTCCACCAAGGACGACACCCCCGCCATCTGCGACCGGTACGCAGAACAGTACCCCGAAATTGTCCGGGCTATCCACCAGGAGAACGGCGGCCACGGCGAGGGGGTGAACCAGGGCATCCGAAACGCCCGGGGCATCTACTACAAGGTGGTGGACTCCGACGACTGGGTGGACGTGGACGCCCTCCACCAGGTGCTGGACAAGCTGCGCCAGTTCGTCCGGGACAACAAGCTGGTGGACCTGATGATTGCCAACTACGTCTATGAGCATGTGGAGGACAACACTCAGCGGGCGGTGAACTACCGAAATGTGTTCCCCGTGGGCCGGGTGTTCAACTGGAAGCACATCGGCCACTTCAAGCCGGGGCAATACCTTCTGATGCACAGCGTCATTTACCGCACCCGGATTCTGCGGGACTGCCAGCTGGAGCTGCCCAAGCACACCTTTTATGTGGACAACATCTTTGTGTATGAGCCTCTGCCCCTGGTGCGCAACCTCTACTATATGGATGTGGACCTGTACCGCTACTTCATCGGCCGGGCGGACCAGAGCGTGAACGAAAGCGTGATGATGGGCCGGGTGGACCAGCAGCTGCGGGTGAACTACCACATGATCGACTGCTGGAATCTCCGCTTTGTGGCCAAACAGAACAAAAAGCTGGCACGGTATATGTACAACTACCTGGCCATTATGATGACCATTTCCTCTATCTTCCTCACCATGGAGGGCAGCCCCGAGTCGTTGGGCAAGCGGACCCGGCTGTGGGAGTATCTGCGGACGGTGGACAAGGGGCTTTACACTAAGATGCGCTACTTCGCCATCCCCGCCGCCACCAACCTGCCCACCCTTCCGGGTCGGAAGCTGTCGGTGGGCCTGTACCGGCTGGCCCGGAAGATTTACAAGTTCAACTAAAGCCGGCCCAGTTCCAGGCCAATGGACACCCCGGCCAGGAGGAAGGCCTGTTCCCGGCAGAAGTGGATGCTGCCCAGCTCAGTCTCCAGCTTCTCCAGGCGCTCCTCCGCCTCCGGGGCCAGGACCCTCAGCTCCTCTTTCAGCCGGTCCGCCCGGATACGCGCCCCGCGAATCTGCGGGGTGTACGCCTGAACAAGCGGGAAAATAAGGTTTTCTTCCGCGTACAGGGTGAGCGCTTCCAATAGAGCTTCCATTATGATTCCCCCTGATATAATTTACGACCGTTTGAGCATATATTAATTATATATGCTCATTTGGTCGCTGTCAAGAGGAGATTATAAAATGTCCGTTTTTTCCGAGCGATTGATAGAATTGAGGGACGGCCGCAATTTATCTCAGAAAGAGGTTGCGGCGGAATTTGGCGTTGTCGTCCGCGCCTATCAGCGGTATGAATACGGCGAGCGGGAGCCACAGCTGTCAACGCTGATTCGCATGGCGGATTTTTACGGCGTCTCCATTGACTACCTGGCCGGGCGGACGGATGCGCCATAACCCCCGTCCCGCCCGCAGGCGATAAGGCTCCCTCCCTGAGGGAGCTGTCAGCCGCAGGCTGACTGAGGGAGTCCCCAAGGCCTTTGCGGACCTCCAGAGGACTCCCTCCGTCACGGCTTCGCCGCGCCACCTCCCTCGGAGAGGGAGGCTTTTTCCCTGCGGGGGACGGAGGGATTTGGCGGCCTGGGCCGGCTGCCTTTGCCCTTTCTGCCGCATCCAGGTGCGCGCCAAAGCCTTCCCCTTACAGGGGGAAGGTTTTTTTATACCTCCGCAAGCCGGATATCTCCGAAAAAAATACATTGATTTCGGAAAATCTTAGTGCTACACTAGAGCTGAATACCAGCCGTGCCGGGGCGGGGGGTCCCTGCCCGTGCGCGGCGGAGAGAAGCAAAGGGAGTGTGTGAGCTATGGACCAGGGGAACAAAGGCGGATTTCATCTGAAATGGCCTTGGAACTGGGTGGTCTGCGGCGTATTTGTGGCGGCCGCGTGGTATTTTATCGGCATATTCAGCCTCCTGCTGGCGGCGCTGTTCCTGTGGTGGCAGAAGAAGCGCCACCCGGACGCGGTGCCCCAGGGGGGCTACTGTCTGGACCGGACCCGGAAGCGGCTGGCCCGGCTGCTGTGGTCGGTGCTGTATCTGTTCCTGGCAGCCGGCGGCGGTGTGGTCTTTTTCATGGGCTTTGGAGAGGAGAAAGCGGAAATTTCTGACTGGGCCGTCTGGATTGTCAGCGGCGGCGCGTTCCTGCTGTTCACCGGCTGCTTCCTCTATGAGACCTACACCGACCTGCGGGACGCCCTCTGTCCCGCCAAAAGCCGGCTGGCCAAGTCCATCCGCGCCCAGCTCCCCTACCCCGACGAGGCCCCTCCGGTAGAGGAGCTGTTCGCCATGGTGGACCGGGACATCGAGGCCAACGGCCAGTGGTTCGACCGGGTGGCCATCGGCAGGGAGTGGGTCCTGGGGGACGACGTCACCTCCATTGCCCGCATCCGGGGGGTGTTCCCCCGGGACGAGATCAAGGTCCATTACAGCGGCGGCCGCCGGCAGTCCGCCCGGGTGGTGGAGCTGTACATTGTGGACGACCGAAAGCAGGTGCAGGTTACCGGCCTGCGCAGCCCCAGCGAGCTGGAGATGGCGGTGACCTGCCTGCGCCTCCGGGCGCCGGAGGCCCATTTTGACGACCACAGCCGCATCACTCAGTTCCTGGACCGGTCCGACGAGGACTGGCAGGCCATGGAACGGGACTTCTGCCGCCGCCGGGACCAGCGGCTGGCCGAGGCGGAGGAGCAGGAGCGGCTGCGGAGCCGGAGCGTCCCCGTCACCTCCCAGCTCCCCCGTCAGTCCAAGAATCAGGAGGCCCCCCGGCGGCCGGCGCTGGCCCGGCTGTCCCTCAGCGACCGCACCGGAGCCACCCGGGATTACGAGTCCTTCACCCGCCGGGATGTGGAGCTGGCCGGAGAGGGCCTGGCCGGCGGGAAGTATACCGTGGTGGCCCTCTTTGCCGGGCCCCGGTATCTGTACTTAAAGGCGGGGGATAAGCTGGACGGCCGGGTTACCGTCAACGCCAGCCGGCCCGACCCGGATAGGCTGCGGGTGTTCGAGACCAAATGCACCGACCGCCAGGCCCAAACCTGGCTGCTGGAGATGGCCGAAGGCACCTTCGACCCCGATTTTTCCCAGTGGAAGGATATTACGAAAAAACTGGAAAAGGAAACAAAGAAATAAAAAAGGAGCGGATCAACATGGGCAAATATTTCAGCGACGCAGTGGACAACGCCATCGAGGCCATCTATTACACCTACGACCGGGAGAAGGCGGCGGCCGCCATCCAGCCCCTGGCCGACGCGGCCAACGCCGGCGACGGCGATGCGGCCTACATCCTGTCCCGGTGCGTCTCCGGTCCCCAGTACAGCTGGGACTATCACCCCTTCCAGGCCAACGACGAGGCGGTGGAGCACCTCATCCGCCAGAGCATCGTCCAGGGCAGCGCCATGGGCGTGCTGGGCGCCATGCGGTGCGGCATGCTCACCCCGGAGATGGAGGAGGCCATGAAGAAGCACTATTCCGGCCTTCAGGAGGTGTGGAACGTGGTCTATGAGAAGGCCCAGGCGGGCTGCCTCTTTGCCATGAACATGATCGGCAACACCTACTTCTGGCTGGACGTGGTCCGCATCGAGAACAAGGGCCCCCAGGACTTCCCCAGCAAGGCGGCCTTCGGCCAGTGGCTGCGGGAGAACGAGCTGAAATGCCTGCCCTGGTTCCAGCGGGCCTTTGAGGGGGGCATGGGCTTTGCCGGCCGGAATATGTATAACCTCTACAACGACGGCGAGGAGGGGGTTATGGAGCCCGACAAGTCCAAGGCGGAGGCCATCGCCCGCCGGGGGGCCGAGCTGGGCTACCCCGACTGGCAAGAGCGGTACGCCGGCTTCCTGATTAAGCAGGAGGGCCGGGCCCAGGAGGCCCTGAACCTGTACTTTGCTGCCGCCAAGCAGGGCCAGCTGTCCAGCTGGTACTACATCGGCAAAGCCTACCAGGAGGGCAAGCTGGTGCCCAAGGACTGTGTGCAGGCCATGAAGTGCTACGAGCTGGGCCTCCAGGACCCGGAGCAGATCGGCTGCGCCAACCGGGCCGGTGAACTGCTGTTCCTGGGCAAGGACGGCATCCCCCAGGACTACGCCCGGGCCGTCCAGCTCTTTGAGCAGGCCCACGGCCATAAAAACACCTGGGGCAACGACATGTTGGGCACCTGCTACCTCTTTGGCTACGGCTGCCAGCGGGACCCCCAGCGGGCTCTGATGCTGTTCCAGGAGGTGGACTACAGCAGCGATCTGCTGAACTACGGCCTGGGCACCATCTACACCCAGGGCCTGGGAGCGCCTGAGGACATCAAAAAGGGCGTGGAGTACCTCCAGAAGTGCAAAAACTACGCCCCCGCCCAGGAGGCGCTGCTGAAATTCAAAAAGAACTTCTTCGGCAAGTGGGTGCGGCGGTAATATTTAGAATTCCTCCCCGGAATCGGGGAGGAATTTTTTGCCCTTGACATACCTAGACTTACTAGGTATAATATACCTAGAGAATCGAGGCAATATTTTGTAGGGGCGGCCTGTGGCCGCCCGGCAGGAAAAAGCAAGCAGAGAGCGGGCGGCCACAGGCCGCCCCTACAACAAAAAATACAGGAAGGATGGTAAACATGAAATTCGACAAGGGCCTGATGGCGGGGAGCGGGACCATGCTGGTGCTGTCCCTGCTGGAGGGGGGCGACATGTACGGCTACCAGATAATTGAGGAGCTGGCCCGGCGGTCCAACGACCTGTTCCAGATGAAGGAGGGCACCCTGTACCCCATCCTTCACGGGCTGGAGAAGGACAAGTGCCTGTCCTCCTACCAGCAGGAGGCCCCCACCGGGCGGGTGCGGAAGTACTACAAGCTCACCCGAAAGGGGAAGAAGCTGCTGGACGACAAGCGAGCGGAGTGGGGGGCCTTCCAGCAGGGGGTGGACAGCGTGCTGTCCGGCGGGGCCAGCGCCCTGGCGTGAGGGAGCCGGACCATGAGAGAAAATATGGCGCTGCTGCGCTGGCTGGAGACGGCGGTGTCGGGCATCCGCTTCAAGCCCGACCGGCTGGCCGTCCGGGCGGAGCTGTACGCCCATCTGGAAGACAGGACACTGGACCTGATGCGGCTATTTCCCGACATGGACCCCGACGAAGCCCGGGACCGGGCCCTGTACTCTATGGGGAACCCGGAGGAGCTGAAAGAGGAGCTGGCCCGGGTCCACCGCCCCTGGCTGGGGTATCTGTGGCGGGCCAGCCGGTGGCTGGTGTGGGGATTGATGGCGCTGTGTCTGGTTTTACTGGTGAACTGGCACGTGGAGGGCAGGTCGGATGACCTGCGGAACGGCTGGGAGAGACTGGCCGAGGGCCGGGAGTGGTCTGAAACGCTGTTCAGCGAGGAGGACCCCACCGGGGAGCGGGTGGCCCTGCTGGCCCCGGAGACGGAGACGAAAATGGGCCCGGGGACGCTCTCTGTGCCCAAGGCGGCCCTGTGGCACAATCAGCCCCATCAGAGGGAATACATTCTCTACGCCCAGGTCCGAATCACCTGGGACCGGCCCTGGGACGCCAGCTGGACGCCCTTCAGCTACATAGCGGCGGAGGACGACCGGGGAAAGAAACTGTCTATTTCCAGCACCGGCTGGGGCTGGGAGACGGGGCTTTCCTGGCGGCAGTGTAATTATTGCGTGTGGGGCCTTCCCCCGGACGCCAAGTGGATTAAGCTGACCTACCTGTCCGGCTCCGGCGTGGGCTCGGAGCTGGTTGTGGAACTGACCCGGGAGGTGGAACCGTGAAAAAATGGATGAATGGCAAGCTGCCCCGGGGCTGTAAGATCGTCCGCAACCTGGCCGCGGCCCTCCTGCTGGCGGCGCTGGCGCTGCTGCTGTGGGGCTGGCCCGCCTGGATGGCCGACGGGGCCTACCGCCGTCTGGAGACCCAGCTGCTGCTGACTCCATCCCAGACCGTTCTGACCAACCGGGCGGCGGACGGCAGCTTTACCGCCTATCTGTCCCAGGGGGAGGACTGGATCGCTGTGGGCCGGGTTACGTCGGTGCGCTATGGGGGACTGCCCTTCCCCAAGGCGGAGCCCTGCATCAACCATCTGCTCCCCAAGGAGGATATTGTGGTGGCCGCCCTCCCCGGCCCCGGCAAGGGCGGGACGCTGACGGTGGCCGTGTGGGGCGCGCCGGAGGGGGCCGTGTCCGGGACTATGGAGCTGGACCTGATCGACGTGGACGGCGGTGTGTGGACTGCCCCCGCCAGGGAGACCTTCACTGCCCAGGCGGTCCGGGAGGAAAACGGCTGGTTTTTCTTCCAATTCTCCCCCCACGAGGACCATCCGGGGCGGGAGTCCTGCGCGATTGACGCCCTGTGGGGGTGGGACGCCCGCATTGTTTACGGCTTTGTGGGGGAGCACCCCTACCGCCTGACCCTGGCCGACGCCCGGGGGGCGGAGGTCCTGGCCCGGAGCGGCACCCTGCCGCCCAACCAGGGCCTGACCGCCCGGTGACAAGAGAGGAGACAGCACATGAATTTTGACAGCGTCCTGAGCCGTTGGCTGGACACGGCGGTCTCCGGCATCCGGTTCGGCCTGGACCGGAAGGAGGTGCGGGCCGAGCTGGAGGGCCACATCGAGGACAAAATGGCCGACCTGCGGCGCGTCTTCCCGGATATTCCCCCCGACGAAGCCCGGGACCGGGCCCTGTCCTCTATGGGGGACGCGGAGGAGCTGAAAAAAGAGCTGGCCCGGGTCCACAGGCCCTGGCTGGGCTGGCTGTGGACGGCCAGCCGGTATCTGCTCTGTCTGGTGCTGCTGGTCAACTTGCTGGTAGGTTATTCAAATAGCGGGAACATAGAGGAGGGCTCCATCCGGGGGAGCACCAGCTACGGGACGGTCCACCGAATCCGGGGCGGGGAGAAGGCGGAGCTGGGACAGTACACCTTTCAGATTACAGGGGCGGCCTGCCTGGAATACCCGAACCGGCTGGACCGGGAGGACGAGCTCCAGGTGGTCCTGCGGGCCTCCTCACCGCGGTTCTGGGAGCGGATCAACCCTAGGGCCATTGTGGACAACGTGACCGTTGTGGGGCCTGACGGGACCCGGTATGCGGCGGACAGCAACAAATATCATGAGGGCCTGAAAAAACCGGACCCTGCCGTCTGGGCCAACATGTTTTCGGAGTGGGATATCGGCTGGAGGGAGGTGGCCTTTTTCCTGCCGGCGGAGGGCTGGCGGCCCGGGGACCAGGTGACGCTGGAGCTGGACAGCGAGGTGGGCAGGATTGTGCTGTCCACAGCCGTGACGGAAAGGGTGGAGATGTCATGAAAAAGTGGTGGAAGAAGCTGGTGCGGCCCAATCTTGTCAGCCGGAAGAATCAGACTGTATTTTATCTGACGTGGAGTGTGCTGCTCAGCTTCGGCATCTGGATGCGGCTGGGGTGTCCCCTGCCCACGATGGAGCTGGAGTTTCGCCGCATGGAGCGCACCCGCCTGCTGCCCCGGAGCGAGATCGTGTTCAACAGCGGAAAGGACTGTCCTCTCCGGTGGCGGGAGCTGCCCGAGCTGGATTTTAGGTACGACGATGTAGTGGTGGGCATGACGAAAAATCAGGTATATGTGTACATTCCGGATCATAATGGTTTGGAGATCTGCTCCCTGGAAAATGGGATTATCTCCGTCCCCATGTACGATGTCAGCGCCGTCTGGAGGTATCATGGCAACTTGAAGACGGGAACCCCACTGCTGTTTTTGAATGTCCCGGAGGAGACAGAGCGGGCAGAGGTGGAGGTATGGCTGGATGGAGAGCAGCGGGCTGGGAACGGCTGGGGGCTGAAAAATGGGGTGTGGCTGGTGTGTCTGGGCATGGATACGGCCGCCTGGTCACCTGAACGGCCCGAGGATGGCGTCTATACCCTCCGCCTCTACCGGGCGGACGGCTCCCTGCTGGAGGAGCAGAGCGGGACGCTGCCGGAGAAATAAGGGCCCCTTCGGGGGCCTTTGCCCTGTCTTTTGAAAAATTCACAAAGCATCCCCTGCAAATCCCGGAAAATCCGCCAAAATTTTTTTAAAAACCCCCTTGACACACACGGCTGTGTGTTGTATGATAACGGGGCGTCTGTAAGGGCGCAGTTGCGATGATGCGGGAGATTGCTCCGAAAGGAGGTAACTTCCGCGGAGTATGTCCGACTATCGGGCGGCTGAGCGAGTCCGTACACGGCGTATATCGCCCGGTACGGAGAAAACCGGCCTGTCTATGCGCCGGTTTTTTCGTGGCCTGGAGTGATACGCACGAAAGCGTGTACATCCAAATCGCTCACCGACGAAGGAGGAGCAAGACCCATTACTCAACTTCGTATTTTAAGGAGGAAACAAACACATGGCAGCTCAGAAAGAAATGATCCGCATCCGCCTGAAGGCCTATGACCACCAGCTCATCGACCAGAGCGCCGAGAAGATCGTGGAGACCGCCAAGCGCACCGGCGCCAACGTCTCCGGCCCCATCCCCCTGCCCACCAAGAAAGAGGTCGTCACAATCCTGCGGGCCGTCCACAAGTATAAGGACAGCCGGGAGCAGTTCGAGCGCCGCATCCACAAGCGCCTCATCGACGTGGTGAAGCCCTCCCCCAAGACCGTGGAGGCCCTGATGAGCCTGGAGCTCCCCGCCGGCGTGGAGATTGAGATTAAGCTGTAAGACCCTGCGTGTAGGGGCGGATATCATCCGCCCGCGTCATTGGTTTCCAAGAGAACCAATGTAGGGGCGGCCTGTGGCCGCCCGCAGACAGCGGTACGGTTTGAAACGGGCGGCCACAGGCCGCCCCTACAGAAAAGCCGGATTCCGCAATAGTTTTGTGTACCCACGGCCTGTCGCCAATCGAGACAGGCGGGTCAAGTCGCCGGAGCAATGGTCCCAGCCCAATGGGAGCCAACTCCGCCGACCAATAACCTTTATTAGGAGGAAACATCCCAATGGAGAAAGCGATCATCGGCAAAAAGATCGGCATGACCCAGATCTTCGATGAAGCCGGCCGGGTGGTGCCTGTCACCCTGATCCAGGCCGGCCCCTGCACCGTGGTGCAGAAGAAGACCGCCGAGAAGGATGGCTACGAGGCCATTCAGCTGGGTTATCAGGAGATTCCCGAGCGCAAGCTCACCAAGCCTGAGCTGGGCCACCAGAAGAAGGCCGGCCTCACCGAGTACAAGAAGGTCCTGAAGGAGTTCGCTCTGAAGGACTGCTCCAAGTACGAGGTGGGCGACGTGCTCACCGCCAACGTCTTCGCCGCCGGCGACCACGTGGATGTGACCGGCACCAGCAAGGGCCACGGCTTCCAGGGCGTTGTTAAGCGCCACGGCGCGGCCGTCAAGCGCAACACCCACGGCGGCGGCCCTGTCCACCGCCACCAGGGCTCTCTGGGCCCCGGCACCACCCCCGGCCACATCGCTAAAGGCCGCGACGGCGCCGGCCAGATGGGCAATGTGCAGGTCACCGTCGTCAAACTGGACGTGGTCCAGGTGGACGAGGAGCTGGGCCTGATCGCCGTTCGGGGCGCCATTCCCGGCCCCAAGGGCGGCATCGTCTATGTGAAGAACACCGTTAAGACCATTCTGGAGAAGCACGCCACCGAGGGCGGCCGTGTCAACCCGCAGAAGGCTTCCGCCCGTGTCAACCCGCAGAAGGCTTCCGCCCGCAACAAGTAAGGAAAGGAGAGATTGAGTTATGCCTAAAGCGAACCTTTATGATATGGCTGGTAAGCAGATCGGCGAGATCGAGCTCTCCGAGGCCATCTTCGGCATTGAGCCCAACCAGGCCGTGGTCCATGAGGCCGTCAAGAACCACCTGGGCAACTGCCGTCAGGGCACCCAGAGCGCCCTGACCCGGGCCGAGGTCTCCGGCGGCGGCAAGAAGCCCTGGCGTCAGAAGGGCACCGGCCACGCCCGTCAGGGCTCCACCCGGGCCCCCCAGTGGACCCACGGCGGCATCGTGTTCGCCCCCAAGCCCCGCAGCTACCGCACCAGCCTGAACAAGAAGACCCGCCGGCTGGCCCTGAAGTCCGCCCTGTCCGCCAAGGCTGCCGCCGGCAGCGTGCTGGTGGTGGACGGCCTGAAGCTGGACGAGGTGAAGACCAAGACCATGCAGGGCTTCCTGAACGCCCTGGAGGCCGGCAAGCCCGTGGTCATCACCGCCGACGTGGACAACAACGTGGTCCTGTCCAGCCGGAACATCCCCGGCGTGGTCACCACCACCGCCAAGGTCCTCAGCGTCTATGACATCGTCAACGCCAAGCAGCTGGTCATCGACAAGGCTGCCCTGGCTATCATCGAGGAGGTGTATGCGTAATGGCCACTACTGCCTATGATATCATCAAGCGCCCCATCATCACCGAGCAGTCCATGGAGCAGACCGAGATGAAGCGCTACACCTTTGAGGTCGCCAAAACCGCCAACAAGATCGAGATTGCCAAGGCAATCGAGGAGATCTTCGGCGTGAAGGTGGCCAAGGTGAACACCCTGAACATGCAGGGGAAGGAGAAGCGGATGGGCGCCCGTCCCGCCGGCCGCCGGCCCAGCTGGAAGAAGGCCATGGTCACCCTGACCGCTGACTCCAAGACCATCGAGTTCTTCGAGGGTATGGTGTAAGGAGGAATTGAGAAATGGCTATTAAGACTTATAAGCCCACAACCCCCTCCCGCCGTCACATGACTGTGTCTGCCTTCGAGGGGATTGACAAGAAGGCCAAGCCCGAGCGCGCCCTCACCGAAGTGCTGAAGAAGCACGCGGGCCGCAACAGCTACGGCCGGATCACCGTCCGCCACCACGGCGGCGGCAACAAGCAGAAGTACCGCATCATCGACTTCAAGCGGGACAAGGAGGGCAAGGCCACCGTCGTCAACCTGCAGTACGACCCCAACCGCTCCGCCAACATCGCCCTCATCCAGTATGAGGACGGCGAGCGCCGCTATATCCTGGCCCCCAACGGCCTGAAGGCCGGCCACGTCATCATGACCGGCCCCGACGCCGACATCCTGCCCGGCAACTGCCTGCCCATCGCCAACATCCCCGTGGGCGAGACCATCCACTGCATCGAGCTCTACCCCGGCAAGGGCGCCCAGCTGGTGCGCGCCGCCGGCGTGTCCGCTCAGCTGATGGCCAAGGAGAACGGCATGGCTCAGGTCCGCCTGCCCTCCGGCGAGGTCCGTCTCGTCCGTGAGAACTGCAAGGCCACCATCGGCCAGGTGGGCAACACCGACTGGGCCAACATCCAGATCGGCAAGGCCGGCCGCAAGCGCCACATGGGCTGGCGGCCCACCGTCCGCGGCTCCGTGATGAACCCCTGCGACCACCCCCACGGCGGCGGCGAGGGCAAGAGCCCGGTTGGCCGTCCCGGCCCTGTCACCCCCTGGGGCAAGCCGGCCCTGGGCTACAAGACCCGCAAGACCAAGAACCGCACCGACAAGTTCATTGTCAAGCGCCGCGGCAGCAAATAAGGAGGGAGTGTAGAAGATGAGCAGAAGTATCAAGAAAGGCCCCTTTTGCGCCCCTGAGCTGCTGAAGCGGGTTGACGAGCTGAACGCCAAGAACGAGAAGAAGGTTCTGAAGACCTGGAGCCGCGCCTCCACCATCTTCCCCTCCTTCGTGGGACACACCTTTGCTGTGCACGATGGCCGCAAGCACGTGCCCGTCTATGTCACCGAGGACATGGTGGGCCACAAGCTGGGCGAGTTCGTGCCCACCCGCACCTTCCGGGGTCACGCGGGCAGCAAGACCGGTAAGTAAGGAGGAGAGACGAGATGGAAGCAAAAGCCAATCTGAAATATCTGCGGATCTCTCCCCGTAAGGTGAAGATCGTCCTGGACCTGATCCGGGGCAAGGATGTGGGCACTGCCGCCGCCATCCTGATGCAGACCCCCAAGGCCGCCTCTGAGCCCGTGCTCAAGCTGCTGAGAAGCGCCGCCGCCAACGCGGAGAACAACCACCAGATGGACCCTGAGAAGCTGTACGTGTCCGCCTGCTACGCCAACCCCGGCCCCATCATCAAGCGCATCATGCCCCGGGCTCAGGGCCGCGCGTACCGGATCAACAAGCGTACCTCTCACGTCACCATCGCCGTGAGCGAGCGCTAAGGGAGGAGGAACGATATGGGACAGAAAGTTAATCCCCACGGCCTGCGCGTGGGCGTCATCAAGGATTGGGACTCCCGCTGGTATGCCCGCAACGAGAAGGTGGGCGACCTGCTGGTGGAGGACAAGAAGATCCGCGACTACCTGAAGAAGACCCTCTACGGCGCCGGTATCCCCAAGATCGAGATCGAGCGGGACAACGCCAAGGTCCGCATCTACCTGCACTGCGCCCGTCCCGGCGTGGTCATCGGCAAGGGCGGCGAGGACATCAAGAAGATCGAGGCCCAGCTGGTCAAACTCACCGGCAAGGCCGTTGACCTGAAGATTGTGGAAGTCCGGGACGTGGACACCAATGCTCAGCTGGTGGCCGAGAACATCGCCCAGCAGCTGGAGAAGCGCATCGGCTTCCGCCGGGCCATGAAGAACTCCATGGGCCGGGCCATGCGGGCCGGCGCCAAGGGCATCAAGACCTGCTGCTCCGGCCGTCTGGGCGGCGCTGAGATTGCCCGCTCCGAGCACTACCACGACGGCACCATCCCCCTGCAGACCCTCCGGGCCGACATCGACTACGGCTTTGCTGAGGCTGCCACCACCTACGGCCGCATCGGCGTGAAGGTGTGGATCTACAAGGGCGAGGTGCTCACCCAGGCCCTGCGCACCACCCCCCGCACCCTGGATACCAGCAAGCCCTATCAGGAGCGCCGGGAGCGTCCCCGCCGGGACCGCCGGGACAGCGACCGCCGGGGCGGCTTCAACCGGGACCGCCAGGGCGGCGGCTTCAACCGCGGCCCCCGTCCCGCCGGCCAGGGCAACTTTAACAACAACCGTGGCCCCCGTCCTGCCGGGGACAACACTCCGAAGGAAGGAGGCGCTCAGTAATGCTGCTCCCTAAGCGCGTAAAATACCGCCGTGTGCACCGCGGCCGCCTGAAGGGCAAGGCCAGCCGGGGCAACTTTGTCAGCTACGGTGAATACGGCCTGCAGGCCACTGAGCCTGCCTGGATCACCAGCAACCAGATCGAGGCGGCCCGTATCGCCATGACCCGCCACACCAAGCGCGGCGGCAAGGTCTGGATTAAGATTTTCCCCGATAAGCCCGTCACTGAGAAGCCCGCCGAGACCCGCATGGGCTCCGGTAAGGGCTCCCCCGAGTACTGGGTGGCCGTTGTGAAGCCCGGACGTGTCATGTTCGAGATTGCCGGCGTCTCTGAGGAGACGGCCCGCGAGGCCCTGCGCCTGGCCAGCCACAAGCTGCCTGTCAAGTGCAAGATCGTCAAGCGCGAGGAGACTGAGAAGGGTGGTGAAGCGTAATGAAGGCTAATGACGTTCGCAAGCTGTCCGCCGCCGAGCTGGAGACCAAGCTGGTGGACCTGAAAAAGGACCTGTTTAACCTCCGCCTTCAGCACGCCACCAACCAGCTGGACAATCCCCTGCGCATCGCTGAAGTGAAGAAGGATATCGCCCGAGTGAAAACCATCATCCGCGAGCAGCAGCTCGCCGGCCGCTAAGAGGAGGAATAGAAGATGGAAAACAGAACTTCTTCCCGCAAGACCAGAGTCGGCCTGGTGGTTTCGGACAAGATGGACAAGACCGTTGTGGTCGCCATCGCCGACCGCGTGGCCCATCCTCTGTACAAGAAGATCGTAAAGAGAACCTATAAGCTGAAGGCTCATGATGAAAACAACCAGTGCGGCGTGGGCGACCGCGTCAAGGTCATGGAGACCCGCCCCCTGTCCAAGGACAAGCGGTGGCGCGTGGTTGAGATCATCGAGAAGGCGAAATAAGGAGGTGTCGGCAGCATGATTCAGCAGGAAACTTATTTGAAGGTGGCCGACAACACCGGCGCCAAGGAGATCAAGACCATCCTGGTGCTGGGCGGCTCCAAGCGGAAGTTCGGCAACATCGGCGACGTGATCGTGGCCTCCGTCCGCAAGGCTCAGCCCGGCGGCACCGTGAAGAAGGGCGAAGTGGTCAAGGCCGTTATCGTCCGTTCTTCCAAGGGCGTGCGCCGTCCCGACGGCTCCTACGTCCGCTTTGACGACAACGCCGCTGTCCTCATCCGCGACGATAAGAACCCCCGCGGCACCCGTATCTTTGGCCCAGTGGCCCGTGAGCTGCGCGACAAGGATTATATGAAGATCCTGTCCCTGGCTCCCGAAGTGCTGTAAGGGAGGGTTACCGATGAACAAATTGAGTATCAAGAGCGGCGACACCGTCGTCGTCCTGTCCGGCAAGGACAAGGGCAAGCAGGGCAAGGTTATGTCCGTGGACCCCAAGGCCGGCAAGGTGATTGTGGAGAAGGTCAATATGGTCTCCCGCCACACCAAGCCCCGCCAGCAGGGCCAGCAGGGCGGCATCCTCCAGAAGGAGGCCCCCATCTACGCCTGCAAGGTGCAGCGCGTGTGCCCCAAGTGCAACAAGCCCACCCGGCCCGCCCACAAGCTGCTGGCCGACGGCAAGAAGGTCCGCGTCTGCAAGAAGTGCGGCGCTGAGATTTAAGAGAGGAGGAGCGAAATGGCTAATACACCTAACCTGAAGAAGCTGTACCAGGACGAGGTCGCTCCTGCTCTGATGCAGAAGTTTGGCTACAAGTCCACCATGCAGATTCCCCGTCTGGAGAAGATCGTGGTCAACGTGGGCTGCAGCGAGGCCCGTGAGAACGCCAAGGTGCTGGACGCCGTGGTCAACGACCTGACCACCATCACCGGCCAGAAGGCCGTCATCACCAAGGCCAAGAAGTCCGTGGCTAACTTTAAGCTGCGTGAGGGCATGCCCATCGGCGCCAAGGTCACCCTGCGGGGCAGCAAGATGTGGGAGTTCCTGGACCGCCTGTTCAACGTGGCCCTGCCCCGCGTCCGCGACTTCCGGGGCATCTCCGCCGACGCCTTCGACGGCCGGGGCAACTACGCCCTGGGCATCAAGGAGCAGCTGATCTTCCCCGAGATCGAGTATGACAAGATCGACAAGATCCGCGGCATGGACATCGTGGTGTGCACCACCGCCCAGACTGACGAGGAGGCCCGTGAGCTGCTGAAGCTGGTGGGCGCTCCCTTCGCCGGCCGCTAAGAGGAGGAAGAATTTATGGCTAAAAAGTCTATGATCCTGAAGCAGCAGAAGGAGCCCAAGTTCTCCTCCCGCCGCTACAACCGCTGCAAGCTGTGCGGCCGTCCCCACGCCTACCTCCGGGACTACGGCATCTGCCGTATCTGCTTCCGCGAGCTGGCCTATAAGGGACAGATCCCCGGAGTGCGGAAGGCCTCCTGGTAAAAAGAGTGAAAATGTCCGGAACGGAGCCGAAAAAGCTCCGTTCCGGCATATCTCTGTCCACACGCTCGTGTGTTCGGGCGAAGTTTCCCTTGCAAATCCTCCCTTTCGGGAGTATAATCAATCGTTGTGTCCCTGTGGGACAAGACAAATCACTCCCCACGCATCCGTGCGTTCAAATTCCGCGTACCGTGAAAACTCCGGGATACTCTGGAAAGTGACATGGCCGCAGAGATTTGTCGATTTGCGCAGAAGGTGTGTAGGGCGCGACGACCCGGCGCGCCGTTCGTTTGGCGGCACGGGTCCTGGAGGAGCGGGCCGCCGAGGTCGTCGGCCCCTACAGCCGTCGCCGGGGAGGGATTCCAATTATTTTGGTCAAACCCGCACATGCGGTTTTGATAGGAGAACCCGGGCCCAACGTGTACAGGCCCCGGGAGCTCCTGAATACAAAAATGCGCCTGCCCCAACCAGGCGCGGGGCGGTCAACAGGTCGCAGGAACGACCTAACCTGCGATACCTTGCCGTCTGTACCGGACAAAACCGGTAATCTGTATAGGAGGTAATCACGCAATGCAAATCACCGACCCTATCGCGGATATGCTGACCCGTATCCGCAACGCGAACAACGCCAAGCATGACACCGTGGATGTGCCCGCGTCCAACATGAAGAAGTCCATCGCGCAGATCCTGCTGGACGAGGGGTATATCAAGAACTTCCAGCTCATCGACGACGGCACCCAGGGCGTCATCCGCATCGCCCTGAAGTACAACGCCGGCAAGGAGAAGGTCATCTCCGGCCTGAAGCGGGTGTCCAAGCCCGGCCTGCGGGTGTACGCCGGCGCTGACGAGCTGCCCAAGGTCCTCCGCGGCCTGGGTATCGCCATTGTTTCCACGTCCAAGGGCGTCATGACCGACAAGAAGGCCCGCGAGGCCCATGTCGGCGGCGAAGTCCTGGCATTTATCTGGTAAGGAGGGTATAGGAATGTCCAGAATTGGTAGAGCTCCTATCGCCATTCCCGCCGGAGTGGAGATCAAGGTAGAGGACAACAATGTTGTCACCGTCAAGGGCCCCAAGGGCACCCTGACACAGCAGTTCAACCCCAACATGGCCATCACCGTGGAGGGCGCTGAGCTGAAGGTCACCCGTCCCAACGACGCCAAGGAGAACCGCTCCCTGCACGGCCTCACCCGCACCCTGCTGAACAACATGGTGGTGGGCGTGACCGAGGGCTACAAGAAGGAGCTGGATGTAAACGGCGTGGGCTACCGTGTGGCCAAAGAGGGCAGCAAGCTGGTGATGAACCTGGGCTATTCCCATCAGGTCATCATGGAGGAAAACGCTGACATCAGCATCGAGGTCCCCAGCCCCAACAAAATCGTGATCCTGGGCTGCGACAAGCAGAAGGTGGGCCAGTTCGCCGCCGAAGTGAGAGAGAAGCGTCCCCCCGAGCCCTACAAGGGCAAGGGCATCAAGTATACTGACGAGGTCATCCGCCGCAAGGCTGGTAAGACCGGCGCCAAGAAGTAATAAGGAGGTGTGCCACTTATGATCAACAGACCCGATACCCGCTCTCAGCGCATTAAGCGCCACAAGCGCGTGCGTGCCAAGATTTCCGGCACGCCCGAGCGTCCCCGCCTGTGCGTTTTCCGCAGTGAGACCAACATCTATGCCCAGGTTATCGACGACGTGAACGGCGTCACCCTGGTCTCCGCTTCTTCCCTGGAGAAGGACTTTAAGGTGGACGGCACCAAGTCCGACGCCGCCAAGCAGGTGGGCGTAAACGTGGCGGAGCGTGCCAAGGCCAAGGGCATTGACACCGTGGTGTTCGACCGCGGCGGCTATGTCTATCACGGCCGGGTGAAGGCTCTGGCCGAGGGCGCCCGCGAGGGCGGCCTGCAGTTCTAAGGGAGGAGGAAGTAACAAATGGCTAGATTTGAGAGAGAGCCCAGCGAGTTCGTTGAAAAGCTGGTCTATCTGAACCGCGTATCCAAGACCGTCAAGGGCGGCCGCGTGGCCAAGTTCTCCGCCCTCATGGTGGTGGGCGACGAGAAGGGCCGCGTGGGCTTCGGCCTGGGCAAGGCCGCTGAGGTCCCCGAGGCCATCCGCAAGGGCATCGAGGATGCAAAGAAGAACATGATTACCGTGTCCCTGTCCGGCACCACCATCCCCCACGAGGTGATCGGCGAGTTCGGCGCCGGCCGCGTGCTGATGAAGCCCGCCGCCCCCGGTACCGGCGTTATCGCCGGCGGCCCGGTGCGTGCCGTGATGGAAGCCATCGGCATCAAGGACATCCGTACCAAGTGCCTGCGCTCCAACAATCCGCAGAACGTGGTCTCCGCCACCTTCCAGGGCTTGAAGTCCCTGCGCACCCCCGAGGAAGTGGCCCGCGTCCGCGGCAAGAGCGTGGATGAGATCTTGGGTTAAGGAGGGTCAAAAATGGCTAATCTGAACATTAAGCTGGTCAAGAGCCTCAACGGCCGCATCGCCAAGCACAAGGCGACCGCCGAGGCCCTGGGCCTCCGCAAGATCGGCGACGCCACCGTGCAGCCCGACAACCAGGCTACCCGGGGCAAGATCGCCCACATCGGCTACCTGCTCCAGGTGACCGAGGAAAACTAACGAGGAGGCGCACGACATGAATCTGCATGAACTTTCCCCCGCCCCCGGCTCCAACACCAAGGCCTACCGCAAGGGCCGGGGCGCCGGCTCCGGCAACGGCAAGACCGCCGGCCGGGGTCACAAGGGCCAGTGGGCCCGTTCCGGCGGCGGCGTCCGCGTGGGCTTCGAGGGCGGCCAGATGCCTCTGGCCCGCCGCCTGCCCAAGCGGGGCTTCCACAACATCTTTGCCAAGCCCCTGGAGGCCATCAACGTCTCCGCCCTGGAGAAATTCGAGGACGGCGCCACGGTGGATGTCGATATGCTGCGGGCAAAGGGCATTCTGACCAAGTGCCAGTACGGCGTCAAGATCCTGGGCAATGGCGAACTCTCCAAGAAACTGATTGTAAAGGCTTCCGCTTTCTCCGCCTCCGCCAAGGAAAAAATCGTGGCTGCCGGCGGTAAGTGGGAGGTGGTCTGACCATGATTCAGACCATCCGCAACGCCTGGCGGGTGCCCGAGCTGAAGAAAAAGATGCTGTTTACCATTATGGCTCTGCTCATCTTCCGCCTTGGCTCCGCCATCCCCGTGCCCTATATCGACGGCCAGGCACTTCAGCAGTATATGAACAGCCAGACCGGCATTCTGGGCCTGATGAACGCCATGAGCGGCTCCGCCTTCTCCATGGCAACGGTGTTCGCCCTGTCCATCCAGCCCTATATCAACAGCTCCATCATCATTCAGCTGCTCACCGTGGCCATCCCCGCTCTGGAGCGGCTGGCCCGTGAGGGGGGCGAGGAGGGGCGCAAGAAGATCGCCTCCATCACCCGGTACACCACTGTGGCCATCGCCCTGCTTCAGGGCTTCGGCTACTACACCCTGGTGAACAGCTACGGTCTGGTGAACGGCGGCTCCCTGCCCGGCTTTTGGGTGGGCCTGGTGATTGTCCTGTCCTTCACCGCCGGCTCCGCCTTCCTGATGTGGCTGGGCGAGCAGATCACCGAGTTCGGCATCGGCAACGGCATTTCCATCATCCTGTTTGCCGGTATCGTCTCCCGGTTCCCCCAGATGGTTACCGACTCCATCAACGGCGTGAACATCTGGCGTGAGGTGCAGAGCGGAAACGTGACCCTGGAGAAGCTCCAGGCCACCGGCCTCTACAATGCCGAGACCGCCCAGGCCTATCTGGACCGGGCCCTGCACCCCGCGATGATCCCCGTGATCCTCCTGGGCATGCTGGCCCTGGTGGTCTTCATCGTCTATATCAACAACGCCGAGCGCCGCATCCCCGTGCAGTACGCCAAGCGGGTGGTGGGCCGGAAGATGTACGGCGGCCAGTCCACCCACATCCCCATGAAGGTGAGCATGGCGGGCGTTATGCCCATCATCTTCGCCCAGTCCATCGCCTCCCTGCCCGCCACCGTCTGTGGCTTTATGGGCATCACCAAGGCGAGCCCGGGCTTCGGCGGCGGCCTGATGAAGGTGTTCGACACGGCAGCCCCCTTCTACAGCATCCTGTATTTCCTGCTCATCGTGGGCTTCAGCTATTTCTACTCCACCATGGCCTTCAACCCCGTGGAGGTGGCCAACAACCTGAAGAAGAACGGCGGCTTTATCCCCGGCCTGCGGCCCGGCAAGCCCACCTGTGACTTCCTCATGAAGGTGCTCAACAAGATCACCATGTTCGGGGCCCTGTACCTGTCCGTGATTGCCATTGCCCCCATTATCACCGGCAACCTGGTGGGCTACCAGTCCCTGGCCATCGGCGGCACCTCCGTCATCATCGTGGTGGGCGTTGCCCTGGAGACCGTGAAGCAGATGGAGGCTCAGATGCTCATGCGGCACTACAAGGGCTTCCTGGAGTAAGGAGAGACGGCTATGAAATTGATCCTTTTGGGCGCCCCCGGCGCCGGTAAGGGCACTCAGGCCGAAATTCTCAGCACCAGGCTGGGTATCCCCACCATCTCCACAGGCAATATCCTCCGCGCCGCCATCCAGGCGGGTACCCCCACCGGCCTGGAGGCCAAGGGCTATATGGACGCCGGCAAACTGGTGCCCGATTCCGTGATTATCGGCATCGTGGCCGACCGGCTCCGGCAGCCTGACTGCGCCAAGGGCTTTATCCTGGACGGGGTGCCCCGCACCATCGGCCAGGCCGAGGCCATGGACCAGGCCGGCATCACCTTCGACCGGGTGCTGTCCATCGAGATTTCCGACGGAGAGATCGAGGAACGCATGTCCGGCCGGCGGGTGTGCCAGAGCTGCGGCGCGCCCTACCACGTGAAGGCCCGCCCCCCCAAGCAGGAGGGCGTGTGCGACGCCTGCGGCGGACCGCTGGCCCAGCGGGAGGACGACCGGGCCGAGACGGTGCGCAAGCGCCTGGAGGTCTACCACGCCGAGACCGAGCCCCTGAAGGGCTTCTACGAGGCCAAAGGCATCCTGGCCCCCGTGGCCAATCAGGACACCATCGAGGGGACCACCAAGGTGATTATGGAGGCGCTGGGGCTCTGATGGCGCTGGAAATGATATCGTTAAAGTCCCAACGGGAGATTGAGGCCATGCGCCGGGCCGGGCGGCTCACCGCCCAGGCCCGGGCCCTGGCCGGCTCTATGGTCCGTCCGGGCGTCACCACTCACGAGATCGACAGGGCGGTCCGCCGCTTTATCGAGAGCCACGGGGCCAAGCCCTCCTTTCTGGGCTACGGCGGCTTCCCCGGCTCGGCCTGCATCTCGGTGAATGAGGTGGTCATCCACGGCATCCCCGGCCCCCGGAAGCTGGAGGAGGGCGACATCGTCAGCATCGACGTGGGCGCCTTCATCGGCGGCTTCCACGGGGACTGCGCCGCCACCTACCCCTGCGGCCAGGTGAGCGACGAGGCGGCCAGGCTGATTCAGGTCACCCAGCAGAGCTTCTGGGAGGGCATCAAAAACGCCCGCCGGGGCTGTCGGGTGAGCGACATCGGCCACGCGGTCCAGGTCTATGTGGAGGCCAACGGCTTTTCTGTGGTCCGGGATTTTGTGGGCCACGGCGTGGGCACCAAGCTCCACGAGGCCCCCGAGGTGCGCAACTTCGGCCCCGCCGGCCACGGTCCCCGGCTCCAGCCGGGCATGACCATCGCCGTGGAGCCCATGGTGTGCGCCGGAGGCTGGCAGGTGAAGAACCTGGAGGGCAACTGGACCACCGTCACACAGGACGGCTCTCTGGCCGCCCACTACGAAAATACCATCCTCATCACCGAGGACGGCCCGGAGATTCTGACCGTCACGGAGGACGGAACCTATGTTTGATTACACAGGCTGGATCGTCCAGGCCGACGCCGGACGGGATAAGGGCGGTATCTTCTGCGTGGTGGGTGTGGATCAGGAACAGAACAGGCTGCTGCTGGCCGATGGGAAGCGCCGGAAGGTGTCCCATCCCAAACGGAAAAAGCTGGGCCATGTCTCGTGTTTGACTGATGACCAGTCGCACATGTATGACCATCCTGTGGTTCACAGCCTGAAGCAGGGAGAACCGGTCTCCGACCGGGCATTGAGACGGGCGCTGGCCGCCTTCAAGGAGGGATCTACGCTTGGCAAAAGATGATATGATCGAATTGGAGGGCGTCGTCACCGAGGCCCTGCCCAACACCACGTTTCACGTGGACATTGGAAACGGACACATCATCCTGGCACATATTTCCGGCAAGCTGCGGATGAACTTCATCCGCATCCTGCCCGGCGACAAGGTGACCATTCAGATGTCACCCTACGACCTCACCAGGGGGAGAATCACCTGGCGGTCGAAATAAACACCCTGGCGTGTAGGGGCGCACAATGTGCGCCCGCGCGTAAGGGGGAGCCCTATCAAAACGGGCGCACAATGTGCGCCCCTACAGAACGTATCAACGACCGGATGGGCCGGGAGCCTTGCCTCCAGTCCACCGGGGCCGTTAGGCATTCAGGAGGTTTTAACAATGAAAGTCAGACCGTCCGTGAAGCCCATGTGCGAGAAGTGCAAAGTCATCAAGCGCAAGGGCAAAGTCATGGTAATTTGCGAAAACCCCAAGCATAAGCAGAGACAAGGTTAATTGGAGGTGCTGTAAAAAATGGCTCGTATTGCCGGTATTGACCTGCCGAGAGAGAAAAGAATCGAGATCGGCCTCACTTATATCTACGGCATTGGGCGCACCAGCGCCAACAAAATCCTGGCTAAGGCCGGGGTAAACCCTGACACCCGCGTGAAGGACCTCACCGAGGAGGACGAGGCCAAGCTGCGTGAGGTCATCCACGACTACACCGTGGAGGGCGACCTGCGCCGCAACGTGGCTATGGACATCAAGCGGCTGACCGAGATCGGCTGCTACCGGGGCATCCGCCACCGCAAGGGGCTGCCCGTCCGCGGCCAGCGTTCCAAGACCAACGCCCGTACCCGCAAGGGTCCCAAGCGTACTGTCGCCAATAAGAAGAAGTAAGGAGGGATACACATGGCTGCGAACAAAGGTAAGAAAGTGGTGCGCAAGCGCCGCGAGCGTAAGAACGTAGAGAGGGGCCAGGTGCATATCCGCTCCTCCTTCAACAACACCATGGTCACTGTGACCGACGCGCAGGGCAACGCCCTGTCCTGGGCCTCCTCCGGCGGCCTGGGCTTCCGCGGTTCCCGTAAGTCCACCCCCTACGCCGCTCAGAGCGCCGCCGAGACGGCCGCCAAGGCTGCGATGGAGTATGGCCTGAAGACCGTTGAGGTCTTTGTAAAGGGCCCCGGCCAGGGCCGCGAGGCCGCCATCCGGGCGCTGCAGGCCGTGGGCCTGGAGGTCACCCTCATCAAGGATGTGACCCCCGTTCCCCACAACGGCTGCCGGCCCCCGAAGCGCCGCCGTGTCTGATCGATTGAAGGAGGTTTTGACAGATGGCTAGAAATATGCAGCCCATCGCCAAGCGGTGCAAGGCGCTGAACCTGTCCCCCGCCGCTATGGGCTATGCCAAGAAGACAACCAACCGCAACCCCAAGGGCCAGATGCGCAAGAAGCAATCTGAGTACGCCATGCAGATGACCGAGAAGCAGAAGGTGAAATTTGTTTATGGCGTGATGGAGAAGCAGTTCCATATGTACTACGAGAAGGCCAGCCGCATGCCCGGCAAGACCGGCGAGAATCTGCTGACCATGATCGAGCGCCGGCTGGACAACGTGGTGTACCGTCTGGGCTTCGCCATGACCCGCCGTGAGGCCCGCCAGCTCACCACCCATGGCCACTTCACCGTCAACGGCCAGCGGGTGGATGTGCCCTCCTACCTGGTCAAGGTGGGCGACGTGATTGAGGTCCGGGAAAAGAGCCGTTCCTCCGTCAAGTTCAAGCGCCTGACCGGCGAGGACGCCCCCGTGGTCAACGTGCCCAAGTGGCTGGACCGCAACAAGAATACCCTCCAGGGCAGCGTCGCTGCCATGCCCACCCGGGACGACATCGACTTCCCCGTGGAGGAGCACCTCATCGTCGAGCTGTATTCTAAGTAATTCTTTTGGCTGGTTTTGGGTATTGCCGTGTAGGGGCGCACACTGCGCAGCCGTTGGCGGCCTTGCCGCCTTACGGATGCGGCGTGCCCCTTGCGGGTATGTGCGCACGCGGGCGGACAATGTCCGCCCCTACAGGGTGAGTAGGGCGCGACGACCCCGGCGCGCCATTTCCCCCGGCGCGACCGAAGAAAGCGGCGGGCCGAGTCGTCCCGCACTACAGATATCCGAAACGGCCCAACACAGAACTTAGAGAACCCTCAGATATTGGTGAGCTGAATGAAGCGGCGCAAGGGCGCCGCCGAGAAAAGGAGGGTATTCCAGCATATGATAGAAATTGAAAAGCCCCGCATTGATTGTATTGAGAATCCCGGCGACACCTCCTACGGCAAGTACGTGGTGGAACCGCTGGAGCGGGGTTACGGCACCACCCTGGGCAACTCCCTGCGGCGGATCCTGCTGTCCTCCCTGCCCGGCACCGCGGTGACCTCCATCAAGATCTCCGGGGTCCAGCACGAGTTTACCACCATCCCCGGGGTGAAGGAGGATGTCACTGAGATTGTCCTCAACGTGAAGGGCATCATCGCCAAGCTGTACAGCGAGGGGACCAAGACCGTCCATATCGAGGCCGCCGGGGAGTGCAAGGTGACAGCCGGCGATATCAAGGCGGACGCCGACGTGGAGGTCCTCAACCCCGACCTGCACATCGCCACCCTGGGCCCGGACGCCACCCTGTCCATGGAGCTGACCCTGTCCCACGGCCGGGGCTACGTCTCCGCAGACAAGAACAAGCCCGCCCAGTCCATCATCGGGGTGATTCCCGTGGACTCCATCTACACCCCTGTCCGCAAGGTCAACTACACCGTGGAGAACACCCGCGTGGGCGATGCCACCGACTATGACAAGCTGACCCTGGAGGTGTGGACCAACGGCACCATCGACGCCCGGGACGCCGTCTCTCTGGGAGCCCGCATCCTGTGCGACCACTTCACCCTGTTCACCGACCTGTCCGAGACCATGGGCAGCCGCTCCACCGTGGTGGAGAAGGCGGAGACCCAGCGTGACAAGGTGATGGAGATGACCATTGACGACATGGACCTGTCCGTCCGTTCCTACAACTGCCTGAAGCGGGCCAACATCAACACGGTGGAGGACCTGATTTCCAAAACCGAGGAGGAGATGATGAAGGTCCGCAACCTGGGCCGCAAGTCTCTGGAGGAGGTCATCAACAAGCTGTCCATGATGGGCCTGTCCCTGGCCAGCGAGGAGAACAATTAAGCGTATGTAACGTTCCGCACAATGAACGAATTTAACTGATCTCGCCACGCGAGGTCGAAGGAGTGTTTACCATGTCTCAGAAGAACCGCAAACTGGGCCGCACCAGCGACCAGCGCCGGGCTATGCTCCGCGCCATGGTCACCTATCTGCTGGAGAACGGCCAGATTAAGACCACCGTCACCCGCGCCAAGGAAGTGGCTCCCGTGGCCGAGAAGATGATCACCCTGGCCAAGACCAACACCCTGGCCTCCTACCGCCAGGCCCTGTCCTACATCACCAAGGAGGACGTGGCCAACAAGCTGTTTAAGGAGATTGGACCCAAGTATGCCGACCGCAACGGCGGCTACACCCGTGTGGTCCGCATCGGCCCCCGCCGCGGCGACGCCGCCGAGATGGCCATTATCCAGCTGGTGTAACAGAAAACCCGCCTTCGGGCGGGTTTTTTCTATTCCCTTTTTGTCCAAAATGCGCTATAATGTCTGCAAGTGCCATCAGATCAGGAGGAACCGCAAATGGGTGAATTTAAAGGAAGTCAAAACTATGTGGCCTCGGAGGAGCTGCTCCGGGCCGCCAACATCGCCATGGTGCTGCAAAAGCCCCTGCTCATCAAGGGGGAGCCGGGCACCGGCAAGACCATGCTGGCCGAGGCCATCTCTCAGGCCCTGGGAAAGAAGCTCATCATCTGGAACATCAAGTCTACCACCAAGGCCCAGGACGGGCTCTATGTCTACGATGTGGTCCAACGGCTCTACGACAGCCAGTTTGGGGGGCAGGGGGTGGACGACATTGAGAAATATGTCAAGCTGGGCAAGCTGGGGGAGGCCTTCACCGACGACGAGCAGGTGATTCTCCTCATTGACGAGATCGACAAGGCCGACCTGGAGTTTCCCAATGACCTGCTTTGGGAGCTGGACCGAATGGAGTTCCACATCCCGGAGACGGGCCGCACCGTCAGGGCCAACCACCGGCCCATCGTAATCATCACCTCCAATGCGGAGAAGGAGCTGCCCGATGCCTTCCTGCGCCGGTGCGTCTTCCACTACATCGAGTTCCCCGACAGGGAGCTGATGGCGGATATCGTTCGGGTTCACTATCCGGATATCAGCGAAAAGCTGCTTACTCAGGTGCTGGAGGCCTTTTACAAAATCAGGAACCTGCCCCAGATCAAGAAAAAACCCTCTACCAGCGAGATTATCGACTGGATTCAGGCACTCCAGCACGGGGGCGTGGACGTGGGCCGCATTGTGAAGGAGGTACCCTACCTGGGGGTGCTGCTGAAGAAGAACGAGGACATCGACATGCTGCGCCGGCAGTGGCGGTGAGGACGGAGCCATGAGGATTATCGATGCCCACCTCCACCTCTTTCCCCCCTCGCCCGACACCGACGCCATGGCGGAGCAGGTGGGGCACAAAAATTCCACAGCCCACCTGCGGCAGGTCTATGGGGAGCTGGGGATGGTCCACGGGGTGGTGATGGGCAACCGCAGTCTGGACCCCGCCTACCACAGCTACCCGGCCGACCTGTTTCACTACTGCATCGGGCTGGACAGCGCCCTCATGGGCCGGGGGGAGAGGCCGGTCCCCGACCTGGCGGAGAGGGTGGAGGAGAACCTCCAGCGGCGGTCGTGCTGCGGGGTGAAGCTGTATCCCGGCTATAACCGGCTGTGGCTGTCCGACCCGGTGTATGAGCCGGTGTATGAGCTGGCCGCCCGGTACGACAAGCCGGTGGCCGTCCACATGGGCCTTACCGCCTTCCCCCGGGCCCACCTGAAGTACGCCCACCCCCTCACCCTGGACGAGGTAGCCGCCGACCACAAGAGGACCCGGTTCGTCATGTGCCACTTTGGCAACCCCTTTCTGGAGAGCGCCGCGGCAGTGGTAGAGAAAAACCCCAACGTAGCCGCCGACCTGTCCGGCCTGCTGGAGGGGCGGGTGGATATCGACCGGTATTTTCAGGAGCAAGCGGGCTACGCCGGCCTGCTGACCACCTGGCTCACCGCCATCGGCCAGTGGGACGATATCCTGTACGGCACCGACTGGCCCATCGTCAACCTGGAGGAGTATATCCGGTTTGTCCAGCGGCTGGTGCCGGAGCGGCACTGGGAGAAGGTATTTTTTCAAAACGCCAACCGAATTTACGGATTGGGACTGTAAAACACTCCCCTGGAACGCGGAAGCGTCCCGGGGGAGTGCTTTTACTGTTCACCAGATTCGATTTTAATGCGGGGCAGCGCGTAATCAAGCATCAGGCCGATCACTTCATTGCGGCTGTGGCCTGTATTTTTTACAATTTCCTCAATCCCCTGTAGCGTCCGCTCGCGTACCCTGACGGTAATATTGCGGTGACCGTCGTCTCCTCTTACTTTAATTGTCAACATATCATCCGGCATGAAACAGCCACCTCCTGACAAATAAAGTTTACTCTTGCATAAGATGCAAAGGTATACTATAATGTAAGTATATTTTAAATATAATATGAATGAGGTGTGAATATGCAGGACAAAAGAGATAACCCGGTCGCGCTGGCCCTTTATCACGCCGCTGTGGGGAAAATAGTACTGGATTATGTTGAACAGATTGATTCAGAAGCAATCGAAAGGGCGATGGAACGCCGGGCGGTCCAGACGCTGGAAGCTATGCGCCGTATTTTAGAGGATGAAAGATACACTGATCCGGAGTGTTTTGAAATTATCGACGCTCTGGTTATGCAGTTTTTCAAGGAGCTGGAAATTAAAGTCGAACGGCATAGTGAGTATGATTAGAGACAAAAAGTCCCCGGGAAAAATCTTTCCCGAGGACTTTAATGTTTTTTTGACGGCCGGGAGGAGGCCCGGCCGTCGTCGCAAGGACAAATATGCACAGGCGGTCTTTCGACCGAGGACAGTATATCACAGTATCCAAGTATTGGCAAGAGGAAAATAGTATTAATTTGTGAAAAAAATTCCAGATTAGCAGGGATTTGTGTTGACAAAAAAACACATTTTCTAACATCTATTTTGGCATAGCCGCGGTGCCGTGAATGTTGTAAAATTTAGGCGAATTGAGGTGGTACTGTGACAAAAGACGCGCTGATCGTCACCATAAAGCGCCCCAAGGGTGAGGACGGGTACCGAACCTTCTCCGTCCGCCTGCGGGAGTCCGTGGTCAATCAGATGGATGATATATCCAGAGAAACCGGGCGCAGCCGGAACGAGCTGATCGGTCTGTTTCTGGCCTACGCGCTGGAGCACTACACACTGGAAGGGGGAGAGGGCAGTGCGCAGTCCAAACGGGCCTGATACGCCCACGGCGCTGTGTCATGCGGCGGTGGGCAAGCTGGTGCTGGACCACATGGAGCGCCTCCATCCGGCGGTGATCTCCCAGGCGGTGGAGAGCCAGGCGGTCCAGACCCTGGAGGCCATCCGCTGCATTCTGGAAAATGACCGGCTGAGCGACCCGGAGTGCGTCCAGCGGGTGGAAAACCTGGTCCGGCTGTTCTTTCAGGAGCTGGACATCAAAATTGAGCGGGCCGGCGGGCCGGATTGATTTTCCGGCGCTTTCTCCAAAAGAAAAGGCAGAAAAAGGACAGCCTTTTGCAAAAAAACGCTGTCTTTTTTTTTGCCTTTGTGGTATGATGGACAGCACTGACAATGGAAAAAGGAGCAATAAAACATGATTACCGTCACCGACCTGAGCCTGAACTACAGCGGCACCCCGCTGTTTTCCCACGTGGACCTGCAATTTTTGCGGGGCAACTGCTACGGCATCATCGGCGCCAACGGCGCCGGCAAGTCCACCTTCCTGAAAATTCTCTCCGGCGAGCTGGACTCCACCTCCGGCCAGGTGTCCATCCTGCCCAATGTCCGCATGTCGGTGCTGAAGCAGGACCAAAACGCCTACGACGCCTACAACGTGATGGACACCGTCATCATGGGCAACCAACGGCTGTATGACATCGGCAAGGAGAAGGAGGCCCTCTACGCCAAGGAGGAGATGACCGACGAGGATGGGATGCTGGCCTGCCAGCTGGAGGAGGAGTATGCCGAGCTGGGAGGCTGGGAGGCGGAGAGCGACGCCAGCCGCATCCTCCAGGGTCTGGGGCTGGGCACCGAGCTGCACTACAACGACATGGCCACCCTGGACGCCCGCCTGAAGGTGAAGGTCCTGCTGGCCCAGGCGCTGTTCGGCAATCCCGACCTGCTGATGATGGACGAGCCCACCAACAACCTGGACATCGACGCCGTCAACTGGCTGGAGGACTTCCTCCTGGACTTCGAGGGCACGGTGATTGTGGTCTCCCACGACCGGCATTTCCTGAACACCGTGTGCACCCACATCGTGGATATCGACTACGGCAAGATTAAGATGTATGTGGGCAACTACGACTTCTGGTATGAGTCCTCCCAGCTGGTGCAGCAGCTCATCAAGAGCCAGAACAAGCGCAACGAGGAGAAGATCAAGGAATTGCAGGACTTCATCTCCCGCTTCTCCGCCAACAAGTCCAAGAGCAAGCAGGCCACCGCCCGGCGCAAGCTGCTGGATAAGCTCATGGTGGAGGAGATGCCCGCCTCCTCCCGCCGCTACCCCTGGGTGGGCTTCTCTCCCGACCGGGAGGTGGGCAAGGATATCCTATTTGTCACCGACGTGTCCAAGACCATCGACGGGGTGAAGGTGCTGGATAAGGTGTCCTTCATCGTGGGCCACGACGAGAAGATCGCCTTTGTGGGGGACAACGAGAACGCCCACACCGCCCTCTTTAAAATTCTGGCCGGCGAGCTGGAGCCCGACGAGGGCACTGTGAAGTGGGGCCAGACCGCCACCTTCTCCTACTTCCCCAAGGACAACACCCCCTACTTTCAGGAGAACGACGACGATCTGGTCCAGTGGCTGCGCCAGTTCTCCCCCGACCCCCAGGAGCAGTACCTCCGGGGCTTCCTGGGCCGGATGCTCTTTTCCGGGGACGAGGTCCACAAGCCGGTAAAGGTGCTGTCCGGCGGCGAGAAGGTGCGGTGCATGCTGTCCCGGATGATGCTGTCCGGGGCCAACGTGCTCATGCTGGACCAGCCCACCAACCACCTGGACCTGGAGTCCATCGCCGCCCTGAATAAGGGGCTGGAGGCCGTCAAGTGCAACGTGCTGGTGGCCTCCCACGACCACCAGCTCATTCAGACGGTGTGCAACCGGGTCTTTGACTTCACTGCCGACGGCAAACTGATTGACCGGAAGATGACCTACGACGAATATCTGGACAGCCAGAAGGTCCAGTAAAGGGGAGCAGAACATGCCGCACAGGGCCGCCTTTTCAGGCGGCTCTTTCTGACCCCCGAAAATCACAACCGGGCAGAAAAATCCCTTGCTATTTTCAGTGGATTAGACTATAATGTTTTTGCGAATCGCTCGCGTTTAATGGGCCTGGCCGGAGGTCGTCCTCCCCAGGCGCCGGGAGGGCGGAAAGCCCGGACAAGGAGTGTAATAATGGAAAAGGTACTGATTGTTGACGACAGCATTGTACAGGCTGCCCAGTTGAAGTCCATTCTGGACGATGATTATGATGTAACCGCTGTTCACACGGCGGCGGACGGGCTGTCCCAGGCCAGCTCCGGGGAGTATTCCCTCATTCTGCTGGATGTGATTATGCCGGATATGGACGGCTTTGACCTCTTGAAAAAGTTACAGGAGGAGCTGATTACCCAGCACATCCCTGTGATTCTCATTACCGGCCTGGCCGCCATCGAGCACGAGCAGCGGGGCCTGACCCTGGGGGCGGTGGACTATATCGTAAAACCCTTCCACCCGCTGATTGTCAAGGCCCGGGTGGACACCCACATCAAGCTCTATCAGTACCGCAAGCAGATAGAGGCCCAGTCCATGACCGACCAGCTCACCGGCGTGGCCAACCGGCGGCGGCATGACGAGCTCAGCGCCGCGAAGTGGCAGGAGGCCATCCGACTCCACGTGCCCTTCTCCATCTGCATGTTTGATATTGACAAGTTTAAGGTCTACAACGACACCTTCGGCCACCCCGCCGGCGACAAGGTGATTTCCGCCGTGGCCAAGACGGCGGCCGCCCGCCTGCGCCGGAAGACCGACTTCTTCGCCCGCTACGGCGGGGAGGAGTTTGTGGCCTTCATGGTGGGGGAGGAGGCCGACAAGGCCTTTGAGCACCTGCGGGCCATCCGCCAGGCGGTGGAGGACCTTCACATTCCCCACAGCCCGGAGGTCTCCCAGTGGGTGACGGTGAGCATCGGCGGCGTGACCGCCATCCCCGGCACAGCCAGCACCTACGACACCTATCTGAAGGTGGCGGACACCATGCTTTACGACGCCAAACGCTTCGGCCGCAACCAGGTGGTGTGGGCGGACAAGGGACTGAAGCAGCTGCGAGAGAAATAAGGAGGAACACACTTGGGACTATTTGATTTATTCCACAGGCTGGTGCAGGAAAAGGCGGAGGAGCCTGAGCTCCCCGCCCCCCGCCAGGAGGAGGACGAGCTGGAGATATACTCCGGCATGCGGGTGGAGGTGACCACCTTCGATGGCCAGCTGCTGTTTGTAGCCAAGCTGATCGGCCCCCGGGAGGGCTGGGCCCAGCTGCATCAATACTCCGAGAGCTTCTCCCACCAGGGGGAGGAGGAGCCCGTCCGGGTGCGGATACGGGGCTACCACGACCATGCACGGAAGGCGGTGTATATGGAGGGGACCATCTCCATTCTGCCCGAGCGCAAGTGGCAGGTGGAGGAGCTGGTGGTGGCCCGCATCGGCAACGACCGGGCCTTTTTCCGGCTGGACACCAACGTGGACGCCACGGCCACCATTATGGGCGGCCGGAACGCTGGGGAAAAGGCCTGCAAGCTGCTGAATATCAGCGTGGGAGGGGCCTGTATCGCCTCCGCCTACCCCTTCCAGGAGGGGGACAAGTTCCTGCTGAAGGTCAAGCTGCTGGAGGACCGGGACACCTCGGTGATGTACTGCCAGGTCCTGCGGATAATCAACCGGGGGGAGAACAAGCCCACCGAGTTTGGCTGCCGGTTCCTGGAGCTGAACGAGTCCGACGAGGCCAAGATCACCCAGAACATTTTTGCCGCCCAGCGCCAGCAGCGGAGCGGCGCACGCTAGCAGGGGCCGCCGCCCTCGGCGGCCCGCAGTAAACCGGCACAATCAGCAGGGGCGGCCACAGGCCGCCCCCGCTTTTTTCAGACCGACGGCGGTGCGTTTCGGGGCGGTATTTCCCAATTAAGCCTATTTTCTGGGAAAATGGCAGTTGTTTCTCTTGCAAAAGGGTGTCAATTGGTGTTACAATAGCGTAGGATAGTTAAGAATCCGTAAATATCACAGGGGAAGGAAGTGGGACCCAGTATGGAAGGCCGAAGTCGCCATAAAGCGGAGAGCTGCCACGAACGAGGGGCGGCGGGCCGGAGCGGGTCCCGCCGCCGGTAATTGAGGGACGGGTGCGTCCCTCTCCTTGAACATGTGCAGCCACAGGCGCGCCTACAGGAGCGGTGCGCCTGTGGCTTTGCGGCTTTTCACGCCTGGCGTTTGAAAAAACGAGAGGAGGAGAGCACTATGCACGACAACTACGATCTGGACCAGCTGATGGAGCTGGTCCAGGAGCGGAAATTCCGCGCCCTGCGGGAGATCCTTACCGAAATGAACGAGGTGGACATCGCCGAATTTCTGGACGAGCTGGATGTGGAGCAGGAGATTCTGGTATTCCGCCTGCTGCCCAAGGACCTGGCGGCGGAGGTCTTCTCCTACCTGGAGGAGGACCAGGAGAAGCTGATTGGCGCCCTCAGCGACAAGGAGCTGCGGGAGGTGCTGGACGAGCTGTATCTGGACGACACTGTGGACCTGATCGAGGACCTGCCCGCCAACCTGGTGAGCCGTATCCTGCGCAACACCGACGCCTCCACCCGCAGCCAGATCAACAGGCTGCTCAACTACCCCAAGGACTCGGCCGGCTCGCTGATGACCACCGAGTTTGTCTACCTCCACCCCAACAACACGGTGGAGGAGTCCTTCGCCCGCATCCGCAAGGTGGGCCTGGACAAGGAGACGGTCTACACCTGCTACGTCACCAAAAGCCGGGTGCTGCTGGGAGTGGTGACCGTCAAGCGGCTGCTTATGTCCACCTACGAGACCAGAATCAGCGACATCATGGAGACCAACGTCCTGTCCGTCACCACCCACGAGGACAAGGAGGACGTGGCCCAGATGTTCTCCAAATACGACCTCACCGCCCTGCCCGTGGTGGACGGGGAGGACCGGCTGGTGGGCATCATCACCGTGGACGATGCTATGGACGTAATGGAGGAGGAGGCCACTGAGGATATCGAAAAGATGGCCGCCATCCTGCCCACCGACAAGCCCTACTTCCAGACCGGCGTGGTCGAGACCTGGAAGCACCGCATCCCCTGGCTGCTGCTGCTGATGATCTCCGCCACCTTCACCGGCACCATCCTGGGCTTCTTTGAGGAGGCCCTGGCCGCCAACGCAGCCCTCACCCTGTTTATCCCCATGCTGATGGACACCGGCGGCAACTCCGGCGGACAGGCGTCCGTCACCATCATCCGCGCCATGTCCCTGGGGGATGTGGAGTTTGCCGACTGGCTGCGGGTGATCTGGAAGGAGCTGCGGGTGTCGGTGCTGTGCGCCCTCACTCTGGGGACGGTGGTGTTCGGCAAGGTGATGGTGGTGGACCGGAAGGATGCCACCGTGGCCGGAGTGGTGGCTCTGACCATCTTTTTTACCATCGTTATCGCCAAGCTTATCGGCTGTACCCTGCCCATGCTGGCCAAGCGGCTGGGCTTCGACCCGGCGGTGATGGCCTCCCCCTTTATCACCACCGTGGTGGACGCTCTGTCCCTGCTGGTCTACTTCGCCATCGCAACACGTATTTTGGGATTGTAAAAATTGCCCCCGGCTGGAATTTTTTCCAGCCGGGGGCATTTCAGAATATCAGTATATTAATACTCAGGCATATCTGTCAAATCAAGATACTGCGCCAGTGCGGCATATCCGCTGACAAGACCGCCGTTTTCGGTGTTTTCCACCTTGATCTTGTAAGTTTCAGAGCCGGCGCCTGCGCGGAAGAAAATAGCCTGATTCTGGTCCTCTCCCGGAACAGCCATGGAGCCGACTACCTTTTCACGTGTACCGTCGATGCGGATGAGGTAGGCTGTGCAGGCATATTTGGTATCGTTTCGATAATAGAAACGCAGATAGTCGCCGTCATCTGGATTGGCTGCCACTGAATTGGTTTTATCTGTGTTGGTTTTGTGCAGCGATTGGGCAATAAGCCGGGGGTGCGGTGTGACAACCTCCTCACTGGGAACGGCAGCGAAGGAGCCCTCAGAGGCAAACGCAGGAGCAGACACACACAGGGACATGACCAGAACCAAAGCCATAGAAATAAAGCGTTTCATAGTGATTCTCCTTTTTAGATTTATTTGAGAATTTGCATGTTGTGAATGGAAAACGCTCCTCCTTTCCGGGACAAATCGTCCCTTCGAGGATAGTCTATCACATCGAATATTATTCGTCAATAAAAAATAAGATTGACAACAAGATATTTTTTGCTATAATAAATTTATACTCTATAGGGTTGTGTGATATGTAACATGGCAAGAAAAGAAAAAACCAGTGGGAGCCCCGCAAACATTCAAATCGCGCTGAAAAAAGCCACCACCGAAATGATGGTGCTTCATCTTCTGCGCCAAAAACCGATGTACACCTACGAGATGATGAACGCCATTGAGGAGCGCAGTGGAGGGGATATCACCTTCAATACGCTGTACCTGTCCATCTACCGTCTGGAGGAAAACGGCTACATCCGGGAGCACGAAAAGGTAATGAGCGAAGACAACCGCGTCCGCATCTATTTTGCCATTACCGACGCCGGGTCCGCTTACTTCGACGAGCTGGTGAAGGGCTACCTGCGTTACACCGCCGCACTGGCTCGCGTTCTGGAGCTGGAATAAGGGGGTGAGCAGTATGGAAAACATCAGTTTGGACATGTCCGGCTACCTCCACAGTCTGGAAAGCTTTCTGGACTGCCCTAAAACCACCCGCAGGCCCTTTTTGGACCGGACAAGGCGGATGATTCAGGATTTTATCCAGAGCAAGCCGGACGCTACTTCCCAGGAGGTGGCCAATTTCCTGGGGGACCCAAGAGAACTGGCCCAGGGCTTTCTGGAGACGCTGGACCCGGAGATGCTGGAGCGTTACCACAGGCGGAAAAAGTTTCTTTTGCGCGGATGTATTGCCCTTTTGGCTGTTGCGCTGGTAGCTGTTAGCGTTTTTGGGATTTTTTTCAAAAAGACTCCAGTTAATCTGGAAATGACTGAAACGATTGTTATATATGGCGACCTTACATACAAAGGAACAATGGAGGAGACATCATGAAAAAGATAGGTGCCTTTTTGCTAACTTTTGCCCTGCTGGCCGTAACAATGATTCCATCTTCGTTGGCGGCAGCAAACAACTGGCAAGACACAGAGACGGTTTATAGTGAACTGGGTGATGTGGAAATTATAACCACTATCCATAATGCCATATCCCGAAGCGGTGGCAGTGTGAATAAAACTTCTACAATAAAGAATAATGGTAAAATAATTGCTGAAGTTACATTATCTGCCACTTTTGGCTATGATGGCAGGACGGCCTGGGTTATAAGTGCCAGCGGCTCCCATGAGACGTATGAAGGGTGGTCATATAGCGGTGAAAAAATCACCAAATCTGGGGGAACAGCCACTCTAAGCGCCAAACTAACACATTCCCGTTATGAAAATGTCCCCGTCAATATTTCCCTGACCTGCTCCCCCACAGGACAAATCAGCTGAATCAAAAAGACCGCCCCCATCCGGAATGCCGGCTGGGGGCTTGTCCTGTTTAGAGGTTGTCCGCTGTGTCAGACTGCTGCGCCCGCAATTTATCCAAAATCGCGTGGATGTTGGGCTGGGTAGGCATAAACTTTGCGCCACGCTTAAGTAAACCGACAACCCGTCTGGCCTTCTTTTCAATTTCGCGTGCCGTATGCTCGCTTGTTAGACGAAGGTGGTTGCCGGATACGGTATATTTTCGCTCGATATAACATTCTGTTATCGGGAAAATATCCTGAATCAAAAAGACGCTCTGCCGGCCGTTGTCCAGCCTGGCAATGTGCAGCGTGTCACATGGTTTGCCCTTTTCGATACGCTGATCGATGATGCGCTGATATTTTTCGATTCGGCTGGAGAGGGGAATCATCCAATAGAGCCCGTTTTTTGTATCCTGAAAGCAATAATAATGGGGGCGGTTTGCATCCTTGTTTCCCTTCAGGTATGGGTCAGACATATCCTGGAAAAAGCGATCTTTAATAATGTAGAAACCGGATTTTTCCATCTGTCTTCACTCTTTATTATGTAGAAGAAATAATATCCCTGTCCGATAACCTGGCAGGGATATTACTTACGCCCCAACCACTTATATACCGCATATTGGTCAGCGGTAAAACTTGCAACCCAACCACTTATATACCGCATATTGGTCAGCGGTAAAACTTGCAGGAGCTTTTCTACAAACAGTATATGCGAAATTGCGGATGCTGTCAACAGGAAATTACAGCTTGCGGATGTCCTGCCTGCGGCGGCACCTGCACAGAAGCCTGCGGAAAGGATTACAGGTTATCCATATTCCGCAGATAGGCCTCCGCGCCGTAGCGCAGGCAGCGCTGGAGCCGCCGCTCCCCCCGTTTGATGGTGCGGGAGACGGTGGACTTGTCCACCCCCATGACCTCCCCAATCTCCCGCATGTTTTTCCCCTCGGCGTAGTACAGCAGCATCACCTGCCGCTGCTTGGCGGTCACGTCCTCCCGCAGGCAGCGGATCAGGTTGCGCTTCAGGCGGCTGATCTCCTGGCTGTTGTCGGCGGCAATCTGCCGGGAGTACATGGCCATGTCGGCGGCATAGAGCTTGCCCTTTCTATATCGTGTATTTGGCATTCCGGCGATACCCCCTGTCATAGTAACGCTCGGTTAAAACGGCCAGTTCGTTGGCCTCCCGCAGCATGGTGGACAGCATCCGGATGCGGTCCTGAAGCTGGCAGCGCCGGTCGGCGTTCCGGGTCTGTCTCAGCAAATATTCCAGCTGGCAGATACGCAGGTCCAGCGCGTGGGCGTGGGCCCGGTACTCCAGCGAAAGTTCAGCTAACGTCATCACATTCCCTCCTCAGCTTGTAAACGGTTCCAGCACTGGGCGCACAGGCCCCCACTGCCCCAGGGCCGGTCGTATTGATATTGCTCCCCGCCGCATTGGGGACAAAACCAGGCCGGCGGCTGGGTCTGGATGTCCCGAAGGGGTGGGGCAAAAAATTTTTTGTTTTTTACTTGACAGACCTCCCATTCTTTGCTATAATAATGCCTGCTGTTGGACAGCCGCCATGTGCTGGTGTAGCTCAGCCGGTAGAGCAGCTGATTTGTAATCAGCAGGTCGGGGGTTCGAATCCGTCCACCAGCTCCAACGAAATATGGAGGAGTTCCCGAGTGGCCAAAGGGGGCAGACTGTAAATCTGTTGCGTTTCGCTTCGGTGGTTCGAATCCACCCTCCTCCACCAAGAAGATCGGTTTTCCCGTAGGGAAGGCCGATTTTCTTTTTTTCGCGCCAGACTGCCAACAGAGAAAATCACAGTTATAGAACGTATGTTCTATAACTGCGATTAGGATACTATTTTCTGCCGGGAATGTCAACGGGGAAAATCGAAAATTTGTTCGATAACGTACCGGTTTATGGGACTGTCTCAAGCCGCGAGCAGGCTCGGGAGAGCATGAGAAGGCCCCTGAAGCGATACGTTTTCATATGTTCAATGAAATTAAGAGGCTGTCATGTCCGTTTTTCTAAGGACTGTATCTTTTGCCGGTATTTGTTGGGGGTTACCCCCACAAGGCGTTTAAAGGTGGCGCAAAAATAGCTGCGGCTGTTAAATCCGGTGAGATATGCAATGTTTTCCACAGACATACCGGTCTGCTCCAACAGTTCCCGTCCCTTTTCAATACGGAATTGCGTAAGATACTGATTCAGCGTCACACCGAACTGTTTTTTAAACACCTGGGTAAAGTAGCAGGGGCTGAAATTGAAGGCCTGAGCGATATCTTCCAGCCAAATGGGCTGGCTATAATGCTGGCTGATGTAGGCCTGGACCGGCATTTTAAAGCGGTGTTCCGGGTTGGGGTCGTACTGCTCCAAAACGTGGGCCACCTGTTGACAAAACTCCAGAAACAGTGCCCGGATACCAAAGAAAAACTGGCTGGACAGGACCTGTTCCGCACAGGGGCCGGAGATGGCCGCCGCGGTCTGTTCCGGGACGGCGCATTGGACGCACCAGCTCTCCACCCTGTGAATCAGCCGGACAATTTCCACCCTCATTTGCTGGGGCTGGAGCTTTGCGCTGCCCAGGGCCTGAAACAGCTGCTCTGCCCGCTGCCGGATCTGCTGCTCGTTGCGCTGTCCTACGGCGGCCAGCAGGCTGCTGTAATGCTGCTGAAGATCCACCGGTGTGGAGACAACCTGTCCGTCCTGAGCGGTCAAATCAGCGCCCTGTCCGTAGTAAAACGTCCAATCCAGAGCCTGTTGCAGCCGGGTGTACATGGGAGGAAAATGGGACAGGCTGGTACACCGGCCGCTGGTACACACCGACAGAGTGTAGCTGGTGTGGAGCCGGACCCGCCGCCGGACCTCCTCCACAAAGCCCATCAGAAACTCCTCCACAGCGACTGTGCCGTATTCCTCCAGGCACAGAAAGCAGATGACCCGGTCGGTATTGATCAAATTGGCGGCAAACCCGGACACTCTGAGCTCCTTCAAGTAGGTGCGAATGGTGTTTACCACCAGGTCTTTCTGAAAAAACTCCCGGGTGATCTCCAGCCTTTTGGACAGAAAAGAGTAGTCGTCAATTTGAATGAGCAGAAAATAGTCCGGCAGGGTGGTCAAGTCCACCGTTTGAAGGGCGTCTGCCACCCGGTCAGGGCGGATATTTTCAAAGACCAGGCTATATGCAAGCTCACTGGAAAACAGGTCCAGCGAGGTGAAGTCCCATTTCCAATAGGAGAGCTGTTCCTCAATCGTCATACGGGGGGTAATGTGGCTGCTCATATGGCGCACCTCCGGGCAAGATGTTTTTTTCAGCATAGCATATTGCCCGGCAGAGCGCAAGAATGGCAGTGGTTGTTTTTAATAAATTCAGCGGAAAAAGATTGTGTATAGTTGTGTTGATTTTTTTGAAATCAAAAATTTTTTATTTTTTATCAAAATATTTCTCGTATTCAAAGTGCTGAAAATCCAGTATACTGGCTCCACCGAATTCGGAAACACTTCCCGTTCCGCCGGCGGAGCAACCTGATTCTGCCGCGGAAGCAAAGAAAACAGCTCTTTTGTGTCAGATAATAGGAGGGATATTGTGGAAGCTTTTTTGAATGCGTTTGACAACATAACAGGCACGATTGTCGGCATTGTTTGGCATGACAATATTTGCTGGGTGCTGCTGGTGATTGGTCTTCTGTTCACCGTTTTGACCCGGGGCGTACAATTTCGGTGTATTCCCCAGATGTTCAAGCTTTTATTTGGTTCTAATTCTAAAAATTCCGACAGCCAAAAAGGCATCTCCAACTTGCAGGCTTTGATGATTGCGGTAGGAGGCCGCGTGGGCACCGGCAATATTGCCGGCACTGCCACCGCTATTTTCATGGGCGGCCCCGGCGCGATTTTCTGGATGTGGATGAGTGCCGTCCTGGGCGCCGCCTCCGCCTTTATTGAGTGTACCCTGGCCCAGATTTACAAGACCCGCAGCGAGGACGGCACCTATATCGGCGGCCAAGCCTATTATGCGGAGCGGGCCCTGGGCATTAAGTGGTTTGGTACCGCTATGGCCGTCATCCTTGTGGGGAGCAACGTATTTGGCAATCCCTGCGTCCAATCCAACACAATTTCCACCGCTGTGGCCAACGCCTTCCAGATTCCTACCTGGATAGTTGGCCTGGCCATCGCCGGAGCTATGGCGCTGGTGGTGTTTGGCGGCATCCGCCGTCTGGCCGCCTTGGCCGAGAAGATTGTGCCCACCATGTGTATCGTCTATCTGACCATTGCCGTAATCCTGATTGGCGCGAACTTCGCCAAGCTGCCTGGAGCCATTGGCCTGATTTTCTCCTCGGCCTTTAACCCCCGTTCCGCCTTTGGCGGCATGATGGGTACCGCCCTTGTCTGGGGCGTGCGCCGGGGCGTCTACTCCAACGAGGCCGGTCAGGGTACGGGCACCGCCCCCGCCGCTGCCGCTGACGCCGACAATCCCTGCGACCAGGGCCTGGTTCAGGCGCTGTCGGTATACATCGACACTCTGGTGGTCTGCACCATCTCCGCCCTGTGTATGCTGTGTACCAATTGCTACAACGTCCTCGGGATGGACGGCAGCATGGTGGTGGAGTATTTGCCCGGTCTGCCCGACGGCATCCCCTATGTTCAGAGCGCCATCGCCTCTGTCCTGCCCCTGGGTGAGATCATTGTGGCCTTCCTGATTACCACCTTCGCCTTCACCTCTCTGATGAGCTACTATCTGGAGGCCGAAATACACATTGAATATTTGACCATGAAGCTGCCCTCTGCCCTTCAGAAGACCATTTTGAATGCGCTGCGTCTGTGCTTCCTGTTTATGGTGTTTATCTCCAGCTCCTGGCCCATCACCCGGGTCTGGAATATTACCGACATCGGCGGCGGCGTCCTGACCTGGGCCCACCTCACCCTGCTGGTCATTATCTGCGGCCCCGCTGTCAAGGCCCTGCGCAGCTACGACAAGCAGCGCAAGGCCGGAGTGGAACACCCCGTCTTTGATCCGGTGGCCCTGGGCATTAAGAATGCGGATTTGTGGACCGAGATTAACAAAGAAAAGGGCCGCTGGTTACAGCCGTGATTTAGGAGGAATTTCGCTATGAATACCCAGTATCCCCATCTGTTTTCCCCCCTGCGCATCCGAAATGTATATATCAAAAACCGCATTGAATCGGCGCCCATTGACCACAGCGGCGTGTCCTCCGTCTACACCCGGGACGCCCTGGAGCACTACGGCCGGATTGCCAGGGGCGGAGCCGCCATTGTTACCCTGGGTGAGGCGGGTGTACACAGCCTCACCGACCACGCCCACCCCACCATGCCCCATTTGGATGATACCAATACTCTGTCCTCTCTGATTCAGGCCATTGACGCCGTCCATCGGGGAGGGGCGCTGGCGGCGGTGGAGCTGACCCACTCCGGCTGTCGGGCCAAGAGTGAGTTTTTGGCGCCCGGCGGCTATGTCATCGGCCCCAGCGCCATGGAGGCCAACCTCTACGGCGACAAGGTCATCGAGATGGACGAGGCCATGATGGATATGATCGCCGATGCCTATGCGGATGCGGCATTCATGGCCCAGTTCGCCGGCTGTGATGTAATCAACATTCATGGCGGACATGGCTGGCTGCTGAACCAGTTTCTCTCCGACCTGAACAACCACCGCACCGACAAATACGGCGGGTCTATCGAGAACAAGGCCCGCTTCCCCCTGATGGTAGTGGACCGGGTCCGGCAGAGATGCCCCAACCTCATTTTGGAGTACCGCCTGAGCAGTGAGGAGGACACCGAGGGGGGTATGCAAATCGACGAGGTGGTGGAATTCTGCAAGCTGCTGGACGGAAAGGTGGACATTGTCCATGTCTCTGCCGCCACCTTCCACGACACCAACACCGCTGCCCGAATGTTCCCCACCGTGTTCTACCCCAGAGGGTGCAACGTGGAAAATGCCGCCAAAATCAAGGCCGTTTTGAAGCACTCCCTGGTCTCGGTGGTGGGTGGACTGAATGACCCTGCCCATATGGAACAGATTCTGCGTGAGAAGAAGGCGGACCTGGTCCTCACCGCCCGCCAGATGCTGGCCGACCCCGACTGGCCCCGAAAGGCGAAGGAGGGCCGGGCGGATGAGATCATCAAGTGTATCCGCTGCGAGGAGTGTATCAGTGCCGGATTCATTCCCCACGTCCCCTTTGACATCGGTGTGCTGCGCTGCGCGGTCAACCCCATCCTGGGCCGGGAGTATGAGACCACCCGGGCAGAGGCCCCTATCAGCCAGAGCAGGAAGTTTCTGGTTGCCGGCGGGGGACCCGCCGGCATGGAGGCAGCCATTACCGCCGCCCGCCGGGGCCACAAGGTGGTGCTGTGCGAAATGACAGGAGAACTGGGGTTCAATCTGGGCTATGCCAAGCAGATTTCCTTCAAGAAGGATATTGTGGAGTTTCTGGCCGGGATGCGGGCCAATGTGGCAAAGGAGACCAACATTGAGGTCCGCCTCAATACCCCTGTTACAGACGAGCTGATTCAGACGGAAGCCCCTGACGTGCTGGTGGTCGCCTGCGGCGCGGAGCCGGTGATCCCTCCCATCCCGGGGATTGACCGCCCCAACGTTCACCACATCACGGATCTGTTCAAAAAGAATGCTTCGGTGGGGGACAAGGTGGTCATTATAGGCGGCGGCCTGGCCGGCTGCGAGGAGGGGCTGGGCCTGGCCTGGAACGGAAAAGATGTATCCATTGTGGAAATGCGGGATAGTCTGGCACCGGACGCCCCCTTTATCCACTGGAAGCATCTGCTCCAAAAGCTGGACACTGCAGTCCACGCCTATTGCTCTGCCAAGGTGGTATCCATTGAGGAGGACGGCGTAAGGATAATTGACGGCAGCGGTCAGGAGCGGCTGCTGGAGGCGGACACCGTCCTGATTGCCGCCGGGATGCGGACCAACGGCGGGAAGTATGACCACTGGAGTGCTCTGGTCGACGAGATGATTTTTGTAGGTGACAGCCGAAAGGCCGGTAAAATTCTGGACGCCATGCGCACCGGCTATTGTGCCGCCGCCTGTATCCCCTGAAAAAGCAGTTTCTCAACCCCTTTTTCCGGCAAAGCACCTCTCTGATGGAGGGTGCTTTGCCGGTTTGTATGAAAACAATGGACAGACAGGAGGAATCCCATATGAAACGTGCCTGGCCGATGACCATTGCCGCAATCCTGGCAGGAATCGCCATTGCCGTCGCCCAAAATAAGGTAGCCCCATGCCTGGGCGTACTACAGGCAGCCTTTGGCCTGGACTTGTCAGCAGTCGGGTGGCTATCCTCCATATTCAGCGTTATGGGGATTCTGATGGCCTGTCCGGCGGCGCTGCTCACCAACCGCCTGGGCCCTAAAAATGCCTGTGTACTCTCGCTGGGCGCAACCATTGTGGGCGGAGTAATCGGTTTGATATCCGATTCCTTCCCGATACTGCTGTTCAGCCGGATTGTAGAGGGTATGGGGGCCAGCTTAATTGCGGTAGCAGTTCCCACAATCATAGCTGTCACATTTCCGCCGGAACGGCGGGGCCTTCCCACAGGGCTTTGGTCCTCCTGGCAGTTTATCGCGCAGGCGCTGTGCTTCTTTTTCGGAGTTGCCATTACCGATGCCTTCGGCTGGCAGGGAGTCTGGTGGAGCGGAATTATATTTGCTCTTGCGGCAGTCATCCTGACCCTGACAATCCTCCGGCTTCCAAAACAAAAAACATTTGAATCAGAGAAGCCTGACATCGGTTCTCTTGGTCGGACAGCTGGACAGCGGCCCGTACAGGCCATATGTTTTTCTATGTTCTGCTTCTGTTTTTCCTGCTTTGGGTTTGTCACTTGGGCGCCTACCTGCTGGGCGGAAACACTGCACATAAATCTGGAACAGGCAAACTGGTTCATCAGCCTGTTTGCAATTATTTCCATTCCGGCAGTGGTGCTGGTGGGGTGGCTGATTGACCGGGTGTCCCACCGATGGGTGAGTGTAATGTCCTGCCTTGGATATGGCGTATTGGTCAGTGCGGCCTTTCTGATGCCGAATCGAGCGGCTATGATTCCGTATACGCTGTTCTATCCCTTTTTCGAGGGGGCAGTCTCCACCAGCCTTTGGACCATCGTGCCCCAAACCGCCCGCCGGGCTCAGGACACCTCCAGCGCCATTGCCCTGTTCAATATGGCCAGCAGCTGCGGAATGCTGGCAGGTCCGCCGGTGGCAGGTGCTATAATCCAGGCTTTTGGTTGGAGAGCTATGGTGCTTCCGCTCATTCTGGCTATGAGTGCCAGTGCATTAGCCGCTGCTCAAGCGAAAGAACGTGTAAGCGGCACATGATGAATGGATGTCCCGTTAATATCTGTATCACATCAGTAGATTTTTGTTTTACACCCCCGTCTACCAAATGTCTACCAAAAAAGCCGTCAATCCCCTGCGCCGCAGGGGGTTGACGGCTTTCCATATTTTAGGACGTCTACCAGATGTCTACCAGTTTTACTTTTTTATATCGAAAATGTCGGCTTTAACGGATTTTCTTCTTGTTCTTGCAACTTTTTAACCCCATGTAAGGGGCGTGACACGGCGGTGGCAGGAGCGAAATGTTGAAAAACCTCGAAATTTTTGGATAAAACGGCGAAAATTGTTTCAAAAAGGTTAAATCTTCGGAGACTACCAAATGTGACAGCTTTCTACTTTTTATCCAAATCCCGGCCCCTCTCAGGCCGAAAAATTTTGTAAGGAGGAAATCCGAATGAGAAACCTGAAGCGGGCCCTCAGCCTGACTCTGGCCTCCGTCATGCTCCTGGGCATGATGGTCATTGGAACCAGTGCGGCTGCGGGCTACTCCGACGTTGACGCAGACGACAACGTCGAAGCTATCGAGGTTCTGCAGGCCGTTGAGGTCATGGTCGGTGACGACCGTGGCTTTGGTCCTGACCGCCCTGTCACTCGTGCGGAGATGGCAGTCGTGATGGGCAAGCTGCTGAACCTGGATTACAACTACTATGTGAGCACCTGTCCCTTTGCCGACGTGAGCGGCAATTTTGACTGGGCCAAGGGCTGGGTCGGCGCCTGCGCCGCCAACGGCATTGTGTCCGGCCGCGGCGACGGCATCTACGATCCTGCCGCCACCGTTACCGCCGTGGAGGCCGCCTCTATGATGATGCGCGCCCTGGGCTATTTCCGCTATCAAAACGACTATGCCGACGGCTTTATGGTATCCACCGTCCGTCAGGGCACCAAGATCGGCCTCTTTGAGGGTGTAGGCACTGACGCCGCCACCCCCATGACCCGTAACCAGGTGGCCCAGATGGCGCTGAACGCCCTGAAGTCCGGCATGGTGGAGCCCGACGGCAACACCATCAACCTGACCACCCCCGACGGCGCTGTGTTTACCGGTAAGGTCAACTACGTGTTCGTCACCAGCGCCAAGCCCTACGCCACCGCCATCAGCTCCGTGCAGGCCACTGCTGTGGGCTCCCAGAACGGCGGCCCCATTGTGGAGCTGGGCGAGCAGCTGTACAACGGCAGCCTGAAGCTGAACGAGGGCACCATGGACGACTTCTACCGTCCCACCCGGACCTGGGAGTACGACAGCAAGACCATCGGCTCCTACGTGAAGCAGGAGCTGCTGAAGGCTGAGTACACCGACAAGGTCACCGGCCGCATGCTGTATGATCTGCTGACCAAGGGCGTGATTGAAAACTACGGTTTCGAGATCGCCATTGACGGCGTGAACACCGGCGACGCCGGCGCCCGCGGCATCCTGACCGATTTGGACGGCGACGAGTCCTACTTCACCACCAGCAGCCTGGTCCGCTCCAACACCGACGGCGTGGGCCGCACCGGCAAGGGCGTGCTTACTCAGGTCTTTGTGGACGACAGCAAGGACGTGGAGAAGGTCTACATTGCCGTGATTAACACCTACCTGGCCATCGCGGACAAGGACTACGACGCCAAGCGGGACGAGGTTACTCTGACCGGCTACAACATGGACAAGAAGGGTTCCATCTACATCAAGGACGAGGATGATGACGATAAGCTCATCGTGGACGGTGAGGACTTCGCCATCGAGGACGTGAAGAAGGACGACAAGTTCCTGGTCACCGTGGCTGACGGCAGCGTGCAGTCCATGATTAAGCCCGAGGTCCTCTCTGAGGTCACCATCAACGCCTTTAAGCGGGACACCTGGGTCAACGCCGACGGCACCCAGTATGACCACGCCACCACCGCCCGTTACGACGCGGAAGTTCTGGACCAGTACGACAATGTGAACATGAAGGAAGTCACCTACAATGTCGTTCTGGACGAGTACGGCTACCTCATCGGCCTGGAGCTGAATGAGAAGGCGAACCAGTATGTCTTCGTCACCGGCACCGACGACGGCGAGAGCAATCTCACCGCCAAGAACGCCAACGTCAACGTCATCTTCCTGGATGGCACCATGGACACCATCGTTGTCAACACCAGAGACAGCAAGGTGGACTGGAAGGCCGGCGGCAAGAACGCGTCTCAGGTGAACACCTGGTGCACCTACACCAAGAACAGCAACGACGTCTACACCCTGAAGGAAGTGGGCATCGACTCCACCAACACCAGCACGAGCTACAACTTCCCCAAGAAGATCGCCCAGAGCGCCATGGACGCTAACGGCGGTTCCTTCGACATTAACACAAAGAACGTCTCCCTGGACGGCGCTAAGGTAGCCAATCCTGGCCCTGCTCCCGCCCCTATCGGTGACTACACTCGCGTCTACGGCAACGACGACACCGTGTACATCAATGCTGAGATGGAGACAATCCATGCCAAGGACAATGGCAAGTATTGTAGTATCGTCAAGGACGTGGATTCCGTCACCACCGGTGTGAAGAACGTGGACTTCACCGTGGTCAACCACGTCATCGGCAGCAACACCGGCGCCAATGCCGACAACGCTCTGACCGCTACCAACGAGGCCTACATCCTGTACAACAAGGACGGCTATATCATCGCCGTGGTTACCCTGGCCGCTGACGACAAGGGCACTTCCGCTCAGTACGCCTACATCACCGGCGACGTGAAGCGGGAGGAGTACCTGGGCAACGACGAGTGGAAGTGGACCCAGGACGCCATTATCAACGGCAAGAAGGTAGAGCTGACTGAGGTCGATGACAGCAGCGCCTGGCTGGATACCACCGAGATTGGCAATTGGTACGAGGTCCGGTTCAACTCCAAGGGCGATGTTGCCGGTCTGAAGGAGAACGTCCTTGTTGCCGGTGGTGCTGGCACCAGACCCGGCACCGAGGTGAACAACATCTACTTCGGCTTCACCAATGACCGCTTCATCAATGACATGAACGAGATCGTGAACGCCGTCAACGGCAAGAACGGCTACGAGTCCTCCAAGACCGTTCTGCTGTTTGTGGACTACTGCACAGACAACACTGGCACTCACGTCGCCGCTGATTCTGCCCGCGCTGACCTGAGCTTCAAGAACGGCACCCTGTACACCGACACCGCTCAGACCGAGGGCTTCTCCGTGTCCCCCAACGTCAATGTGGTGCTGGCTCTGGCCGCTAAGAACCACGGCGACGCTTTCGACGACGTGGACGACAACTACACCGGCTACACCGGCGTGGAGACCGCTCTGAAGAATCTGGACAAGTCCGCTGACAAGTTCGACGGCTTCCTGTGCGCGGTGATCGAGGACGGCGCTGCCACCTCCATCATCTTCGACGAGCGCGCTGGCGCGAACCGCACCGATCTGGAGCCCGTGAAGCCCATGAGAGTTACCGTAAACAAGGTTGACACGAACGGCAACCAGCTGGGCACCGAGGCCTTCGACTGGAACGGCACTCCCTTCACCGGCAGTGAGGTTACCGCCCCCGCTAACTACACCTGGCAGTCCGCCACCTCCCTGACCTTCGTGGAGGGCCAGACTGGCACCGTGACCTTCACCTACAAGAGCAATTCCGCTATTACGGCTCCCGACAACGCTGTTGCTCTGTATGATGGCGGAACGAACGCCTTTGCTGTTCTGTACTCCGGCACTGTTCCCGCCGGCAACGGCCTGGCCGCTCTGCTGATTGACGCCGCAAAGGCTGCTGGCTTCCCCAATGCGCAGGCTGAGCGGAACGCAGGTGGCAACGGCTGGATTATTACCGATGCGACTGGTGTGATCAAGCTGAACGCGACATTCTTGGATGCAAGCGTCAAGGAGTCTTGGGTGGGCAAAATTGACGGCAACGAAGTGTATGTTTCCAAGAATGGCGGTACACCTCTTGCTCTGAGTGCCCTGGCCACCTTCGGTAACGCCAGCGAGAGCACGACCCTGACCGGCACCTATGTGAAGGTCAATAAGGCTACTGGCCTGAGTGCTACTGTTACCTCCGGGACTGACACATTTGCTGCTGTTACCGCTACTGTTAACGGTGATGGTTTCGACATCACTACTCAGGGCTACGTAACCGTAACTGGTGACGGCATTGCCAGTACTGTTTATGCTCCTGTCAAGACCGCATATTCTGTGCCTGCGAAGGCCGACGTGACTGGAGCCAAGGGTACTTCGATGAAGTACACCATCGGCGGTGCAGACAAGTACATCACTTATGGCGGAGAGATTCCTGCCAACGAGGTGACAGGTGACATCGTTTTGGATCAGGACTACATCAAGGTTAATGTGACCCTTGATTCTGCGATTACTGGATGGACAGTTGATGCTACCACTACACAGTATGTCCAGGTTGCCGCTACTCAGGCTGTTTCTATTGTTCTGAAAAACGCGAGCAACGCTCTGGCTACTGCTACAGCCGCAAACGCCAAGTATACGGTTGCTGGTGGTATCACGACAGCTGAGACGGCCTTTGACACGGCGACTCTGAGCGACTCTAACCACACCTACACCTTGGCTATCACCGATGTGGCTGTAAGTAGTGCGACTGGCGACATCACCATCAATATCACTGCTCTTGGTCTGACGGCTTAAAGCCTGAAAAGACAAAGACACTCCCCCGGGCCAACTGGCCCGGGGGCCTTTTACTTACTGATCCGCAGCTAAAAAGGCAATGACCCTATAGGAATAATTCGCGGTATTCAATTCCTGGATACCAAAAAAAATTGCCAGCCTCGCGGTATTTCCGGACCAGGTGATGGTGGTGGTGGAGCCATTAAAGGAGCTGCCGTAGTTTGGACTGTGGATATAACCTGCGAAGGCATTCTGTCCGCTGGTGCAGTCCGCCACCAGCAGACAACTGGGTCCGATGATGATGAACGCCACCGGCTTCGCGGAAAAGGGAATGGAGACATAAACGCCGTCACCGTTCTTGCCCGTTCCGGTGTAGGACCGGGTTTCGATCCGGCAGTTGCCCTTCTTGGACAGCGCCGCCGTGTGCGCGGTGAGCGTATCGGTGTGCGCTCCCAACGCCGCGTCGATTTTTGCGTTGTCGGCGTTGAAATCCTCCATCAGGACCCGGTCGTCCCGCTCCCATTGGTTGAGGTTGTAATTTGGTGTGTGGTTGGTTGGCATGAGTTTGTTCCTCCTTTTAAAACTCCCTCAGTCAGCCTGCGGCTGACAGCTCCCTCAGAGAGGGAGCCGTTGAGGTGTGAAAATAGCCTCCCTCCTTGAGGGAGGTGGCACGGCGGAGCCGTGTCGGAGGGAGTTCCCTCCACCCATACCGTGCACTCCCCCCAAAGTAGTACGTTTCCATACACTTTATGGAAATGGCGGAAAACTGCGCCCATTTTTGGCAAAAAAGGGCCCGGCATCGAAGGATGCCGGGCTCGTAATGTATTATTCCCAGGTGACCTGCGCGGAGGTCCCCACAATATTGATGTAGCTGGGTCCGACGGCCAGGGGGGTGTCCTGCCCGGAGGCCCGGTCCAGGAAGCGGAGGCAGTCGGTGCGCTTATCCCGCTGCCAGGTGATCTCCTGCAAGACCCCGTCCCGGAGGAGGAGGCCGTCCCCCGTCCCGGTGGTGCGCACGCTCATGCGCCCGGCCGCGTCCCCCTTCACCAGCCCCACGTCGGTGAACAGCACCAGCACGTTGTTCACCCCCACCGCCTCGCCGGTCTGGCCGTCCACATAGTCGATGGGGTCGGAGCCGTCCAGGCTCTGGGAGATGAAGTACTGTTTTTTATCCGCGTCATAGGCGAAATAGCCGGTCTTGTATTTGGAGTAGGGGACGGTCATTTTGGAGGCCGCTTCCCCGGCGGGGACCGTCTCCCCGAAGGTCCAGCCCGGGAAAAAGCCCTCCTCATGGTCCAGGCGGAAGCGGCTGGGCATCTGCTCCAGCACCCTCTCGCTGGAGGTGAGCAGGGAGTGCTCCAGCCCGGCGGACTTCTTCCGGTCCGGGTCCCGCCAGCACATGTCGCCGTAGGGGCCGTTGACAAAGTCGATGTGCGTGACCTTCCAGTTGTCGAAGGCGTCGTAGGCCTGGGGGCTGCCCCCGGCGTGGATGTAGATGGCGTCGTGGCCCAGGGCCAGGCTGACGTAGTAGTCCCGGGCGGAGCGGATGCTGCCCAGGTCGCCCACCCCCTCCAGGTCCTGGTAGACGCCCATCATCCGGGTGATGCCCCCCTCGGCGACGATCTCATAAATCACATCCGCCTGGGCGACCCCGATCTGAGGCAGGGCCTTTCGCAGGTTGTTGAACATAACGGCGACGGGCCGTTTTCCGCTGATATCCTCGTTCAGTCCCTCGCCGGTGAGGGGGTTGGTGTAGGGGTAGACCGGCTCCGGTTCGGGCTCCGGCTCCACCGGGGCGATGACCGAAATGGAAGGCTCCTGGGGCGGCTGGGAGGAGGAGGCCCCTCCCGGGTCCTTTTTCCCGCAGGAGGCCATGGGGAGCAGCAGCAGTCCAGCCAGCAGCAGTGAGGTCCAGCGTCGTTTGTTCATCAAAATCCCTCCAATCGTCCCTCTTATCATACGATATGGATTGTGGAAAGTCAACAAAAATGTCAAGAGTGTCCTACCGCGCATTTTATCACAGTCAAGAGAATTGGCACGATTTGTAGGGGCGCACAGTGTGCGCCCGCGGGCGGACAATGTCCGCCCCTACATAAAATCTGCGAATAGGACACACCCAAAATATCTGCTCTTTTTGTCCGTCACACCGCCTTTAAGCAGGCGTCCATCTGCTTTCGCAGTACACTGTCGGCCTCAGTCAAGTAGTCGCAGAGTGCGCCGAAGCCCTCCGCGTATGGGTCGATGGCCCGGTTCAGCCCCAGCGACATCAGCTGAACCGCATTGACGCCTTTGGACATGCGGTAGACCGCCGTCTCCAGATCAAGCAGTTCTTCACGTAAACTCATAACTTCCTCCTTGATTTTTTCCCGGCGATGTGACATAATCAGATTTGCCATTCCTCCGGGTTTGGTGAATAGGAACAGTCCGTTGCTTTTAGAGGGTTGGCGGGCTGTTTCTATTTGTTTTGACCGAGTTCTTCGTGGATTTTTTCCAACAGCCACTGTTTCTTTGTTTTCTGCGTTTCTTGAAGGCGTTGGTTCAGTTTTTCCGCCAATTCCGCATCAATATCTACGAAAAATACTTTTGTGGCTTTTCGGCGCTGCCTCATATACTCGGCCCTGCTCTTAGGAGAAATATTCATCACCTCCTTGCAACATGTTACCATTATACTGGGTAACATGTAATAAGTCAAGAGGTATTTGAGGTTAATAAAAAATAAGGTCAGCCCAATTTGGGCCGACCCGCTCAGACGGTTTATTTGCTTATTCTGGAAACTTAAAAATAATCTTTAAACAGTTATTTTCCTTCATTTTCTCAAATTCCCGGGTATAATTTGAAGTCCTCAGTTCAGAGTAGTACAGATTTGCCAGCACATCCGCGATTTGAATGTTCCAGACGGTGGAAGAATCGAAGTATTTCACGCTGACATTGTGGGACAGAGTGCCTGACATACCCAACTCTGTATTCAAATAGTTTTGCAGAAAATGCCGGGTTTCGGTTCTTTCATTGCGTTCGTCCAAGTTAATCGCATAGCTGTCATCCGGCAGATAGTTCCCCTTAATAAAATATTCCAGCGCCAGCTTCAAGGTGTAGTTAAAGGCCCGGGCGGTGTTGGAATATAATTGCGCGGAAATGTTACGGTTATCCAAAACAATGTAGTATACCTCCAGCGTTCCTTGCCGGCAGAAAAAGTCTACAAATGACCGTTTCAAATCCGGTGTCAGGGCGTAGCCCTTGAGCTCAAGAAATTTGCCGTTTTGGAACATCCGGTTTTCCGTGTCAGCCGCTTTCAGTGCGTCGCAATACTTTTTTGCAAAGCGTTTGCAGAGCCTGCGAAGCTTGACAGGATTTTCTGTGCGTACAACTGCAATCACAAAATAGGGACAGTTAGCCAAATGCTGTGTCGTCATAGAGCCGGATTCATCAATGTAAAGATATTGCATGGCGTCCTCCAAAAGAAAACGGGAACGAGCTTTCGCCCGTCCCCGTCTCTACCACGTGTTGTCAATTGCTTGCGGGCGAGGCCGGTACACGGCCCTTACCTGGAAAACGGCGCCTGAGCAAGACTTACTGTTGACAACACAATCATAGCATATTCCCAAGAAGCTGTCAATATACCAAACTCTATTGGGAGTGTCCTACCGCGCATTTTATCACAGTCAGGAGAATTGGCACGATTTGTAGGGGCGCACAGTGTGCGCCCGCGGGCGGACAATGTCCGCCCCTACATAAAATCTGCGAATAGGACACACCCAACTCTATTTTGTGGCCCAGTTGCCGGTGGCCTCGGCGGTGAGGTAGGCGTTGACAAAGCCGTCCAGGTCGCCGTCCATCACGGAATTGATATTGCTGGTCTCAAAGGCGGTGCGGTTGTCCTTCACCATCTGGTAGGGCATAAAGACGTAGGACCGGATCTGACTGCCCCATTCAATCTTCAGCTGGACACCCTTCAAATCGGAGATTTTCTCCGCCTTCTCCTGCATTTGCAGCTCCACCAGCTTGGCCCGGAGCATCTTCATGCAGTTGTCCTTGTTCTGGAACTGGGACCGCTCCTGCTGGCTGGCCACCACCACCCCGGTGGGCTTGTGGATAAGCCGGACGGCGGAGGAGGTCTTATTTACGTGCTGGCCGCCGGCGCCGCTGGCCCGGTAGACCTGCATCTCGATGTCCTCGGGGCGGATGTCGATCTCCACGTCCTCAGGCAGGTCGGGCATGACCTCCACCGAGGCGAAGGAGGTCTGCCGCCGGGCGTTGGCGTCGAAGGGAGACACCCGCACCAGCCGGTGGACGCCGTGCTCCCCCCGGAGGTAGCCGTAGGCGTTTTCCCCCTCAATCATAATGGTGGCCGACTTGATGCCCGCCTCGTCCCCCTCCTGATAGTCCATAATCTGGTAGGTGAAGCCGTGGCGCTCGGTCCAGCGGGTGTACATCCGGTAGAGCATCTGGGCCCAGTCCTGGGCCTCGGTGCCGCCGGCCCCGGGGTGGATGGTGAGAATCACGTTGGAGCGGTCGTACTCCCCGGTGAGCAGGGTCTCCAGCCGGGCGGTCTCCATGTTGGCCTCCAGGGCGGCAAAGCCCTGTTCCAGCTCGGGGATGAGACTCTCGTCCTCAAACTCGTTGCCCATCTCGCACAGGGCCATCAGGTCGTCCCACTGGCTCTGGCGCTTGTTCTGGCTGTCCACCTTGTCCTGGAGGTTCTTAATCCGCTGCTGCACCTTCTGGGCCTTGGCCAGGTTGTCCCAGAAGCCGTCGGCGGCGGACTCGGCCTGGAGCATGTCCAGCTCCCGCTCGGCCCCCTCCAGGTCCAGGGCCTGGGCCAGGTCCTTCAGAGCGGGGGCCAGATTGTTCAGTTTTACCTTATATTCATCAAATTGGAGCATTTTGTTCCCACGCTTTCTCATTAGTCAATCTATTATATACGAGGGCAGGGAAAAAGTAAAGGAAAAAAACGGGAGTGTCCTACCGCGCATTTTATAACAGTCAGGAGAATTGGCACGATTTGTAGGGGCGCACAGTGTGCGCCCGCGGGCGGACAATGTCCGCCCCTGCATAAGAAGCTGCGAATGGTCCCCGCCTGTTTTTGCCCTTGCTTTTTGGTGAAAAAGCGGTACAATAGAGGCATAGGACAAAAAAGGAGCGTGCATCATGGGACAAAAGAAGCGGTACCACGTGGTCCGAAAGAATAAGGCGGATACCAGGGCGCTGTTCCGGGTTATCCTGTGCGGCTATCTGCTCTACCTGGCCTGGCAGCTGATTCAGAGCGGGGGCAGCGACCCCTCCTTCCCGCCCCTTGTGGCCTGGCTGTTGGGGGGACTGTTCATCCTGGCGGCGGCCGGCTTCGGCTGGTACTCCTGGCGGGAGTACCGCCGGGCCCTGGCGGAGGCGGAGCTCACCCCCGAGGAGGAGGAGGCGCTGCGCCGGGAGCGGGAGGAGTGAGCCCATGGTGGAAAGGATACAGGAGCTCTATCGGGAGTACGCCGCCGAATTTCAGCGGCAGGAGGAGAAACGCCGGGCGGGGGCGGGCATGTTCGGCCTCACCGACGGCCCCCGGAACTACCCCTGCCATGAGCGGTTCGCCCGGGACCTGGAAAGCCTGCTGAAGGAGGCGGAAAAGACGGCGGCGCCGGAGCAGGCGGAAGAAATTCTGGCCTGCGTCTACTTCGCCCCCCAGGCCCGGGCGGAGCGGCAGGACGCCGTCTACTGGATGCTGACGGCGGTACACGGCATGACGGTGGGGCTGGTCTCCCGCCTCACCCCCGACGCCGCCGGCCGGCTGCTGGCCCGCTACCAGGCGGCCTATCCCCGCCGGGAGCAGCTCCCGGCCCAGCGGAAGGCAGCTTCCGCCCTGAAAAAGCGGGGGACATAGCCCAACAGAACACATCGGGAGGGATGGCGTTTGCCATCCCTCCCAGAATTTTTTTCCTTAGTTGTACGCCGGTGTGCAACATTTCAGGGATTCCCACAGAGGGTGAAAGGAGGTAATCCCACCCGCCGGAGACGGCGGCAATGGAAACCATCATCCGAAAGGAGAATCCTATGAATAAAATTGAATGGAAACGCAAGCTGAGCAGCCGGAAGCTGTGGGCGGCGGTGGCGGGCATTGTCACCGGTCTGGCCATGGTCTTCGGGCTGGACGAGGGCACCATAAGCGCGGTGGCAGGGGCCGTGGTGTCGGTGGCCTCGGTTATCACCTACATCATCACCGAGGGCAGGGTGGACGCGGAGAGCGTAAAAAAGGCACTGGATCAGGTGCAGGCCGGGGCAGAGGCGGCGGGGGATGAATAAGCGCCCTGTCGTCTATATGCAGACCGATCCCCGCTGGAAGGACAGGCCCTATCAGGTGAAGGGGGAGACCGCCACCATTGGCGGCTCCGGCTGCGGCCCCAGCTGCGCCGCCATGCTCATTGAGACCCTCACCGGCCGGACCTTCACTCCGGAGGACGCCTGCAAGTGGTCGGTGGACCACGGCTATAAGGCCCTAAACGCCGGCACCTATTATGGCTATTTCGCCCCTCAGTTCGCCGCCTTTGGAATCAAGTGCTGGCAGCTGAGCTGGACCAACACCTACCACAACCCCCGAAGCAAAATCCACGACCAGGCGCTGGCGTATCTGAAGGAGGGATACTACCTGATCGCCCTGATGAAGAAGGGAAACTGGACGGGCGGGGGACACTTTATCGTGGTGTGGTGGGCGGACGGCAAAATCCGCATCAACGACCCGGCCAGCACCAAGGACAGGCGCCTGAACGGCGATGTGGAGACCTTCCGCAACGAGTGCGCCTACTACTGGGTGGTGGACGCCCGGGCGCACAACGGAACAACGGATAAGGAGGAGGAAATGGATCAGGAGAAGTTTAACCGGATGGTTGTCACCGCCATGCAGCAGTACCGCCAGGAGCTGCGGGACAACGACTGCGGCGACTGGAGCCGGGCGGCCCGGAAATTTGTCACGGAACAGGGAATTTTTGCCGGCGGCGACCCAGGCCCCGACGGCCAGCCCAACTACATGTGGGAGGACCTGCTCACCCGGGAGCAGGCTGCCCAGCTGCTGTACGCCTTCGCCCGGAGGTTCGGGCTGGCATGAGGATCACGGTGGACAGAAGCCGTAAGGCACGGCCGGAGTTTTCCAAGCAGTTGATTTCGGATATCCGGGCGCTGCTGTGGGTGGTGACGGTGGGCGGCCTGCTGCTGGCCGCCTACTGCATCCACACGGGCTACACCGGGGCCCTGCCCTGGCTCACCGCCATGGTGGGCCTGCCCTGGACCGCCCACGGGTGGGTGTGCGCCAACTACCTGAGCATGGCCAAGTCCGACCACAAGCGGGGCGGCATCACCTACGACGCGGCCAGGGCCGCCGGCTTTTTGCCGGAGGGAACCGAGAACAGCCCGCCGGTTTGAGGCCGGGCTTGCAGACGGCGAAAAATCCTTCGTCCCCCCCCGCGGGGTAAGCCTTCCACCCTCCGGGGGGAAGGTGCCCCAGTGCGCACACTGGGGCGGATGAGGGGGCGGGGCGGGGACGCAGTACGCCTAACGGCCGCACCCTCATCCGTCACGGCCTTCGGCCGTGCCACCACCCTACCCTCTCTGGCCTTCGGCCATCTCCCCCTGACAGGGGGAGTCGGCCCCCTGGAAGGGGGAAGGCTTTTGGCGCATCCCTGAGCCCCCCTCACCCGGCTTCGCCGGGAGCTCCCCCACAAGGGGGGAGCCAAGGGAGGCAAGGGCAGAGCCCTTGCCCTACAGGACCTACCGGGCGGAATCTCCGGAGGCGTTCCCAATTTATGAGACGGACATGACAATCCCCGTTTCTCATTTGAGAAACGGGGCGGTTTTGTTGACAATAGCTGTATCCACTGATAAAATGACGGTAAGGTGCGCTGGCAAAGCGGCGGCGGTTTGGCTACATCCTCCGAAAGGGGGTGAGGCCCAATGCCTATGACATTTACGTTCACATGCCACTTCCGTGGCTACACAGTGACGTTCCAGGTCAGGGTAAGCGGAAACCGCCACTCTGCCAAGTGACGGTTTCTGTGGAATTTCCATAGACAGTAACTTTGTATGAGGCCAAACCGCCGAAGCTCAGCAGTGCCCTACACACCTGAGATTATACCATAGCACTCCCCAGCGTGTCAAGGGTTGTGGGCGGCCCCGTTTCTCGTTTTGAGAAACGGGGCGGTTTTATTCCTCCGCCACGGTGAGGATATCGGTGAGCTGGCAGTCCAGGGCTTCGATGATGCGGCCCAGGTTGTAGCCATCCAGGCGGCATACTTTGTTTTTATAGTAGCTGTCGATAACATGATACTGGATGCCGGTACGCTTTGCGAGATTGTATCGGCTGATGCAATTAGCATCCAAATATTCAGCTAGACAAAACCGTACAACCTTCATCGCTATACCCTCTTTTCGATATATATCATAAGAGAGTTATATGTCAGTTGACAAGCGGTGTATTATGGTATATTCTAGATATAGTATATACTATAAGAGGTGAGCATTATGACCGATTACCAAAAGCTGTACCATCTGCTGTTCAACGCCATCACCGACGCGCTGGAGGCGTTGGGGCGGCTGGATGTGCCGGCCGCCACCCGTCTGCTGGAGGACGCGCAGACCCAGGCGGAGGATCATATTCTGGAGGAGCCGTAAAGCAGGGCGCGCCAGCCGATGCGCCCTGTCTCTGTGCCGGAAAATTTGAAAACGTGAAAATTTCCTCTTGACTTTAACGCTTCTTTGCGTTACACTTCAACGGTACAAAGCGCCAAAGCAGCGCAAAGGAGAGGACTGTTTCGCAATGGCAATCAAACTGATTATGCTGCTGGTGTTCTTCGGGGTAATGGTGGGCATCGGCCTGTACTGCCGCAAGAACGCCACCGACGTCAATGGCTTCGTATTGGGCGGGCGCTCCGTGGGCCCCTGGCTCACCGCCTTCGCCTATGGCACCTCCTATTTCTCCGCCGTGGTCTTTGTGGGCTACGCCGGCCAGTTCGGCTGGAAATACGGCATCGCCGCCACCTGGGCGGGTATCGGCAACGCCGTTCTGGGCTCCCTGCTGGCCTGGGTGGTGCTGGGCCGCCGCACCCGCATCATGACCCAGCACCTGGACTCCGCCACCATGCCCGAGTTCTTCGGCAAGCGGTTCGGCTCCCAGTCGCTGAAAATCGCCGCCTCGGTGATTATCTTCATCTTCCTCATCCCCTACACCGCCAGCCTGTATAACGGCCTGTCCCGCCTGTTCGGCATGGCCTTCGACATCGATTACTCGGTGTGCGTCATTGTTATGGCTATTCTGACCGGCGTCTATGTAATCGCCGGGGGCTATATGGCCACCGCCATCAACGACTTTATCCAGGGCATTATTATGCTATTTGGCATCTGCGCGGTGATTTTGGCGGTGCTGAACAGTCAGGGCGGCTTTATGGCGGCCCTCACCAAGCTGGCCCAGGTGTCCAACGAGACCGCCTCCGGCCCGGTGGCCGGGGCCCCCGGCGTGTTCGCCTCCTTCTTCGGTCCCGACCCGGTGAATCTGCTGGGCGTGGTGATTCTCACCTCCCTGGGCACCTGGGGCCTGCCCCAGATGGTGCAAAAGTTCTACGCCATCAAAAGCGAGAAGTCCATCAACACCGGCACGGTGATTTCCACCCTCTTTGCCATGGTGGTGTCCGGGGGCTGCTACTTCCTGGGGGGCTTCGGCCGACTGTTTGCCGGTGAGATGCAGTACAACCCCGACGGCAGCATCGTGGGGGGCTTCGACTCCATCATCCCCACCATGCTCTCCGGCCTGCCCGACCTGCTCATTGCCGTGGTGGTGATTCTGGTGCTGTCCGCCTCCATGTCCACCCTCAGCTCCCTGGTGCTCACCTCCAGCTCCACCCTTACCCTGGACCTGCTGAAGGACCATGTGGTGAAGGATATGGACCAGAAGAAGCAGGTCTTTGTGATGCGCTGCCTGATTGTGGTGTTCATCGCCATCTCGGTGGTGCTGGCTATCATCCAGTACCGCTCCACCGTCACCTTCATCGCCCAGCTCATGGGCGTGTCCTGGGGAGCCCTGGCCGGGGCCTTCCTGGCCCCCTTCCTCTACGGCCTGTACTGGCGTGGGACCACCAAGCTCGCCTGCTGGGCCAGCTTCGTGTTCTCCACCGTGGTTATGCTGGCGGACATCTCCCCCTTGAAGGCCCACTTCCCCGCCCTGCTGGCCTCCCCCATCAACTGCGGCGCCTTCTGCATGATTGCCGGGCTGGTGATTGTGCCTGTGGTGTCCCTGTTCACGCCCAAGCCCAAGAAGGAACTGGTGGACGACGCCTTTTCCTGCTACGAGGAGAAGGTCACCGTCCGCAAGAGCCAGGCCCTGGGCGACCCCCAGTAAAAATTCCTCTTTCCAATCGGCGGGGCCTGTGGTATGCTATACGACAGGCCCTGCCGGTTTTACGCTGTGTAGAGGCGCACATTGTGCGCCCGTCCGTATGCGGACACGTACCGGCGGGCGGACAATGTCCGCCCCTACATCTTTCCAGAAAGGAATCCTGTCCCCATGATCTTCGATATCCACACCCACACCTTCCCGGATAAGATCGCCGCCCCCACCATTGAAAAGCTCCAGTCCATGTGTCACACCGTGGCCTTCTCCGACGGCACCGAGGCGGGGCTGCGCTCCTCTATGGCAAAAGCCGGCATCGGCGGCTGTCTGGTTCTCCCGGTGGCCACCAGCGCCCGGCAGGTGGTCCACGTCAACGACGCGTCCGCCGGTCTGAACGAAAAAGCCCCTGAGACCGGCCTGTGGTCCTTTGGCTGTATGCACCCTGACTTTCCCGACTGGAAGGCCGAGCTGGCCCGCATTGCGGAGCTGGGCATGAAGGGGGTCAAGCTCCACCCCATCTACCAGGGCATCGATTTCGACGACCCCCGCTACCTGCGCATCCTGGACCGCTGCGGCGAGCTGGGGCTGATTGTCCTCACCCACGCCGGGCGGGACATCGGCTTCCCCCTCCGGGACCACTGCACCCCGGAGATGACTCTCAACGTACTGAAACAGGTGGGGCCGGTGAAGCTCATTCTGGCCCACATGGGGGGCTGGCGGGAGTGGGACCGGGTGGAGGCCCTGCTGCCCGACACCGGGGTCTATCTGGACACCGCCTTTGCCCTGGGCCGTATCTCCCCCCTGGGGGACGGCTACTATGGCCCCTCCGACCTGCCCCTGATGGAGGTGGAGCAGTTTGTCCGCATGGTGCGCAAGTTCCCCGGCCGGGTGCTGTTCGGCACCGATACCCCCTGGCGGGACCAGCAGGAGGGCGTCCAACTCATTGAGGCCCTGCCCCTCACCCGGGAGGAGAAGGACGGCATTCTGGGGGGCTATGCCCGAAAGCTGCTGGGGATTTGAGCGGAATAAATCTTGACAAAAAGGCATATCCGAGGTAAGATAGGACTATAGTAAAGGTGCGGCGCTGGCGCCGTCCTTTGGGCTGGCCGAAAGGCCCTGGTCCACCGAACCGGCGGGGGAATCCCCCGCCTTTTTTTATGGCGGGGATAGAATGAAAAAGATTCTGAGCGTTTTCATTGACGAATCGGGAGATTTCGGCGCATATGACCACCACGCCCCCTACTACATTGTGTCCATGGTCCTGCACGACCAGGATGTGGACCTCCAAAATCAAATTGCCGGGTTAAATGAACGGCTCCGGTATCTGGGCTACTTGGAGCACGCCATCCACACGGGGCCGCTGATCCGGCGGGAGCAGGCCTACCGGTATGACCGGACGGAAAACAGGCGGCGCCTGTTCAATCTCCTGTTCCAGTTTGCCAGACGGCTGGAATTTCACTACATCACGGTAACACTGCCCAAAAAGGAATGCCCCGATGTGATTGCCATGACGGCCCGGCTGTCCCGAAGCATCTCGGACGCGCTGAACCGGCAGCGGGAGTATCTGAACAGCTTTGAGCAGATCATCGTGTACTACGACAACGGCCAGGTTGAGCTGACGAAAATTTTGACCTCGGTGTTCAGCGCCCTCTTTTCCCATGTTCTGTTTCGGAAGGTCAGGCCGGTGGACTATAAGCTGTTTCAGGTGGCGGACCTGGTGTGTACCGCGGAGCTGCTGGCACAGAAAATCCAGGCGGGCGGCCTTACCGCGTCAGAGCTGGAATTTTTCGCCTCCCCCAGGGAGTTTAAAAAGAACTATCTGAAAACCATCCGGGCCAAACGGCTGTGAGGCTGACAACACAAAGGAGCGATATCATGTACATCGACCAGACCCGCTACACCGCCCGTCCCACCGACCAGCGCATCCCCCAGGAGCTGGCTATCTATGATAAGCTGGAGGAGCTGTCCATCCCTTACGTCCGGGTGGACCACGACCGCGCCGACACCATCGAGATCTGCCACGAGGTGGAGCGGGTGCTGGGCTCTCAGATCTGCAAGAACCTGTTTCTGTGCAACCGGCAGCAGACCGACTTCTACCTGCTGATGATGCCCGGGGACAAGCCATTCAAAACAAAATTCCTCTCTGCCCAGCTGGGCTGTTCCCGGCTGTCCTTTGCCGACGACGGCCGCATGCGGGACTATTTGCAGACCGTCCCCGGCTCGGTGTCCGCCCTGGAGCTGCTGTTTGACACAGACCGCTGTGTCAAGCTGGTCATCGACCGGGACCTGCTGGCCGACGAGTTTATCAGCGGCCACCCGGGCATCTCCACCTCCACCCTCCAGATGAAACGGGAGGATTTGCTGAAATTTGTGGAGGCCGTCGGCCATGCGCCCGTCTATATCGACCTGCCCGACCCACGGAAGGAGGAGGGCGGGGCGGGGACGCAGTACGCCTAACGGCCGCACCCTCATCCGTCACGGGCTTCGCCCGTGCCACCTTCCCCCTTCAAGGGGGAAGGCTTTTATGCGCACTTGTTCAGGCTGTATCTTTTTGACACGTTGAAACAGCCCGTTTCCCTGTCTGGAAACGGGCTGTTTCTGATTTAACCGACGGAAATATAATCCTTGGACACGTAGCCAACCTTGTCGTTGTTGTACTTGATCTTATACCAGCCGTTCTCCTCGCCCAGGATGGTGACGCGGGCGTTGTTCTGGGCGCTGGCCACCTTCTCGTAGTTGGTGCCCGGGCCGGAGCGGATGTTCAGGCCCTTTTCGGCGTTGACAATCCGGCCGCTGGTGCCGCTGGTGACGGGGCCGGTGTTTCCGCCGCCCGCCTTGGCCTTGCAGGTCACAGAGGTCTGGGCGCTCAGGTCGCCGCAGGCGGCGGTGACGGTGATCTTCACGTCGGAGGTGCCGGCGTTAATGTTGGTGACCAGACCGGTAGCGTCCACAGTGGCCACGGTGCTGTCGCTGACCGACCAGGTTACCTGGCCGGTGGCCCCTGCCGGGAGCAGGTTGGCGGTGAACTGGTAGGTGCCGCCGTGCTCCAGGGGGACGTCGGCGTTGTTCAGCGTGATGGACTGGACCTCAGGCGGGGTGACGGGGTTGGAGCTGCCGCCGGGCTGGGACGAGTTCTGTCCGGTGCTCTGGCTGCTGCCCTGGCTGGAGACCGGGGGCTTCTTGCCGCCAAAGAGGGGGGCGCCCACAAACCGGAAGACGATAAACAGGGCGGCAACAATGAGGGCCAGGGAGACCACCAGTCCGGCGATCTGGATGGGGTTGACGGGCCGGCCGTAGCCGCCGCCCCGGGTGTTGGCCACCCGCTTGCCGGAAAAGCTGCCCCGGCCGGGCCGCTCGTCGCAGAAGGGGCAGCGCTTATAGGTGATGGAGTAGTCCTCGCCGCAGTTTTCGCAGCGGATGACATCCACCCGCCGGGGGGCGGATTGCCGGGAGCCGGAGCCGCTGCGGGAGGGCGCGGGACGGCGCTCGCCGCCGCCGGAGCTGCTGCGAGGGGGCTGGGGCCGCTCGCCGTAGCCGGAGCCGCTGCGGGAGGGCTGGGGGCGCTCGCCGTAGCCGGAGCCGCCGCGGGAGGGCTGGGGCCGCTCGCCGTAGCCGGAGCCGCCGCGGGAGGGCTGGGGGCGCTCGCCGTAGCCGGAGCCGCTGCGGGGGGGCTGGGGGCGCTCGCCGTAGCCGGAGCTGCTGCGGGGGGATTGGGGCCGTTCGTTGTAACCGCCGCTGCGGGAGGGGGGGCGGCGTTCGCCGCTGTCACCGCTGCCGCGGGGCGTGGGGGTCTGTCTGTCAGCCATGCTTGATTCCTCCAAGTAAATACTGTTTCTATTCTACAGGGAAATTTCCTTCCCGTCAACGGGTCTAAGTCGAAATAACAAAAAATTCACGATTTTATGTCTACTTGCTCGCCCCGCTTGACCGGGCGGCCCCTTTTTATTATAATGGAAACACCAAATTTTAACGTGGGAGATGGATGTGCAATGAGCACGGTCATGACCGCCAGCGAGGTCCACAAGCAGTATACCGCCACCGTTACCGCCTTCCGGAAGCTGATTCCCGACCCGGCCCTGCGGCTGGCCTTCGGCCGGCAGGTGGACGGCTATGTCCGCCAGTACGTCCTGGGGGTGTGGCAGGCAGACAGCGCCAGCTCCATCTCCCCCCGGCACGTGGAGTTCTACAACGCCATCTGGACCCCGGGCAACCCGGTGCCCTCCGCCCTGTACTGGGAGGTGGCCACCGGGGTGGCCAACTTCGACCTGTTCCAGCCCCCCGCCTTCTTCCAGGACCTGCGCCAGTACGACCGCCTGCGGGGCACCGCCCTGGCCCGGCGGTTTGCCGACGACCTCACCCTGCTGCTGCTCCTCTTTGCGGCGGTGGACGGGGTGGTGAGCGAGAGCGAAGCGGGGTTTGTCAACGTGTGCAGCGAGGTGCTGCTGGAGCTGTGCGACAAAGACGGCCTGCGCACCGACCGGCCCGCCATCCGGGCCGACCAGTTTTCCGCCCCCCGGCCGAGCCAGCCCGTCACAACCCCAAAGCAGGAGACGGCCCCCGCCAAACAGGAGGAGGCCCAGCCCCCGGCGGAGCCCGAGCCCACCCTGGAGGAGCTGCTGGCTGAGCTGGACGGGCTGTGCGGCCTGGACAAGGTGAAAAAGGACGTGAAAAGCCTTATCAACCTGGTGAAGGTGCGTAAGCTGCGGGAGGAGGCCGGTCTGCCCGTGCCCCCCATGTCTCTGCACTTGGTGTTTATGGGCAACCCGGGCACCGGCAAGACCACCGTGGCCCGGCTGCTGGCCAAGATTTACCACGCGGTGGGGGTGCTGTCCAAGGGCCAGCTGGTGGAGGTGGACCGGTCCGGCCTGGTGGCCGGTTTCGTGGGTCAGACCGCCCTGAAGGCCCAGGAGGCTGTCCAAAAGGCCATCGGCGGGGTGCTGTTCATTGACGAGGCCTACGCCCTGGTCAATGCCGAGAGCGCCAACGACTTCGGCCACGAGGCCATTGAGGTCATCCTCAAGAATATGGAGGACCACCGGAAGGACCTGATCGTCATTGTGGCGGGGTACACCGACCGGATGGAGCAGTTTATCCACGCCAACCCCGGTTTGGAATCCCGGTTTAACAAATACTTCTTCTTTGAGGACTACGACGGGAAACAGCTGATGGAAATTTTCCGGTCCATGTGCAAAAAGAACGGCTACACCCTCTCGGAGGAGGGGGAGCAGTTCATGGAGAAGGACCTGCAAGGGCTCTACGAGGAGCGGGACGAGAACTTCGGCAACGCCCGGGACGTGCGCAACCTCTTTGAACAGGCGGTGGCCCGCCAGGCCGACCGGGTGTCTCAGCTGGAGGAGCCCACCAGGGAGCAGCTCATGGAGCTGAAACCGGAGGATTTGGAGGAGCCGTCAAGCGGCGACAGGTAGGGCGCGACGACCCGGCGCGCCGTCCCTGAACGGACGCGGAGATGGAAAACGGCGGGCCGAGTCGTCCCGCCCTACAAGGTGAAAGGAGACTTGCCCATTGGAAACCGCTGTGCTCTACAAAATGATCGACGAGATCGACTGGTCCCAATACGAGACCGCCTACGGAAACGCCGCCCAGGACATTCCCCACTTTCAGGTTGGGAAAACCCCCAGTGTGCCCCGCTCCCTGGGGGAACTGTTCTCCGGGGACCGGGAGAGGGCCATGCGGGCCGCCAGCAACCTGTGGGCGGGCCTATGCCACCAGCACGCCTATATATCCTCCGCCGCCCTGCCCGCCTGCGACTTCCTGATGCTGGCTCTACAGGAGATGGACGACAAGCTGAAGGTGGAACTGCTGGACATTTTCCTGGGCTTCGCCGTCTGTACCGGGAGGAGCGCGGAGACGGATTGGGAGAGACAGCTGCGGGACAAGCTGACCAGCCACCTGCCGGTGTTTGCCGGGCTTGTCTCCTCAGAAAACGAGGATATCTCCTATTTTTCAGAGCGAATTGTGGAAGAATTGACCGGGGAGGAGGGGTGAGCAGATGGATACCTTCTATTCCATCCTGGTGGATGAGGAGTGCAGCCAAATCTGGGATCGGATCGACACAGAACTGCAATTCCAGCCCAGCGTCCGGGTCAGTCAGGTGCCCTTCCGGCTCCCCGCGCCCTGGGTGGTCCACGATTTGACCTATTTCCCCGTGGAGCAGCGGTATGAGGACTTCAATGCCGCCGTGGTCCGGGCCCTGGTGGACTGCCTGGGAGAGGACGACTGGATTTACGCCCTGGATTGGCAGCACAGCGGCTTTCGCTACGACCCCCGCCGGCCCGTCACCGAGCACGACCACTGGGTGGAGGATGCGCGGTACGGCGGCGTGCTGGGCGGGGGCTACAACGCCTATTTTCCCGAATTTTACCCCGACGGGGACTATTACTTTTTCGTCCAGCGGGACCTGAAATGGGGCTATCTGGGCCACCCCTGGCGGCGGGAAATCTGGCTGTTCGGCGCGCCGCTGGTGGAGCGGCTGTCCCCGGAGCTGGAGACGCTGGGCTTTCCGGTGAAGACGGTGTGAACGTAGGGGCGGATATTATCCGCCCGCAGAATAGACGCGCGTAGGGCGCGACGACTCGGCGCGCCGTCCCTGGAAGGACGCGGAGACGGAGCGCGGCGGGCCGGGTCGTCCCGCCCTACACAAGGTTACCATATAAAAATGAGGAGGAAAATACCATGTTACTGAATTTCGACCAGATTGAGGAGAAGGTCATCCCCAAGATGCGGGGCGGCGAGGGGGAGATGATTACCCGGATGTTTGTCAACGAGGACACCAAGATCATGCGGGGCCGCCTCACCCCCGGCAGCACCATCGGCCTGCACACCCACGAGGGGGACAGTGAGATGATTTTTATTCTCTCCGGCGCGGGCAAGGTGCTGTGCGACGGGGAGTATGAGCCCCTGTCCGCCGGGTCGGTCCACTACTGCCCCAAGGGCCACGAGCACAGCCTGATTAACGACGGGACCGAGGACCTGGAGATTCTGGCCATGATCCCCACCCACGGCGCATGAGGGTAGCCTTCTACACCCTGGGCTGCAAGGTCAACCAGTACGAGACCCAGGCCCTGGAGCAGCTCTTTGCCGGCCGGGGGCACACCCTGGTCCCCTTCGAGGGGGAGGCGGATGCGTACATCATCAACTCCTGTACCGTCACGGCGGTGAGTGACAAGAAGTCCCGGCAGGTGGTGCGGCAGGCCCGGAAGCGGGCCCGGTCGGCGGTGGTGGCCCTGTGCGGCTGCTACCCCCAGACCCATCCGGGGGATGTGGCCGGCCTGCCTGTGGATATCGTGGCGGGCACCGGGGACCGTGTCAAATTTGTAGAGCTGGTGGAGCAGGCCTGGTCAGAGCGCCGGGAGAAAATCACTGCCCTGGACGACGCCATGAAGCGCCGGACCTTCGAGCCCCTCCCCGCCGGGGGGCTGGAGGGGCGCACCCGGGCCATGCTCAAAGTGGAGGACGGGTGCGTCAACTTCTGTACCTACTGCATCATCCCCTACGCCCGGGGGCCGGTCCGCTCTTTGCCCCTTCACGACGCCGCCGCCCAGGCGGCCAAGCTGGCGGAGGAGGGCTACCGGGAGCTGGTGCTCACCGGAATTGAGATCTCCTCCTGGGGCCGGGATTTGAAAGACGGGACCTCCCTCATCGACCTGGTGGAGGCCGTCTGCGCCGCCGCGCCAAGCTGCCGGGTCCGGTTGGGGTCCCTGGAGCCCCGGACCATCACAGAGGAGTTCTGCCGGCGGGCGGCGAAGCTGGACAACCTCTGCCCCCACTTCCACCTGTCCATGCAGTCCGGCTGCGATGCTACCCTGAGGCGGATGAACCGGAAGTATGACACCGCCCGATTTTTCGAGAGCGTCTGCCTGCTGCGGGAGCATTTTCAGAGCCCCGCCATTACCACCGACATGATTGTGGGCTTCCCCGGGGAGACGGAGGAGGAATTTGTCCAGTCTCTGGACTTCATCCGGCGGTGCGCCTTTGCCGCCATGCACATCTTCCCCTACTCCAAGCGTCCGGGCACCCCGGCGGCCGCTATGCCGGACCAGGTCCTCAACGCCGTGAAGGAGGAGCGGGCCCGGCGGGCGGCGGAGATTGCCGCAGGAATGGAGAATGGCTACCTGGCCCAATTCGCGGGACAGAGGGAGGAAGTCCTCTTTGAGGAGGAGCGGGAGGGCCTCTGGCGGGGCCACACCACCCGGTACTGCGAGGTCCGGGTCTCCAGCGGAGAGGACCTCCACAACCAGCTGCGGCAGGCGTCCGTCACCGGCGTGGGGGACGGATTTCTGGAGGGGGAATTATTAAATTTGGGAAACGGGTAGAATCTGCCGGTTAACGGTGGTATAATAACCATGGGCCTTTTTGTAGGGCGCGACGACCCCGGCGCGCCGCCCAAGGCAATTTTGCCATCTGAAACAGCGGGCCGCCGAGGTCGTCGGCCCCTACATATCAATCGATTACGCACCAAGGAGAGGAGCCCTGTCCCATGAGCGAGGAAATGAATTACAGCGCCAACCCCGGCAAGAATCTGGTCCGTGCCGTGGACGGCATCGACTATCTGCGCATCCCCGTCAAGACCCATCTGATTACCAAGGACGACGACATGGTGGATGTGGTGAACAAATACCCCAGGGAAAAAATGCAGCCGGGGGACATCCTGTTTATCTCGGAGAAGGCGGTGGCCTGCACCCAGAGCCGGGCCATCCCCATGGAGGACATACACCCCCGGAAGCTGGCGGTTACCCTGAGCCGCTACGTCACCAAAACCCCCGCCGGCATCGGTCTGGGCATCCCGGAGACCATGGAGATGGCCCTTCAGGAGTGCGGCACCCTGCGGATTCTGTTTGCCGCCTTCTGCTCGGTAATCGGCAAGATATTTGGCCAGCGGGGCTGGTTTTACAATGTGGCCGGGCCCAAGGCCCGGGGCATTGACGGCCCCACCGAGGGCACCATCCCTCCCTATGACCACTACGTGGTCCTCACCCCCGCCGACCCCATGGGGACGGCCAAGCGCCTGGCACAGGCGCTTGGATACCCCGTCGCCATTGTGGACATCAACGACCTGGGGGCCAACATCCTGGGCTTCTCCGAGAAGCAGCCCACCATGGACTGGCTGGCCCGGGCGCTGGGGGACAACCCCCTGGGCCAGGGGGAGGAGTGCACCCCCATGGGCATCCTGCGCAAGGCGTAATTTCCGGTTTTCTTCCGCTGCGAGAGGAGGTTTTTCCATGAGACGACTGACCCTGTCCATGCTGCTGGCGGTCCTGCTGCTGACGGCCTGCGGGCCCGGGGGAGAGACCGGCTCCGGCCCGGCCTCTGAGCCGCCGGGCAGCATGTCCGCCGGCGGGGAGGAGATATTTGTCTTCACCCGGGACAACCTGCCCCGGCTGGACGGATCCACCTCCACCGCCCCCCTGGCCCGGGCCATGTGCGCCGTGCTGCTGGGGGAGGACCTGGACCAGGTGGCCGAGCTGGTGAACTTCAACCGCACCACCCAGTCCTTCCGCAACCTGATGGCCGGGGCGGCCGACCTGGTGCTGGCCGCCGAGCCCGCCCCGGAGGTGCTGGCCGAGCTGGAGGGGGAGGGCCGGTGGCTGCTCACCCCCTTCGCCACCGACGCGCTGGTCTTTGTGGTGAACCGGGACAACCCGGTGGACGGCCTGACCGCCGACCAGGTGCGGAAAATTTACACCGGAGAGATTACCAACTGGAGCCAGGTGGGGGGCGAGGACCTGGAGATTGTCCCCTTCCAGCGCAACCAGGGGGCGGGCAGCCAGACCATGTTTGAAAAGGTGGTGATGGAGGGGGCCGAGCCCATGGAGCCCCCTGCCACCTGGACCTCCAACAGCATGGAGGGGCTGCTCAACGCGGTGCGGGAGTATGACAACTCCGCCGCCGCCCTGGGCTACACCGTCTACTACTACGCCAACGACATGGAGATGGCCAGGGGGCTGAAGGTGCTGGCCATCGACGGGGTGACCCCCTCGGCCCAGGCCATCCGGGCGGGGGCGTACCCCTTCCTCAACCCCTATTTCGTCTCCATTGACAGGGACGCCCCCCAGGACAGCCCCACCCGCATCCTCTACGACTGGGTGCTGGGGCCCGACGGCCAGAAGCTGGCGGCGCTGGAGGGCTACGTCCCCGTGACCGATGTGGAGGGCTGAGCCATGAAAAAACGCTGTCTGGCCCTGCTCCTGTCCGTCCTGCTGCTGGCCGGCTGCGCCCCGTCCGGGCCGGCGGCTTCCTCCGGGCCGGCGGAAGCCTCCGCGCCGGCGGAGGGGAAGGGCGCTTCCGGCGTTCAGGTGGACTGGTCACGGCTGGAGGAGAGGACCGGCCGCCTGCCCGACACCGACGGCGGGCGGTGGTATCCCGACTGCACCGACCACCTGATTCCCGGGCCGGACTACGGCCCCCTGGTGCCCTATGTGGGGGGCCAGGCCTACTCCTTCAACCGCTGGGAGTGGGAGGGGGAGGTGCAGGAGTATTTCTCTGACTGGCCCACCGCCCTCTACGGCCTGATGACCCGGGAGGGGAAAATTGTGGTGGACCCGGTGTATCAGCATGTCACCCCCTATACCTGCCGCCAGGGCGGGGAGGACCTGACCCTGCCTGTGCTGCTGCTGGCCCAAGTGGACGAGGCCTGGAAGGACAGCAACAGCGGCCTGCGGTATGCCGTGGCCGCCGAGGACGGCAGCTGGATAACCGACTTTGCCTTTGTCACTTACACCAACCGGGAGGACCGGCTGTTCCTCCTCCGGCCGGAGGGGTGTACTGTGCTGGACAGCGCCACCGGGGCCCGGCAGGACTGGTCCTGGGCCGAACTGGGGGTGTCTGAGGACGAAGTGCCTGAGATGCTGACCTTTGTTCAGTTTGTCACCGGTTTGACCTGGCTGGACCAGGGGGTCTGCCTGGGGCAGAGGGCGGACGAGGACTCCGACGGCAGCTGGGAAAACGCCCAGGCCCGGATTTTCCAGCCCGACACCGGGGAAATCTTCTGGGTGGAGCAGAGCCAGTGGGACCAGTGGTGCGGCGAAGACGCGGACCGGCGCTGGCACCGTAACGAGACAATGACCTGGTCGGACAGCGGGATGGTTGTTACAGTAGAAGGCCGGGACTATCCGCTGGAGGACACCAGTCCGGATTTTTGGCTTTACTTCCAGAGGGGCGATTTTGCCATTCTCGATTCCCAGGACAGCGGGATGGAGTATTTATACCGCCTGTCCACCGGGGAGCGGCTGCTGGAGGGCGGAAGACTGGGGCTGATTGCCGACCCGGCCCGGCCGGAGGCGGTCTTTCCCGAGGCCGGCACCCAGGGAAGCTGGACCCTCTACAGCGACAGCCTGGAACCCCTCCTTACCCTGCACACGGTCCAGCCCAGGTGGATGCAGTGCTCCCTCCGGGACGGACTGTTGTCCTGCTGGGACGACGGCAGCTTTTTCGGCTGTTGGGACCTGGACCGGGAAACCTGCATCTTTTACCGGAACCTGGGCCTGGGGGACTGACGGGAAAGTGTAAATATTTTGTAAACTCTCTTGCATTTTTGCGGGAGGCGCGTTAGAATACGGTTAGCACTCTTGATTAAGGAGTGCTAACCGTATTGTTATCAAAGGAAATTTATATACACGGAGGAATCAGAATCATGGCAAAGAAGCAATTCAAGGCGGAATCCAAGCGGCTGCTGGACCTGATGGTCAACTCCATCTACACCCACAAGGAGATTTTTCTCCGGGAGCTCATCTCCAACGCCAGCGACGCCGAGGACAAGCTGGCCTACAAGTCCCTCACTGACGACAGCGTGAGCGTGAAGCGGAAGGACCTGAAAATCACCATCGTCCCCGACAAGGAGGGGCGGCTGCTCACCGTGTCGGACAACGGCGTGGGCATGAGCAAGGAGGACCTGGAGGCCAACCTGGGCACCATCGCGAGGAGCGGCTCCGGCCAGTTCAAGGCCGGCCTCAGTGAGGACGACAAGGCGGCGGATAAGATCGACGTCATCGGCCAGTTCGGCGTGGGCTTCTACTCCGCCTTCATGGTGGCCGACCACGTGACGGTAATCTCCCGGGCCTGGGGCTCTGACGAGGCCTGGATGTGGCAGTCCGACGGGGCGGACGGGTACACCGTCACCTCCTGCGAGAAGGAGGCCCCCGGCACCGATGTGATTATGCACATCAAGGCCAACGCCGAGGGGGAGGACTACGACCAGTATTTGGACACCTATAAATTACAAGGGCTTATCAAAAAGTATTCCGACTACATCCGCTACCCCATCGTGATGGAGGTGGAGGACTACCGCCAGAAGGAGAGGCCGGAGGACGCCGGCGAGGACTACAAACCCGAGTGGGAGACCATCACTGAGTGGAAGACCCTCAACTCCATGGTGCCCCTGTGGCAGCGGCAGAAGTCCAAGGTGAAGCCCGAGGAGTACAACGCCTTCTATAAGGAGAAGTTCAACGACTGGCAGGACCCCCTCACCGTCATTCACACCAGCGCCGAGGGGGCGGTTACCTATAAGGCCATGCTCTACATCCCGGAGAAGACCCCTTACGACTTCTACACCCGGGAATATGAGAAGGGTCTCCAGCTCTACTCCTCCGGGGTGCTCATTATGGACAAGTGCGCCGATTTGCTCCCCGACCACTTCCGGTTTGTCAAGGGCGTGGTGGACTCCGCCGATTTTTCCCTGAACATCAGCCGTGAGGTCCTTCAGCACACCCGGCAGCTGAAGACCATCGCCGCCGCCCTGGAGAAGAAGATCAAGAACGAGCTGCTCAAGATGCAGAAGGAGGACCGGAAGAAGTATGAAAAGTTCTGGTCTGCCTTCGGCACCCAACTGAAATACGGCGTGGTGGCCGACTACGGCCAGCACAAAGAGATTTTGCAGGACCTGCTGCTGTTCTGGTCCTCCAAGGAGGGGGCCAACACCACCCTGGCCGCCTACAAGGACCGGATGCCCGAGGACCAGCCCTTCTACTACTACGCCTGCGGCGAGAGCGTGGAGAAGATCGCCAAGCTGCCCCAGGTGGAGCGGATTCTGGACAAGGGGTATGAGATTCTCTACTGTACCGAGGACGTGGACGACTTCGTGATGAAGGGCCTGCGGGAGATGGACGGCAAGGAGTTCAAGTCGGTCACCGAGGAGGACGCCCTGCCCCAGTCCGACGAGGAGAAGAAGGCCGCCGAGGAGAAGGCCGAGGCCGGCAAACCGGTGCTGGAGGCCGTCAAGGAGGCCCTGGGGGACCAGGTGAAGGAGGTGCGGGTGTCCGCCATCCTGAAATCCGGGGCCTGCTGCCTGTCCGCCGACGGCCCCGTCTCCATCGAGATGGAGCGGTATATGCGCAAGGTGGAGGGCGGCCAGCCCATGAAGGCCGACCGGGTGCTGGAGCTCAACGCCGATTCCGCCCCCTTCGCCGCCCTGAAAAAGGCGGTGGACGCCGGGGATAAGGACACCATGGCCAAGTATGCCAAGCTGCTGTACGCCCAGGCCCTCCTCCTGGCTGACCTGCCCCTGGAGAACCCGGCGGAGTATACCGAGCTGGTGTGCTCGCTGATGGTATAATAGGAAAAGCGGAACGCTTCGGCGTTCCGCTTTTATAGTAACCGTCTAAATGTCTGACACCGATTTTGTAGGGGCGGACATCGTCCGCCCGCGGGCGCACACTGTGCGCCCCTACTATAAATTGACATCGTATGTGAGGCCGTGGTATAGTATAGGCAAATCGGTATTGCATCGGGCGCATCTGTGTGGGAAACTGAGTTTTCTCAGAAATATATATTCAGGAGGTAAATCAAGATGGAACAGAGGTTTTTTATCTGTGAGCACTGCGGCAACATCGTCGCCATGGTGAAGGACGCCGGGGTGCCCGTGATGTGCTGCGGGCAGAAGATGACGGAGATCATTCCCGGCACCACCGACGCCGCTGTGGAGAAGCACGTCCCCGTGTATCAGGTGGAGGGGAATTTGGTCAAGGTCCAGGTTGGCGCTGTGGACCACCCCATGCTGCCCGAGCACTTTATCGAGTGGGTGTCCATCCAGACAAGGCAGGGCAACCAGCGCAAGGCGCTGAAGCCGGGCAGCGAGCCCAAGGTCTGCTTTGCCCTGTGCGAGGGGGACGAGGTGGAGGCCGTCTACGCCTACTGCAACCTGCATGGGCTCTGGAAGGCGTAACCGGGCGGGAGGTCCCGCCGTTTTGTGAATAAACAACCGCCCTTTCGGGTAAACTGGCCATAAGCCAATTTTTACCGAAAGGGTGGTTGTTTACATGCAGGTAAAGGATTTAATGAACCCCAGCGCGGTGACGGTGGAGCCCGTCTCCTCGGCGGCGCTGGCCGCCCGGCTCATCAGCCGGCACAACGTGGGGGCCCTGCCGGTGTGCGGGCCCGACCGCCGGCTGCGGGGGATGGTTACCGACCGGGATATCGTGCTGCGGTGCGTAGCCGCCGAGGAGGACCCGGCCCAGACCCCGGTGCGGGACATCATGACCCGCTCCTGCGCCACCGTGGCCCCCGGGGACGACTGCCGGGAGGCCACCCGGCTGATGGCCCTCCACCAGGTCCGCCGCCTGCCGGTGGTGGAGGGCGGGAAGCTGGTGGGGGTGATCTCCCTGTCCGACCTGGCCCGCAGCGGCCGGTTCGACATGGAGGCCGCCCAGGCCCTCAGCGAAATTTCAGAAAATATTGTGGTCCGCTGATTGGACAAAACCCCTCCTGTGCCCTATAATAGAGGCAGGAGGGATTTTTTATGGAGCTTACCCCCATCGCCCACATCAGGAGCGATTTTTCAGAAAAATTCGGTATCCCACGGCAGAGCGGCCTGGTGGAGGAGCTCACCGCCGCGGTGGTCTTTGAGCCTGAATACCGGGACCCCAGCGCCTTCCGGGGGCTGGAGGGCTTTTCCCACCTGTGGCTGATCTGGGAGTTTTCCCGGTCCCGGGGGTGGTCGCCTACCGTCCGGCCGCCCCGGCTGGGGGGGAATAAGCGGCTGGGGGTGTTCGCCACCCGGTCCCCCTTCCGGCCTAACCCCCTGGGGTTGTCCTGCGTGCGGCTGGTGGAGGTCCGGCAGGACCGGGCGCTGGGGCCCGTCCTCGTCGTGGCCGGGGCCGACCTGCTGGACGGCACCCCCATCTACGATGTGAAGCCCTACCTGCCCTACGCCGACTGCAAGCCCGACGCGGTGGGCGGCTTTGCCGCCCAGCCCAAAGGGGCCGATTTGACGGTGGAGTGTCCCCCGGCGCTGCTGGACCGCGTGCCGGAGGACAAGCGGGCCGCCCTGCTGGCCGTGCTGGCGCAGGACCCCCGCCCCCAGTATCAGGACGACCCGGAGCGGGTGTACGGCATGGCCTTCGCCGGCCTGGAGGTGAAATTCCAGGTGGCAGGGGAGCGGCTGACGGTGACGGAGATTGTGTAGGGGCGCACCAAAAAGCCTCCTTTTGAAAGGAGGTGCCCCAGTTCGCAAACTGGGGCGGAGGATTGCATTTTGGCGAAGCCAAAATATGCGAAGCAAACGAGGGCTTGGAAACTTTTGTGGGGCGGGACGACCTCGGCCCGCCGTTTCCACAGAGGGCATCCTTGAAAGGCGGCGCGCCGGGTCGTCGCGCCCTACGGGCATTTTTCTGTAGGGGCGCACATTGTGCGCCCGCCGTGAACGAGTCGGGTCTGTAAAAGCGGGCGGACAATGTCCGCCCCTACATATGGCATGGCAATTCCAGACGGCCAAGAACCGCCCTTCCCCCTGCTGGAACCTTAAAAATTTTCAAAAAACCCTTGACCTTCCCCTTTCTGGATGGTGTACGGTGTCCTCAGAAAGGAGCTGAAGAACATGGAACATAATCTGATGGTGGCCCAAGCCACGATGATAGCCATGGCATTGGCCGGGATATTTACAGTGGCCCTTCCTCTGGGACTGGGGATTTTCTTTTGGAAGAGGACTGGGGGGCGCTGGCGGTTTTTCTTCCTTGGCTGTGTGGTATTCCCTGTGTTTGCCATGGTGCTGGAGCAGCAGGCCCATAGGCTGCTGCTGGGAGGTCCGCTGGGCCCGGTGCTGCGGGGAAATCTCTGGCTGTACGCCCTGTACGCCGGTCTGATGGCCGGGGTATTTGAGGAGTGCGGGCGGTGGCTGGCCTTCAAATTGACCCTGCGATGGAGCCGGGGACCGGAAGATGCCTTGATGTATGGCGCGGGCCATGGTGGAATTGAGGCAGTGCTGGTGGCCGGGATGACCATGCTGAACAACATTATTATCTCCCTGGCGCTGAACCGGGGCGGACTGGCAGCTCTGGAGGACCTCATGGGACCCATCCCGGAGGCGGGGATGGCGGCAATCCAGGGTATGGCCGCTGCTCCGGCGGGCCTCTACTTCTGGACGGCCTTTGAGCGGCTGTCAGCAGTGGGTCTGCACATCGCCCTGTCGATACTGGTGTATACCGCCGTCCGCAAGCGGGGGAAGTGGTATTGGTTCCCTGCGGCGATTCTGATTCATACCCTGGTGGATATGACGGCCGTTTTGACCAACGCCTTTTTCCCTGTTGCCGTCACGGAGGGGACAATTGCCCTGCTCGCCCTGGGGGTAATATTCCTCGCCCGAAAAATTTATTTGGATGAAAAGCAGAAAACCCCTTGACTTTCCCCCTTGTGGAAGGTGTAGAGTAGGGGCAGAAAGGGGGGATTGCCCATGAAAATCAACGAGGTGGAGGCCCAGGTGGGCATCACCAAGAAAAACATCCGCTTTTATGAGGAGCAGGGGCTGCTGTCCCCCCGGCGCAACAGTGAGAACGGCTACCGGGACTACGGCGAGGCCGAGGTGGCCGTGCTGCGGCAGATCAAGCTCATGCGCAAGCTGGGGGTGCCGCTGGAGGAGATTCGCAGGATGCAGGCCGGGGGCACGATGGCCGACGGGATGCGCCGGCACCTGGTGACGCTGGAGCGGGAGCGGAAAAGCCTGGAGCAGTCCATTCAGCTGTGCGGCAGCCTGAAGGACCGGGAGGAGCGGCTGGACGCCCTGGACGCCGCCGCCCTGCTGGAGGAGATGGAGCGCCTGGAGCAGACCGGCACCACCTTCCAGGACAAGCAGAAGCACGACGCCAAGCCCGTCCGGTACGCCGGGGCCGTCGTCATGGCCCTGCTGACCACCGCCCTGATGGCCGCCCTTATTGTGCTGATGGTGTGGGGGTTCACCGTGGACCCTGCCGACGCCCCGCCCCTGGCCCTGCTTGTGGTGCTGGTGGCTATCCCGGGAGTGATTATCCTGGGGGTGCTGCTGGCGCTGGTGCAGCGCATCAGGGAAATTCAGAAAGGAGAAGAAGACGATGCGAAAAACTACTGACCAAAAGGGCCACGGCCTGGTGGGCGGCGTGATTGTGACGGTGCTGGTGGTGGGGCTGGTCCTGCTGGTGCTGGCGGCGTTGTTCCAGACCTTCGGGCCGGTGATTCCCTTCCTGACGGAGCTGGGCGCGGCCTTCGGTGTGATGCTGTTTTACGCCGGAGCCATCCTGGCCGTGGGGATTGGCGTGGTCATAGCGCTGATCCAGCGGTGGAAAGAGATTAAGGGAGGTGAGGAGGACGAGGCCAAAAAGTATTGACCGCCGGGCGGAAAAGCGGGCGGCGGTGCGGTCTGTGGTGGTAAGCACCCTGTTTCAGCTGATGACGGTGGGCGCCCTGCTCTACCTGCGGACCCTGGGCGCCCCGGACTGGCTGGCCGGCCTGATGCTGATTCTGGCCGTCGCCGACCTGATTACCATTCCCTTTACCTTCGCCGCCCTGTGGCAGCGGGTGCGGGAGATTGAGAGAGGAGAGCTGGATGAAGCCAGGAAATACTAAAGCCCGGGAGAAACGGGGCGCGGTAATCGGGGTTGTGCTGTTCGGAGTGCTGATGGGGGCCTGTGTCGTATGCTTCTGGGCCCTGTGCATAATCCCCGAGCTGCCTCAATGGCTGTTTATCCTGTTCGCCGCCTGCGGGGTGTTCTGCGCCGCGATGATGGTTCCCGCCCTGTGGGCGTTGAAACGGCGCTTTCAAGAGATTGACGCTCTGGAAGATATTAAACCTGTGACATTACATGAGGAGGAAAAAATTATGGTACTGGTAAACATCGACTACATCCCTGGGAAGGAATTCGAGGTGCTGGGCATGGCCAAGGGCACCGTGGTGCAGTCCAAGAACTTTGGCAAGGACTTTATGGCCGGCATGAAGACCCTGGTGGGCGGCGAGATCACCGGCTACACCGAGATGCTCAACGAGGCCCGTCAGATCGCCGTCAAGCGCATGGTGGACGAGGCCGAGGCCCTGGGGGCCGACGCGGTGGTCAACATCCGCTACGGCTCCTCCGCCGTGATGCAGGGGGCCGCCGAGGTGATTGCCTACGGCACGGCGGTGCGGTTCAAATAAACAGATGCAGGGGACGGCCTTCGGACCGTCCCTTTGTTCAGAAAATCTTAATTTGACAAGTTTTTTCAGCGAGTCTATAATTCATTCAGCGCACCCCACAACAAATCAGGAGATGACTGCTATGTTTGGATTTGGTAAAAAGGAGGCCAAAACGCCGGAGGAGCGGTTGGCCGAGCTGCAAAAGAAGCGGGACTGGGCCGGACTGGTCAAGGCCTATTACGAGCTGGGGGTTTCCGCCATGGACGGGGGCGATCTGAACCACGCCCAGCTGTGGCTTCACCGGGCGGATACCATCTACAGCGCTGACGACACCACCTATGAGAAGGTGGGAGACAAGCTCACTGACGACTGCTCCGACCGCATCGGTACCCTGGAGGACGAGGAAGGGCTGCTCTACAACGCCGTTCTCGCTGAGATCGAGGAGAAATCGGAAGATCTGCTCCCCCGGCTCCGGGCATGGGGACTGCTGTCCATGGCCCGGCTGGTGAAGCTGGGAGAGCAGCTTTCAAAGCTGCCCGGCTGCGAGGTGCTGGGCGAGCTGGGCTGGGCGGTGGATATGATGGCCCGCTGCTTCCAGGCGCCCCCCTCCCAGGAGGAGTATCAGCACCTGATGGATGTGTGCAACGCACTCTATGAGCTCAACGGAAAGAAAATTTACTACACCGGTCAAATTGAAGTCCCCGGAAAAGCTCCCTTCCAGCTGTTTGACCTGAATGGCATGTTCGGGGTGGAGCAGGAGCTCAACGGCTACATCGACAGCCATCTGCGGCTCGTGGCCGCCCTGAGCCAGGGGGCGGAGGAACTGCCCAATGCCGAGGGCAGCATCGTGGCCTGCGCGCTGCTGCCCGACTACTACGTCCGCACCGGGGCGGACCGGCTGGAGGAGGTTCCCCAGATCAAGGCCGAGCTGGCGCGCATCTGGAGCGATTATGAGTTTGTCCGAGACCGCTTCTCCTGGGAGGAGGCCACGGAGAAGATTGCAGCGTACAAGCAGCTGGATATTCTGGCAGGCTGACTTACGGCTTCCCTTCGGGGAAGCCTTTTTATTTTTTCTGTGACAATTCCCCCGCCCCGGGCGTTATATAATCAGAAAGGTGGTTTTGCCTATGAACGATGCCCTCACGCTGTTCCAGCGGTATAAGGACCCGGTCTACCGGCTGGCCCTGTCCATGACGGGCTCCCCCGCCGACGCGGAGGACGTGTGCCAGACCGTGTTCCTCAGGCTGCTGGAGAAACAGCCTGAGCTGCCGCCGGAGCGGGAGCGGGCCTGGCTGCTTCAGGTGGCGGCCAACGAGTGCCGCAGCCTGTGGCGGAGGCTCCGCCGCCGGCCCACCATCCCCCTGGAGGCGGTGCTGGACCGGGCCGCCCCCCAGGGCGAGCCCCTGCTGCGCCAGGTGATGGAGCTGCCCCGCAAGGATCAGGCGGTGCTCTACCTCCACTACTACGAGGGCTTTTCCACCCGGGAGGTGGGGGAGATGCTCCACATCAGCCAGAGCGCCGTCACCACCCGGCTGCTCCGGGCCCGGAAAAAGCTGAAAGAGGTTTTGGGGGAGGATTGTCCGTATGAAGCGTGAATATCAGGAGGTTATGAATATGGTACAGATGCCCAAAGACTGTGAGGCCCGCATTTTGGCCGCGCTGGAGCAAAACAAAAAAAGACTGCCCCGCCGGGTGGGGCGGGTGCTGCTGACGGCGGCGGTGATTTTCGCCATGCTCACCTCGGCGGTGGCCCTGTCCCCCCAGCTGCGGGAGTCTATCTTCGGCGCGGCGGGGCCCTTCGCCCCCTACGTCCGGCCCGCAGAGAGCGGTGTGGTGACAGAGGACGGCTATGAGCTGCGGGTGGACAGCGTGATTGCCGACCACTACCTGATTGTGGGCTATCTGGAGATCAGGGACCTGGAGGGCAGCCGCCTTCAGGAGGGGATGGACGTCTGGGCCCACTTTGACCAGACCGGCCCGGACGACCCGGGCATCTCCAGCTCGGTGATAGGAGGGGAGATTATTCGCTGTGAGGCGGACGGCAAGTCCGCCCTGGCCGCCGTGATGGAGTGGGGGGGCCAGAGCGTGGGCGACCCCAATATGACCCTGCGGATCGCCAAGCCCATGGAATGCAAGGTCCCCGTCACCCTGGAGTATGTTCCCATTCAGACCATCGACCTGAGCGGGCTGGACACCGGCGGAGTCCTGCCCCCGCTGGACCGGCTGGAGCTGTCCCCGCTGGGGGTCAACGCGGTGACACAGTACAAGGAGGACGCCAATTTTGAGAACACCCGGGACCAGGACAAGCTGCGGGGGGCGCTGACGGTACACTTTGAGGACGGCAGCACCCGGGTGTCTGTGCGGGACAGCCTGGGCGGCTCTTTCCGGCTGGCTGTCGGCAGCTGGCTGTTTATGGACCCCTACAACCTGGTGCAGCCGGAGGACGTGGAACCCCTGGACGTGGAGCACATCACCGGCATCGCCTGCCAGGACTGGTATATCCCCATCTCCGACGGCCAAGCCGGCCCCATCCAGTGGGCTCAACCCTGAATTTTTCCTTGCAGCCGTGGATATCATCATCGGTTTTCTGGAGATGAAATAGAGAAGCACCCCCGGCGGATTTCCGTCGGGGGTGCCTTTATCAGGACAGCTCATGGGTTAAAAGTTCCGTCCAGTTTTGCCTGCCGTTCAGCACACGGGAGATGTTTACCACCTTTTTCTCCTCGTCCAGGGTGTAAAACACCAGATAGTTCCCCACTGAGGGCATACGAAACCCTGCCGCAGCAAGACAGCCGTCGGGGACCAGGGCAAAGCGTTTGGGCATGATTTTCAGAGACGCGACCATTTCCTTAAAGCGGCGCTGTGTGTTCCTGGCTGTGGCAGGTTCCCGCAGGTTGACTGCGATATACTGGATAATGGCGCGGATCTCTGCACTTCCTTTCTGGGAGAGGGTGACTTTATAGCGTTCCATTCTCTAAATCCTCCAGAATGGAATCCAACGCCTCATCTGCGTCAACAGTCCGCCCGGCCCGGATGTCCGCCAGTCCCTCCTCCAGGAGGGCGTAGAGTTCAAAGCGTCCGGCGAGGCGCTCGTAGGCCTCGATGCTCAGGACGGCGAGATCGCCGGTGCCGTTTTTGGTGATATACACCGGCTCGCCGTATTGGTGGCAAAACGCGGAAATTTCGTTGTAGTTGTTCCGCAGGTCGGAACTGGGTCGAATGTTGGGCATGACGGCGCCTCCTTTGATTTGATATCGTTATTTTATCAAAATTTCGATATGCTGTCAAGCGGAGGTTCACCGGTGATACAGCTTGTTGGTTTGATATTTGGGCTCGCAGGTGAGCTGGAGGCCCAGCTTTTTATAGGTGGTGGCGTCCGCCGGGGAGAGAATCACCGAGCAGTGGGCCTGACAGCCCTTCAGGGCGGCCAGCTGTTCCAGGGCCCGGGCGGCCTTGGGCTCGGCGTTGGCGGAGGAGGCCAGGGCAATCAGTACTTCGTCGCTGTGAAGCCGGGGGTTGGCGGAGCCCAGATAGGCCACCTTGACGGTCTGGATGGGCTCAATGGCGGACTGGGCAATGAGGTGGACCCCGTGTCCCCCTGCGCCGGACAGCTTTTTCAGGGCGTTGAGAAGGGCGGCGGCGGAGCAGCCCATCAGCTCGGAGGTCTTGCCGTCCACAATGGAGCCGTCGGAGAGCTGGATGGCCATGGCGGGTTCGCCGGTGGCTTCGGCCAGTTCGTTGGCCCGGGCGGCCACCGGACGGATATCGGTGGTGATTCCCGCCTGCTGCATCAGCAGCTCCAGCTTGTACACAGCGCTGTCCGAGCCCTTGCCCTGGCGGCGGTCACACAGGGCGTCGTAGTACCGGCGGATGATCTCCTGTTTTGCCGCCTCCTGGCAGGCCTCGTCGTCAAAAATGCAGCTGCCCGCCATATTCACCCCCATGTCGGTGGGGGACTGGTAGGGGCAGGAGCCGGTGATCTTCTCGAACATGGCGGCCAGCACGGGGAAGACCTCCACATCCCGGTTGTAGTTGACGGTGGTCTCGCCGTAGGCCTGGAGGTGGAAGGGGTCGATCATGTTCACGTCGTCCAGGTCGGCGGTGGCCGCCTCATAGGCCAGGTTGACCGGGTGCTTCAGGGGCAGGTTCCAGATGGGGAAGGTCTCGAATTTGGCGTAGCCCGCCACGGTGGAGCGCTTGTGCTCGTGGTAGAGCTGGGAGAGACAGGTGGCCATTTTGCCGCTGCCCGGCCCGGGGGCGGTGACCACCACCAGGGGGCGGCTGGTCTCGATAAACTGGTTGCGGCCGTAGCCCTCGTCGCTGACAATTTTGGCGATGTTGTGGGGGTAGCCCTCGATGGGGTAGTGGCGGTAGACCTTCAGCCCCAGGCCCTCCAGACGGGCCTGGAAGGCGTCGGCGGCGGGCTGGCCGGTGTATCGGGTGACCACTACGCTGCCCACATACAGCCCCCGGCCCCGGAACTGGTCGATAAGCCGGAGCACGTCGCTGTCGTAGGTGATGCCCAGGTCCCCCCGGACCTTGTTCTTCTCGATATCGCCGGCGTTGATGGCGATGATGATTTCCGCCTTATCCCGGAGCTGCTCCAGCATCCGCAGCTTGCTGTCCGGCTCGAAGCCGGGGAGCACCCGGCTGGCGTGGTAGTCGTCAAAGAGCTTGCCGCCGAACTCCAGATAGAGCTTGCCCCCGAACTGGGCGATCCGGTCCCGGATGTGCTGGGACTGGGTGGTTAAATATTTCTCGTTGTCAAAGCCTGGTTTGGCCATTCCCCTTGTCTCCTTTTTCTCTCAAGTAAAGCATACGCCAGTATTTTACATCGGAAAGGGGAGCAGCGTCAAGGGGTTTGGGGTAAAGAAAAGGGGTTATTGGGGAAGGGTCAGGTCGCCCTCTTTAATCCAGCCGATGCTCCGCAGGACCTGGCAGAAGACCACCGACAGAATGGCGGGCAGGACGAAGCACACCAGCGCCAGCCCCAGCCAGTCGAAGCCGGTGATGGCCGCTTTGGTTCCGGCAGCCACGTCGTTGACCCAGCCGGACCAGACGCCGATCTGGCCCACAAAGCCGCAGGTGCCCATGCCGGCAGCCACGCCGCCGGCGGGGTCGTTCATCTCCAGCCGGAACAGGCAGGTGGCAATGGGGCCGGTGATGGCGGAGGCCAGGGTGGGGGGTATCCAGATCCGGGGATTTTTTACAATATTAGGCATTTGCAGCATGGACGTGCCGATGCCCTGGCTCACCAGCCCGCCCCAGTGGTTCTCCCGGAAGGACATCACGGCAAAGCCCACCATCTGGGCGCAGCAGCCGGCCACCGCCGCCCCGCCGGCCAGACCGGTGAGGGTGAAGGAGGCGCAGATGGCCGCCGAGGAGATGGGCAGGGTGAGGGCGACGCCCACCAGGACCGACACGGCAATGCCCATCCAGAAGGGCTGGAGGATGGTCAGGTCCTTGATAAACTGGCCGAAGGCGTGGGCTCCGGCGGCGATGGGGGGGGCGATACAGGCGGCCAGCCCAACTCCCACAAACACGGTGACCGCCGGGGTGACCAGAATGTCCACCCTGGTCTCCTTGGACACCAGCTTGCCGCACTCGGCGGCGATGATGGCAATGAACAGCACCGCCAGCGGGCCGCCGGCGCCGCCCAGCTTGTTGGCCGCCCAGCCCACTCCGGTGAGGGAGAACAGCACCATGGGGTCGGCCTTCAAGGCGTAGCCGATGGCCACCGCCATGGCCGGGCCGGACATCTCAAAGGCAAACTGGCCGATGTCCACCAGAAACTGGGCGGAGAGCTGCTGGCCCAGGGTTTTGATGATGGTGCCGATGAGCAGGGAGCAGAACAGGCCCTGGGCCATAGCCCCCAGGGCGTCGATGCCGTAGCGCTTGGCGGAAATGATGATATTTTTCCGCTGTAAAAACTCTTTCATTTCAATCTCCTCTTTACAAAAAATAGTCCGCATAGGTGTCTTGACACCTGTACGGACTATTATAACCGCCGGGAGGGATTTGTCAAGGGGGAAGTGTCCTGTATGCCCGCCTCATACCGGTACATTATGCAGGGGTTCTACCCCTGCATATCCCTTAAGGGGATAAAATGGAATCGGAATGAAGCAGAGGCGGAAACGCGAAGGGATTACCGGAGGGTCTCCTCCACCATGGCCCACACCTGCGCCGCCGTCAGGCCGTCACAGCGGTAGGACACCACAGTGCCGTCCGGGTGGAGCACGTCAAAGGAGTAGGTCATTCCGCCGGTGTCGTGTTCCCGGCCCCGGGCCTCCACGATGGCCAGGGACATGTCCTCAGCTTTGAAGGCGGGGCGGTCTACCGTCTCCCGGTACTTCTCAGGAACACTGTCGCACCAGGGGATGGGATACAGGCTCAGATCATAGGTCTCCGGCTGGTCGGGGGACACCAGATTATAGGAGTAGTATCCGTCCCGATAGATGCACACCTCCACGTTGTCATACCCCCGGCTCCAGCGGACAAACAGGTCGTTGCTGCGCCCCTCCTGATAGCTGAGACGGCCGTAAAACTCGTTATAGCCCTCCGGCTCTGCCGTGGGCAGGTAGGGGGCGAATTCCGCCTCCTGCCGGGCCTGGGCCAGGGTGGAGAAGCTCTCCTCCCGCCAGGCGGGGATATCCTCGGGGGCGACAATCAGGCAGGACAAGTCCACGCCCCCGTCCGCGATGGCGTAGCGGACAAAGCGGGAGACCAACGTCTCCACATGTTCTCCCTCCCCCTCCTGGCCGTAGACCCGCAGACGGAAGCCTACGCCGTGGGCCAAAAATTCTACCTCTCTGCTCTCCGGCAGCCAGACCTCCCCGGCGTTCTGTTCAGATCCCTCGCCGTAAGCGCCGCCGTAACGGCCCGTTACCTCCACCCCCCAGCACTGGGTGACCCCGTCAGCCGGGGACACCGTGCAGCGCAGGGGGAGCGCATCGGGGGCAAGGGTCAGCACGGCATAGAAGTCGTTCCCGCTGCCGGTGATCCGCCGCCCGGTTACGGTTCCCTCCCAGGGCTTTCCTTCGGCGGTGAAGAAGAAGGAACCGGAGATTTCCGCATCCTCCCAGCCCAGCTGGGTGTTCAGGGGATTCCCCTCTCCAAACAGGGAGATAAAGTCCTCCTTCGTCAAATTCCGGGAAAAGGAGCCCTCCGGCAGGGCGATGCTGTAGGCAACATCGCTGCTGCGCTCCGCCTTGCCATAGTCCAGATGAAGCAGTGGGGGCTGGGTAGCGCTGTCCGGTGGTATCTCCCCGGGACCGTAGCAGTCTTTGATCCCGGGGTAGAGCGCGTCCTGTGCCGTCTGAACGCCAGGGTCGGAGGATGTCAATCTCCACGCCCCCACGCCGATAATCAGGGCGGCGCAGGCGGCCAGAGCGCCGTATTTCATCCAGGGGCGGGCGGATTTTTTTCCCGCCTCCAGATTCAGCAGATTTTCGTGGACCGCCGGGGAAATCTCCTGTTGGTCCATATAAGATTTGTATTGTTTCATGGTAATTCTCCTTGTTGCAAATCAGTGGGGCGGGACGACCTCGGCCCGCCGCCTTCCGAAATGATGCCACGCTGTGAACGGCGCGCCGGGTCGTCGCGCCCTACAGCTCCAGCAGCTTCCGCAGCCTGTCCCGGGCCCGGGACAGCCGGGAGCGCACGGTTCCCGGGCGGCAGCCCAGCAGCTGGGCGATCTCGTTGGTGGAGTACCCCTCATAGTAGTGCAGGTGGATGACCGCCCGGTCCTCGGGCGGGAGGGAAAACAGCTCCTCCAGCTCTTCCTGCTCCTCAGGACCGGGGGCGGGAAGGGTATTCGGCAGGGGCCCCACCCGCCGCCAGGCCAGGCGCAGACGGCTTTTGCAGCCGTTTACCAGCACCCGCATCAGCCAGGCGGAGGAGTTTTCCAGGTCCGCCGGGGCCTTTTCCAGATACCGGACAAAGGCGTCCTGCACCGCGTCCTCTGCCTCGTGGGGGTCGCCCAGGATGGCCAGCGCCGCCCGGTACAGACGGGTCTCGTTGTGTGTGACAAGTGCCTCCCAATCCACCGGCCGGTTGGATGTTCGGGACATTCGGGCCACCTCCTTTCACTATAATAGACGTTTCAAACAGGAGAATTGCTGCGGCGGAAAAGAAAAAAGCCTCCCTCTTTGAGGGAGGTGGCACGGCGAAGCCGTGACGGAAGGAGTTGGGGAACTCCCTCAGTCTGGCCTTCGGCCAGCCAGCTCCCTCAGAGAGGGAGCCTTTTAGAAGATCATATCCCGCGAGATTTCCGCCAGGGAGTGGACGCCGCACATGGCCATGGTGTCGGCCAGCTCGGCCTTGATCTTGTCGGTGAGCACCTTCACGCCCTCGGCGCCGCCGCCGTAGACGGCGGTGACATAGGGCCGGGCCAGGATGCAGGCGTCGGCCCCCAGGGCCAGGGCCTTGCACACGTCCACGCCGGAGCGGATGCCGCCGTCCACCATCACCACCATCTGGCCCTTGACGGCCTCAGCGATGGCGGGCAGGACCTCGGCGGTGGCGGGCACGCCGTCCTGCACCCGGCCGCCGTGGTTGGATACCACGATGCCCGCCGCCCCAGCCTCCAGGGCCTTTTTGGCCCCCTTGACGGTCATGATCCCCTTCAGAATAAAGGGCACCCCGGCGTATTCGATGACCTCCCGCAGCTCGGCCACCGTCTTGGAGCCAGCGGGGGGATTGAGCCCCTTCAGGAAGGGCAGGCCGGCGGCGTCAATGTCCATGGCGAACATCTGGGCCCCGGAGGCCTTGCCCTGGTCCAGCTTGGCAAAGAGGGTGTCACGGTCCCAGGGCTTCACGGTGGGGATGCCCTTGCCGCCGTTCTGGCCGATGGCCTTGGCGGCGGCGGCGAAGACGGCGGGGTCGGTGCCGTCGCCGGTGAAGGCGGCGATGCCGGCGTCTACGCAGGCGGGCACCAGAACCTCGTTATACCCCTGGTCGGTGAGCTTGTCGCCGTAGTGGAGCTTTACCGCCCCCACCGGGCCGGCGAAGACGGGCAGGTCGTAGGTCTGGCCGAACAGGGTAAACCGGGTGTCCACCGGGCCGTTTTCGCAGATGGTGTCCATATTCAGGCACACCTCCTGCCAGGCGTCGTAGTTCCGGGCGGCCACGGTTCCCGTGCCCTTGGAGCCGGGACCGGGCATGGTGTTTTTGCAGGCGCGGCCGTTGCACACCGGGCACGCCTTGCAGTAGGGCCCGCTGCACGTGCGGGCGGCCGCTAAAATCTCTTGATAGGTCATGGTAACCCCTCCTTGTTTCTCTGCCTCAAATCATACCGCCCCGAATCCCTTTCGTCAAGGTGTTTTTGGGGCGGGGTACGCTTGCCCCATAAATTTCGCAAAGCTGACGCATGTAGGGCAAGGGCTCTGCCCTTGCCTTACCTCGTTTCTGTCTCTGCCTCATTTCGATTGATCGATTGATTTTATCCCCTTACGGGGATAGGCAGGGGTAGAACCCCTGCCCTACAGGACGTACCGGCCCGTATTTTCATAAGCCTTCCGAATTTATGGGACAGGTGCGGAAAATATGGCAGAAAATCCAAAAAAGGGAATTGACAAATGCGGGGGGATGGAGTAAGATAATAGCTAATCATTTCATAAAAGCAATGACCGGGATAGTAGGCTTGTCTGGATGCAGAGAGAGGGCGCGGCTGGTGTAAGCGCCTGTGAAGGACCTCCCGCCGAACCTCACCCGTGAGCAGTCCCTCTGAACCGGCGGAAGGCCGCAGTAGGTTGGAACGGTCCCCTCCGTTACAGGGCAACGAGCGCATGGCGGCATGCCATGAATTTAGGTGGTACCACGGAGTATTGGCTTCGTCCTATTGAACGTAGGATGGGGCCGTTTTTCTTTGGCATTTTATGGAGGTGACGTTTACATGAACGGAGCGCAGGCGCTGATCGAGAGCTTAAAGCGGGAGGGCGTGACCCATATGTTCGGCTATGCCGGGGCCACCATCTGCCCGGCGGTGGACGCCCTGAAGGACGTTCCCGATATTGGCTACACCCTGGTGCGGACCGAGCAGAACGCGGGGCACATGGCCTCGGGCTACGCCCGGGTGAGCGGCAAGGTGGGGGTGTGTATGGTGACCTCCGGCCCGGGGGCGACAAACCTGATTACCGGCATCGCCACCGCCTATATGGACTCCATCCCCATGGTGGCCATTACCGGCCAGGTGCCCAGCCACCTCCTCGGCCGGGACATCTTCCAGGAGGTGGACATCACCGGCGCGGTGGCCCCCTTCTCCAAGCACAGCTACCTGGTGAAGGACCCCAACCAGATTCCCCGGGTGGTCCGGGAGGCCTTCCACATCGCCTCCACCGGCCGGCCCGGCCCGGTGCTTATTGACATTCCCATCGACGTGCAGGAGCAGCAGGTAAAATCCTTCGACTGGCCGGAGACGGTGAACATCCGGGGCTACAAGCCCAGTGTGAAGGGCAACGACCTGCAAATCAAGCGGGTGGCCGAGGCCATCGGCAAGTCGAAGCAGCCCCTGATCTGCGCCGGCGGCGGCGTGTGGCTGGCCGACGCCCAGGCCGAGCTGCTGGAGCTGGCCGAGGGCGCCGGCATCCCGGTGGTGAAGACCATGATGGGCATTTCCATCATGCCCACCGACCACCCCCTGAACATGGGGATGATCGGAGCCCACGGCAACCACTGCGCCAACAAGGCCCTGGCCAAGTCCGATTTGCTTATTATGGTGGGCACCCGGGCGGCCGACCGGGCCATCATCCAGCCCGACGAAATCCAGCGGCGGATGGCCACCATCCACATCGACGTGGACCCGGCGGAGATTGGAAAAAACATGCAGGCTGCCGTCCCGCTGGTGGGGGATGTGAAGGTGATTCTCCGGCAGATTTTGGACCTGGGGGTGGATGCCCCCGACTGCACCGAGTGGCGGGCTATGCTGGCCGATTTCCGCAGGGCCGAGCTGGGCCGCACATTCCCCAGCCGCCCCGGGTACGTCTTCCCCGGCACCGTGATGCGCAGGCTGGGGGCACGCCTGGACGACGACGCGGTGGTGTGCGCCGACGTGGGCCAGAACCAGATATTTACCTGCAAGTACTTACCGCAGAAGCATGGCCGTCTCCTCACCAGCGGCGGCCTGGGCACCATGGGCTACGCCCTGCCCGCCGGGGTGGGGGTCAAGGTGGCCCAGCCGGAGCGGCAGACCGTGGTGGTGTGCGGGGACGGCTCTTTCCAGATGGCCATGAACGAGCTGGCCGCCGTGAAATACGCCGGCATGGACCTGAAAATCCTCCTGTTCCGCAACAACACCCTGGGTCTGGTCCATCAGATTCAGAGCCGCCCCCCCTATCACGGCCCCTTCGGGGTCAGTCTGGACGGCTCCCCCGACTTTGAGGCCATCGCCGCCGCCTACGGCATCCCCTGCGTGACGGTGAGCGAGGAGGACCAGCTGGATTCCTCCATCGACCGCTTCCTGTCTGAGGCGGGGCCCTGCCTGATGATTTGTCAGGTCCACCCTGACGTGTCCACCACTGACTAAACTCAATACGGTATTCGCCCCCGCAGGGGGCGAATACAAAAAATCCTTATACTGGAACCTTTCTCGAAAGAAGGAGGGAGAAGAATGAAACAGACCATTTCCGTGCTGGTGGAGAACCAGGCCGGCGTGCTCAACCGCATCACCGGACTGTTCTCCCGCCGGGCCTTCAACATTGATTCCCTGGCCGTGGGCGTCACCGATGACCCCACCATCTCCCGCATCACCATCATCGTGGACAGCGGCAACAGCGTGGTGGAGCAGGTGGAGAAGCAGCTCAACAAGCTGATCGAGGTCATTAAGGTGCGCACCATCCCCGAGGACAAGATGATCGGCCGGGAGCTGGTCCTCCTGAAGGTGAACGCCACCAACAAGACCCGGCAGGATATTATGACCATCTGCGACATTATGGGGGCCAAGGTGGACGACATCTCCCCCAACTCCCTCACCCTGGAGCTGTCCGACACCCCCGACCGCATCGACACCTTCGAGGCCATGCTCCGGCCCTTCTCCATCCTGGAGGTGGTCCGCACCGGCGTGATTGCCCTGCAAAAGGGCGGGGGAAAGATATGAGCAAGCTGCTGAACAAGCTTTTGGGGAAAAAGAAGTACCAGATTACCCCCATTGAGCTGGTCAAGTGGGCGGAGCCGCTGTTCGGCGAGGGGGAAAAACCGGCCGAGGGCTTTCCCGAAGCGCTGGTCGCCTCCTACGAGGCCGGCGCGGGCCTCCGGCTCCCCGCAGCCCTGCGGGACTTCCTGCTGGCCTGCGGCAAGGCCAGTCTGAACCGTATGCTCCACCGGATTGCGGTCCCCCACCTGGACGCGGCCCCCTTTGACGATAATCTTACCTTCTCCCATGAATATCTGGCAGATGAGCTGGACTGCAACGACCCGGAGGACGACACCCCGGAGCAGAAGCAGCTCCGGGCCCTGCCTCGGGAGCGCTGGGGCGAGCTCACCGGCAACTATCTGCTGATCTGCTGGGAAAACCAGGGGAGCTGGTGCGCCGGGATCCGAAAAGAGGACCTGGACCAGCCCGACCCGGCGGTGTGGCAGGACGACGACATGCCGCTCCCCACCTGGACGAAGGTGAACGGCTCGGTCAGCGCACATCTGATGGGGATCGTCCTGGAAGCGATTATAGAGGAGACCACCGCCGAGAGCGACTATATCGACGGCCCGGCGGAAATCCAGGCCACCCTGAAAAAGTACGGAGTGGACCCTGCGCGGCTGAAGGCGGCGCCCCCCTTCGCCGGCGGCGAACAGCTCCACACCTGTCTGGATACCCGGCACAACCGGCTGTTTGTCTACCATGAGGCGGACGAACAGCGCCCGGAGGGGCTGACCATCATCTCAGAGTGGAACATATGGAAGGGCTGACGCTTTGCCCTGGAACAGGAGGCTGCTATGAAACAGATTGAAAGCTACCGCGCCCCAAAATATGAAAGCGGGATGTACTCCCTTGTAGAAGATGGGATTTACAGGGTTGAACGCGACGGCGAGACCTTGTATGTGACCTCCCTCTCCTTCGTGCAGGAGCCGGAGTTGGAAGAGGGCGGCAGTGCCGCTGAAATTTCCCAGTATCCCCTGGAGGACATTCTGGACGAGTTTCTCTGCCACATCTCCGATTTTTACGAGGACCTGAATACAGAGCAGTCCCAGGTCTGCGTTCAGGAATTTGCCGCCCCCGACCTGGCGGATATCCGTAAGCTGCGGACAATCATCGGAAAGCATGTCTGCAACAAAGAGATTGACGGCTATATCAAGCTTGTCATTGAGTAAGGGGTGAACTTAAAATGAGCTGTTTGGGAGGCTTTCGGGCCATTACAAGGGAAGAACTGGACAAGCTGCGGGCGGTGCCCCGGGCGGACCGGGTTCCCGACTACCTGGACGAGATGGAGACGGTGGACATTTTTGACGTGGACAAAGCCTGGGACGCCATCCACCGGGCGCTGACCAACGGCAAACTGGAGTACGGCAATGCCAACGTCCCCGGCTGCTGGGTCATTCTGGGCGGCGAGGTGCTCCGGGGCGACCAGGTGGGGGAAGAGGACTATATTGTCGTGTGCAAGTCCCCAGCGATGGTCCGCAGAGTGGACAAGTTTTTGCAGGGCCTGACGGAGAAAAAATTCCGGAAGCTCTACTTTGCCATCGACCCGGAGGAGTACGGCTTCGAGCTGAGTGAGGACGACTTTGAATACACCTGGTCCAATCTGGAAGGCTCCTTCCCCTTCTGGCACAGCGCGGCGGAAAAGGGGCTGTGGGTGCTGTTTGACGTGGACCAGTAGGGGCCGGCGCCCTCGCCGGCCCGCTTACCAAAATTGACCCATTCACAACGGGCCGCCGAGGGCGGCGGACCCTACAGGCATCAACCGAAAAGAGGCGAAATCATGAAAATCAGAGCGACCGCGGCCATCATGGAGTGCCTGCTGGAGCAGGAGGTGGACACCGTCTTCGGCTATCCCGGCGGGACCATACTGAACCTCTATGACGAGCTGTACAACTACAAGGACAAAATCCACCACATTCTCACGGCCCACGAGCAGGGGGCCTCCCACGCTGCCGACGGCTACGCCCGATCCACCGGCAAGGTGGGGGTGTGCTTCGCCACCAGCGGCCCCGGAGCGACAAACCTGGTCACCGGCATCGCCACCGCCTATATGGATTCCTCCCCCATTGTCTTCATCACCTGCAACGTGACCGAACAGACCCTGGGCAAGGACGCCTTCCAGGAGGTGGACATCACCGGCATCGCCATGCCCATCACCAAGGCCACCTACCTGGTGCGGGACGCCCAGACCATCCCCGACGTGATGCGCCAGGCCTTCGCCGTGGCGGCCACGGGGCGGCCCGGGCCGGTGGTGATTGACTTTTTGAAAAACGTCACCTTCCCCAGCGTGGAGATCGACTACGAGTTCGTCCCCTGGACGGAGAACCGGAAGTGCGGCAGTCTGCGCTCCCTGTCCACCAGCCACGATTTAAAGGCCCCCGAGCCCAACATCGGGGATATCAACACCTTGGTGGATATGATCGCCCAGGCGGAAAAGCCCATGCTTATCTGCGGCGGCGGGGTGGTCCGGGGGAGGGCGGACGCGGAGTTTAAGGAGTTTGCAGAAAAGCTGGACGCCCCGGTGGCCATCACCGTCATGGGCGGGGGCGGCTTTCCCGGGGGGCACCCCCTCACCACCGGCATGATCGGTATGCACGGCTCCCAGGCCAGCAACGTGGCCTGCAACGAGTGCGACCTGCTCATTGCCGTGGGCTGCCGGTTCTCCGACCGGGTGGCCCTCCAGCCCGAAACCTTCGCCAGTCAGGCCAAAATCGTCCATATCGACATCGACCGCTCGGAGATTGACAAGAACGTCCTCACCGACCACCACATCATCGGCAATGCCAAGCGGGTGCTGGCCCTGCTGAATGAGCGCCTGCCCCAGTACAGCCACCCGGCCTGGAAGGAGCACATCCTCCCCCTGCGGGAGCCCTCTGTCCCCCGGGACAGCGAGACCCTCACCCCCAAGCAGGTGCTGGAGACCATCCGCAGGCTGGCCCCCCAGGACACCATTGTGGCCACCGACGTGGGCCAGCATCAGATGTGGTCCATCCAGCACTTCCACTTCGATTACCCCGGCCAGCTCCTCACCTCCGGCGGCTTTGGCACCATGGGCTTCGGCCTGGGGGCGGCTATCGGGGCCAAGGTGGGCAACCCGGACAAGGTGGTGCTCCACACCACCGGCGACGGCTGCTTCCGCATGAACTGCCACGAGCTGGCCACCGTGGAGCACTACCACCTGCCCATCATCACGGTGGTGTTTAACAACGGCACCCTGGGCATGGTGCGCCAGTGGCAGAACCTGATTTACAAAAAGCGGTTCTCCGAGACTACCCTGGACCGGGGGCCCGACTTCGTCAAGCTGGCGGAGGCCTACGGCCTGGCGGGCTTCCGGGCCACCACCATGGCGGAGATGGAACAGGCCTTTGCCGCCGCCCTGGAGGCCGGCCGGGGCTGCGTCATCGATTGCGTGCTGGACATGGACGAGATGGTCCGGCCCATGGTGGCGGGCGGAGCCCACATCACCGACTTCTTGCTGAAATAGGGGGGTGGACAGGATGAAACGTGAATTTAACACCGAGAAAAAGGAGTATACCCTGTCTATCCTGGTGCAGGATATCCCCGGGGTGCTGAGCCAGGTGGCCCGGCTGTTCTCCCGGAAGGGGTACAACATCGAGTCAATCGTCTCCGGCGAGACCGACCGGCCCAACGTGACCCGCATCACCATCGTCCTGCTGGCCGACGAGCTGATGATCGACCAGATCGCCGCCCAGTGCCGCAAGCTGATCCCCGTGCTGGCGGTAAAAATTCTGGACGAGGGCACCTCTATCCAGCGGGAGTTTTCCCTCATTAAGGTCCGGGCCGCCGACCGCAACGCCCGGGACGAGGTGATCCAGATGGCCAACATCTTCCGGGCCAAGATCATCGACGTGAGCCGGGAGACCCTCACCGTGGCCATCTTCGGGGACAAGGAGAAGACGGCCGCCCTCACCGGGATGCTGGCCGACTTCGGCATTCTGGAAATCGCAAAGACGGGTACCATCGCCATCGAAAGAGGGCGCAGCACCATATACGACGACAACAAACTCAAGGAGGAATACAACTATGGCAAAAATGTGCTGTAGGAGAGGGGGGAACGCGCGATGCGGATTATTTACAGCTGGCCGGTCGGTGAGGACGGCGGCAGGCTGGGGGTGGCCGCCTACGACCTGACAGGTTTTTTGTACCAGCCGTCGGATACCGACCCATCCATTTCCTGTCTGATGTCCAACAGCCTGAGGTTCACCATTACCTGTTCAGGAAAGGACGCTGGCGGCGTGCTGAGCCGCATTGTCGAGGACCTGCTCAGCCCCACGGGCGTGGCGGACTGCCGGAATGTCCCCGGGCTCAGGGTCAAAGCGCAAAAATCCTCTATACAGCGCGTTCTGATTACAAACAAGTGGGCGCAGACTGTCACCGAGGAGTACTATGACGACCCGGAGCACCCCTGCCTGGTGGTGTCCGCCATCACGAGCTGACTGCCCTCCGTCATTTTAGTCAACGGGCGGCGGAGAAAGCGCCTGTGATTTGTACAAGAATATTCTTCGATTGTATCAAAGTTATCATTCTTTTCCACGGCGCTGTGATATTATGTAAAATAATAGTCCATAACTTCAATTTTCTATATTTGATAAGGAGTGTTTACCATGGCAAAAATGTACTATGAGAAGGACTGCGACATCAACTACCTGGACGGCAAGAAAATCACTATCATCGGCTACGGCTCCCAGGGTCACGCCCACGCCATGAACCTGAAGGACTCCGGCTGCGACGTGTGCGTCGGCCTGCGGGAGGGCTCCAAGAACTGGGCCAATGCCGAGAAGGCCGGTCTGAAGGTGATGACCGTGGCCGAGGCCGCCAAGTGGGGTGACATCGTGATGATGCTCATTAACGACGAGGTCCAGGCCGATGTCTACAAGAAGGACATCGCCCCCAACCTCACCGCCGGCAACATGCTTATGTTTGCCCACGGCTTCAACATCCACTTCAAGCAGATTGTGCCCCCCGCCGGGGTGGACGTGGCCATGATTGCCCCCAAGGGCCCCGGCCACACCGTGCGCTCCCAGTACGTGGCCGGCAAGGGCGTGCCCTGCCTGATCGCCGTGGAGCAGAACGCCACCGGCGACGCCTATAAGCTGGGCCTGGCCTATGCCGCCGGCATCGGCGGCGCCCGGGGCGGCGTGATGGAGACCACCTTCCAGGACGAGACCGAGACCGACCTGTTCGGTGAGCAGGCTGTCCTGTGCGGCGGCGTGGTGGAGCTGATGAAGCTGGGCTTCGAGACCCTGGTCGAGGCCGGCTACGCCCCCGAGAACGCCTACTTTGAGTGCATCCACGAGATGAAGCTCATCATCGACCTGATCAACAAGGGCGGCGTGGCCATGATGAACTACTCCATCTCCGACACCGCCGAGTTCGGTGAGTACGTCTCCGGCCCCCGCATCCTGCCCTATGAGGAGACCAAGAAGAACATGAAGGCCGTCCTCACCGACATCCAGGACGGTGTGTTCGCCGGCCGCTGGATTGCCGAGAACAAGAACGGCCGCACCTTCTTCAACGCCAAGCGGGCCCAGCTGGCCAAGCACCAGATGGAGACCGTGGGCGCTGAGCTGCGCAAGAACATGCTCTGGGGGAATGACACCGACCCGGATACTGCGTCCAACTAACCCTTCCAAGACGAAAAGGAGCGCCCCAGCTGGGGCGCTCCCTTTGCATGTACACTGCATCCTATCTAGTCATTTGGTCACAATATAGATATTATACAGTTGTTGGCAAGCATACCAACAAAGAACTATTTTAGCCAAAACAAACAGAACGCAAAAGTAAAGGCTGTGGCACAAAAATAATATACCACTTACCAAGCCATCCATAATATTAATGCCTAATAACATCCCACTGGTACACCAAACTTTTGGAGGCAGAGCATCGCAATTTATTTTCAAATCTTTTTGTATAGAATGGATTTGAATAGGGTGTGTCAATGAATAAATCGCTGCCCATAACACAAATATCCGATCAAATCTGTCGTCTATGCAAGATAGGGAGTATCCTTCTAAAAGCCAGAGTATACCAATAGCGATTTGGAACATAGTCGTATCTAAAATAATCGTTGTCTTTCTCAACTAATCCTTACCTCACAATTTACATATCTTTTCTCAGTGGTCCCATTACTCTTTTGGTATGTCGCATAGCCAACAACATGCTCCCACTTATTTACACCATTTGACCAAGTATAAACAGTATAATCTCCATGAATGTCGCTTTCATCGAACGCGATTCCAATTTGTATCAAACCGATAAGTAGTCCCATGTCAGGAACAATTAAAGAAACAATAAAGCCACCTACAGTTGCTGTTATATTATCTATTCGCGTATTACCTCTTTTATAACCTAAATATCGGTATCCATTAGGTGGAATATGTCCTGTTTTAAGACACTCAGAATTAGCATCTTCTAATGGCATAATACCATCTTCATCGGCAGGAACCCACTCTTCTCCCTCATATAATATTATTCCAAGGGGCAAATCCGAATGGTTGTTTTCCGCAGCAAATGCAGGAACACATAAAGACATTACAATTGCTATACATACGAGAAAAGATACTAACTTTTTCATAAAACTTCCTCCTTAGAGCTAATTGAGTATATCAATATCGCACCGTTCCCGTCACGGAAAAGTACTCGTTGTTGCGGATGGCCAGGGTATACTGGCCGGCTTATCTGCCCATTGGCTTGCTCCTTTCGCGCCCCCGGTGAAATGGAATCTATTTATCTTATGAATTTATTATATTTCAAAAGAATCTGTTTGTCAATAATAAATGATTCGTTCCTCTATATTTTTTCGAGCCGCATTTTACATACTGGATTGCCGAGAACAAGAACGGCCACCTTCTTCAACGCCAAGCGGGCCCAGCTGGCCAAGCACCAGATGGAGACCGTGGGCGCTGAACTGCGCAAGAACATGCTCTGGGGGGATGACACCGACCCGGATACTGCGTCCAACTAAAACCTTTCCAAAATACAAAGGAGCGCCCCGGCTGGGACGCTCCTTGCTTATTCTTTAAAGGGAACAAGATCGCTTAGTTCCGAGAGCAGATCATCTACCTGCTGAAGTGAGGACCGGAAGGATTCGGATTCAAAGTCTTTTTCTATAATAAGGGATGCAAAGGAATTTTCATCCCCGCGATAGAAGCAATCGGCCAGTTGAGAATAGATTTGAGAAACTTCATTTAATTGGTGTTCGGACATGTCAAAAAACACTTGATAATGTGAAGGGATTAACATGTAGCTGGATAAGCTGTCCGACATAACCGGATATAAATTGTCAGCTTTATTAGAATAACTCTGATATAGGGATAATTCTACATCTGTATTGCTGAATTTTGCGGCATAAATTCCATCCAGAAAGCCTGCAAGCTTTAGCTGAAGCTCGGGATTTTGGGAATCGTTGGATAATTCCTCTATCTTATCCCCGAGGCGGCGGTAGATGTTGCTTTGATTATCCACAGAGTGCATCACACCAAGATAAAGAAAAGCTTCATATTCATCATATGCTTGGCTTTTGCAGGAAGTACAGCAAAAGAGAATGAGACCAATAGTTGTGGAAAGGAATATTGTTCGTTTTATCAAATTCATAGAAATTCCTTTCGATCTAGAAAAAGTTATTTTTGATAAAAATTATTTTATCCAAGCTCCGGGAGAAGTAACGGGAGACGGCCAAGAATACATGACACATGAACCACAACAGTTAGTGATAATCTGTTTTGTTAAAGAAATCAAGACCTTACCGTCCCGGTCACGGTAACAGCGTAGGATTCGTTGTTGCAGATAGCTAGGGTGAACTGGCCGGCTTATCTGCCCATTGGCTTGCTCCTTTCGCGCCCCCGGTGAAATGGAATCTATTTATCTTACAAATTTATTATATTTCAAAAGAATCTGTTTGTCAATAATAAATGATTTGTTCCTCTATATTTTTTCAAGCCGCATTTTACATACTGGATTGCCGAGAACAAGAACGGCCGCACCTTCTTTAACGCCAAGCGGGCCCAGCTGGCCAAGCATCAGATGGAGACCGTGGGCGCGGAGCTGCGCAAGAACATGCTCTGGGGTGATGATACCGACCCGGATACTGCGTCCAATTAAACAAAAAACAGCCCCGCTCTCCCAATGGAAAACGGGGCTGTCCACACCTTGACACATACGGTTAAGTATAGTATACTACAGGTGTGTAGGGTACTGCTGAGCTTCGGCGGTTTGGCCCGACGTAAATTAGGGTTCGCTAACACAAGGTTAAGAAACCGTCACCTGCCGGGGTGGCGGTTTCACTTTACCTTGACCTGAAGCGTTACAGTATATCCACGGATATGGAATGTAACCGTCATTGTCAAAGGCATAGGGCGTTCACCTCCTTTGCAGAGGTGTAGCCAAACCGCCGCCGCTTTGCCAGTATACCTTGTCGTTTATTGTAGCAAATGCCTAGTAAAATGTCAACAAAAGGAGCGACGATACCGACCCGGATACCGCGTCCAACTCAGAGATGTAAGGGAGCCCCGGCCAGTTGGCTGGGGCCCCTGCATTTGAAAAGGCAATTGTTCATTTAAAGAGATAAAGGTTTGTAAAACTAAAATAATATGGGGGAATTGGTAATGTTATGTTTAAAACAAGCATTCTATTCTGATTAACGCAAACCTGACATCTCTCGAATAATGGTTTCTAAATTCCGTGTAAAAAAAGGATCATCTTCTGTCCGCAAGGTTTGCTGGGAGAGTTCTATAAGCGTAGATAATCCATCTGGCCGGCGTTCTAATTCGGCCAAGCCATTAAATGTTGCGGCAATCACTTTATATCCTGTGGTTGTTGAATCCCAAACATACATATCCAGCAATAGCGGATAGGAAAGCACGGTTTCTGCAAGGGCTTCTGTAGTCATAAGGGACAAAATATCTTCCGGAATTTGGCACAGATCAACCTTTTCTGCGTGATTCATCAGCGCCCCCCATTCATCTGTTCCAGGCGCAAGCGGATATTGATATGGGGTATTGATTGCATAATTTGTGTCGTTTGATACTTCTACAGACGCATATGATATTGTTGCGCCCGCAAAAATGAAAATCACCATGAACACAACAGCCAGTTTCCAATTCTTTTTCATGCTGTTTCCTCCTGACGTTACAGTTAATATTTCACCCGTTCCCGTCACGGTAACGGTATAGGATTCGTTGTTGCGGGATGGCCAGCGTGGGCTGGCGGTTCATTGCCCATTGGCTTCTCCCCTTGTGCTCCTGATGGCATGGAATTGATTGATTTTACAAATAAATTATAATTTGAAACAGTTTGTATGTCAACAATAAATGATGTGTCTGTCTATACTTTTTCACAAACTGCGTTTTACGTGCTGGGGTGCCGAGAACAAGAACGGCCGCACCTTCTTCAACGACAAGCGGGCCCAGCTGGCCAAGCACCAGATGGAGACCGTGGGCGCCGAGCTGCGCAAGAATATGCTCTGGGGCGACGACACCAACCTGGATACCGCGTCCAACTAAACAAAAAACAGCCCCGTTTTCACAGCGGAAAACGGGGCTGCCCACACCTTGACAGTTTGCGGGGAATGTATTATACTGTAGGTGTGTAGGGCACTGCTGAGCTTCGGCGGTTTGGCCCAACGCGAGGATTAGAGAATCTAAGTCAAAGCTTAGAAACCGTCACCGTGCTGGGGTGGCGGTTTCACTTTACCTTGACCTGAACTGTTACGGTATATTTGCCGAAATGAAATGTAACCGTCATCGTCAAAGGCATGGGCATTCACCCCCTTTACAGAGGTGTAGCCAAACCGCCGTCCGCTTTGCCAGCGCACCTTATTTGACATTATACAACAATTATCCCGCTATGCCAAGGGCACAGCGGGATTTATTTTCTACTTCTCGGATACGGTTTCGGGTCATCAGTCAGACCGGCCAGATAGTCCATGCTGGTACCTAAAATCAACGCAAGTTGTCTGCATTGTTCAAACGACAAATTACGATTTCCGGTTTCGAGTTTGGAATAGTTACTCTGGTCAATACCGGTCAGCATTTGCATTTTAATCTGAGTAAATCCCTTCTTTTTACGCAGCTCTCTCAACCTAGACATATCATCACCTGCGTATATTATGGCAAATTGACCTATTGCTATTAGGTCAAATATGACATATAATGCAGGAGAGGTGATTTATATGTCATTACCAATCGCAGAGTCGATATACGCTCAAATACTGGGATGGGAATTGCTGAATTATATCAAGAAGGAGGAAAGCAGCTTTTCGCAGCGCATAAAGGAGATTGACAGCAGAGCCTTGCAGATTCTGGAGGAAATTCGGGCCATTCTGGAAGACGACACCATAGACGACCCGGATTGCTTTGAGCGCATCGACAGGATCGTCAGCCTGTACAACAAGAACGATATCGGCACCGACCGCCACGACTGGGGATAGGAGGAACTGTAATGTTCCTCCTTTTTTCTATCGTTCTGATTATTGAAAGCGGCGCTTCACTATGGTAAAATGAGGGAGAAATAGTTATGGAAGGAAGTTTTCCGCCATGAGGACCATATCCGCCGCTGAAATCACCGCTGCCGTGGCCCGGCTGTGCATCCGGGCCAACACCGTCCTGCCCGAGGACGTAACCGACACCATGGAGCTGGCCTGCTTTTGGGAGACCTGGCCCCTGGCCGAGGAGACCCTGAAGCTGCTCCAGCAGAATCAGTTGGACGCCTGGAAGCGGAATCTGCCTATCTGTCAGGACACGGGCATGGCCTGTGTCTTTGTGGAGCTGGGCCAGGAGGTCCACATCGACGGGGACTTTGAGGAGGCCATCCACCAGGGGGTCCGCCAGGGGTACACAGAGGGCTATCTGCGCAAGTCCATCGTGGCCGACCCCCTGCGCCGGGTCAACACAGAGGACAACACCCCGGCTTCTATTACAGTGCGTATTGTTCCCGGAGACCAGCTGGCCGTTACTGTGGTGCCCAAGGGCTTCGGATCGGAGAACATGAGCCGGCTGGCGATGCTAAAGCCCGCCGACGGGGTGGAGGGCGTGAAAAATTTCGTGGTGGAGACCGTCCGGCTGGCCGGGCCCAACCCCTGCCCGCCGGTGGTGCTGGGGGTGGGCATCGGGGGCTCCTTCGACAAGGTGGCCGCCCTGGCCAAGCATGCCCTGCTCCGTCCCCTGAACGAGCCCAACCCCGACCCCTTCTACGAAAATCTGGAGGATGAACTGTTGAAGGAGGTAAACGCCCTGGGCATCGGCCCCCAGGGGTTCGGGGGGAAGATCACCTGCCTGAACGTGGCCATCGAGACCGCCCCCACCCACGTGGCCGGCCTGCCGGTGGCGGTGAATGTGAGCTGCCACGTCACCCGGAGAGCGACGGAGGTTTTGTAACAATCTGTGGGGCCCGTCCACCTGGGCGGGCCATATCCTGATGGTCGGTTCTCAGTAGAATGACCCGCCCAGGTGGGCGGGTCCCACACCCAAATCACGGAGGGATTTTCATGCAACATAAACTGACCACTCCCGTCACCCGGGAGGACTTGGCCCCGCTGAAGGCGGGGGACACGGTGCTGCTGTCCGGGGTGGTGTACACCGCCCGGGACGCCGCCCACAAGCGTTTGATGGAGCTGCTGGACAAGGGAGAGTCCCTGCCCTTCCCGGTGGAGGGCTCCGCGCTGTACTACGTGGGTCCCACCCCGGAGCGGCCGGGGGAGGTGATCGGCTCCGCCGGGCCCACCACCAGCGGCCGGATGGACGCCTACTCCCCACGGCTGCTGGACCTGGGCCAGGCTATCATGATCGGCAAGGGGGCTCGGAACCAGGCCGTCAAGGACGCAGTCGTCCGCAACGGCGCCGTCTATCTGGCCGCCCTGGGGGGCGCGGGGGCCCTGATGGCGGCCAGCGTCAAGGCGTTGGAGGTCATCTGCTGGGAGGACCTGGGCTGTGAGGCGGTCCGCAGGCTGGAGGTGGAGGACATGCCCCTCACCGTCATCCTGGACCCCCACGGGGGCGACCTGTACCAGAGCGGCCCGGCGGCCTATCTGGCCAGTCTGGAGGAGAAATAAAGGTCCGTTTTATGGGACAGGACCTGTGATAGACTTTACACACACTCAACCTGGAAGGAGAACGACTTATGAATCAGGAATTTATAAACCAGCTGGAGCAGTGGAACGAGGAGGACCAGTACCAGAAGATCATCGACGCCATCGAGGCCCTGCCGGAAGAAGCGCTGGACTTCACCCTCACCAGCGCCCTGGCCCGGGCCTACAACAATCTGGCCATCGACGTGATGCCGCCGGAGGACCGGCCCCTGTACCAGCGGGCCCTGGACCTGTTGCTGCCCCTGGAGGGGCAGCTGGAGGAGGCGGCAAAGCAGGACCCGGACACGGCCCACACCTGGAATTTCCGAGTTGCCTACGCCTACTACTACCTGAACCAGGAGAGCCAGGCCCTGCCCCACTTCGAGAAGGCCCTGGAAGCCCGCCCTGGGGACGAGGATACCCTGGAGTTCATCGACCGCTGCCAGCAGTGCCTGGCCCTGCCCCTGTATATGAGACCCTTCCGGGGACGGACCGAGGAGGGCTGGAGCTCCTTCCTGGCGGGGGAGGGGGAACTGCGGGCCCTGATGGACCAGGAGGACCGGGAGGCGGTGGGTGAAAAACTGGTGGACCGGTGTACCGAGCTGCTGGCCCCCGCCTTCGCCGACGTGGCCTTTGAGCTGGGCCACAACGGGGAGAAGTATGAGCTGATTCTGGTCCCCGAGGGGGACCGGACCCGGCTGTTTCAGCTGGCCTACTTCCAGAAGCGCGCCCCCAAGGAGCTGCTGGACAAGTGGAATATTCTGGTGGGCCGCACCCGGAGCAGCGGCTTCGGCCTGCGGATGAACGGCCAGGACATCACCCCCGAGGACGTGCAGGTGTGGGCGGAGAAGACTGAGGACAACGGCGTGGGCCTGCGGCTGTACTGCGAAAAGCTGGCCCCCCTGTGGAAGGAGGACCAGAATCAGGTCTATCACATGATTTACATCCTGCTGGACCAGGCCCTGGGGGAGCTGGCCGCCATGCGGTATGTGGATTATCTGGACATTCTGGACGCCCCGGCGGAGGGCCCGTCCATGACCCTGGACCAGCTGGCGGATTTTGTAGCCGCAGAGGTGGACCCGGAGGGCTGGCCCCAGGCCAACGACCCGGAGTTGGCCGGAGAGCGGTACACCGCCTATGAGGGCAAGCCCTCTGAGGAGGAGGAGTGGCCCCTGCGGGCCGACGTGTATGTGGGGGTGACCTGCTGCGTGCCCCTGCTCAAGGGCTATTTCCAGGGGGATGACTACTACATGGACCGCCTCCACCGGGACGGGGTGGTCCCCGGCTTCTTCTACTACCCCCTGGACGGGGTAGACCGGAAGGAGATATTAAACCTGCGGGACCAGCTGGAGCAGGCCATCACCGCCCGGTGCGGTGAGGGGATTGTCACCTTCACCGGCGGGGCCACCGGCACCTGCTACGGCTATCTGGACTTCATCGCCTGGGACCTGAGAACCCTGCTGGACGCCGCGGTGGAGGTCTTCGCGGGGGCCCCGGTGGAGTGGGCCGCCTTCCACACCTTCCGTTACAACGTGAACGGCGTCGGGCTGAAGGCAGAGGCCAGCGAGGAGCAATAAAGGCCCCTCTCAGAGAGGGCGGGGGAGCTTTGAATACTCCCTCAGCCGCCGCCTGCGGCGGCGCCAGCTCCCTCAGAGAGGGAGCCTGAAGCGGATGGGAGGAGAAGAAATGAGCATCGGGTTAACATTCACCGGCAAAATCGACAGCCCCAGGACGCTGCTGGAGGGGGCGCAGGCCCTGGCCCGGGAGCGGGACTACGCTCTGCGGGCGGGGGAGGGCGGCCTGAAGGTGGTTATGTGCCCTCTGGGGGGCGAGCTGGGGGTGCTGTGGCGGCCCGAGGGGGACCCCGCCGGCCCCTGGCTGGTGCGGGGGGGCTGCAGGTCCACCCCGGCGGGGGCGGGGCTGCACCGGGCGGCGGTGGAGCTGCTGGACCTCCTGCCCATCCGGGCGCTGACGGTGGAGGACGAAACCGGCTTCTACCGTCACCGGGACTTCCAGCGGATGAAGGAGGAGCACTTCTACCCCTGGCTGCGCACCCTGGTGGACGTCTGCCGGCAGGAGAGCGGCAAGGGGGTGTCCGGCATGCAGCTGTGCTGGGACCTGGAGCAGTACGCCCCCCGGGACATTCCCGACACGGTAATCACCCCGGTGGGCCGCTTCCGCCTGTCTGAGCTGGTGGAGCTGGAGGCCCAGGGCATCGAGGCCCTGGCAGGCCGGTTCTTCCTCTGGAACGGCCGCACCCGGGACGCCCGCTTTTACCGCAACCGGGCCATCAACGCCCTGTGGGAGGACTGCTGCTTTGCCCCCTCCGCCCGGAGCGGGGAGGACGCCGCCGGAAACGCTGCCATCCTGGACGACCTGGAGCGGGCGGCACAGATGGACCCCTCCCTCCCGCTGCCCCGGAGCGCCTATGAGGAGGTGTGCGCCCTGGCCGGCCGGGCCCCTGTCCTGCCCGACGGCCCGGCGCTGACCGAGGAGTTTTCTCCCGGCTACCGCAGGGACCTGGTCACTTACGGGGTGGGGGCCCTGCGCCTCACCCTGCCCGGCGGCTGCCTCCAGGGCTGGGAGCCCTGGCAGAACGGCGGCGGCGCCCACCTGTGGACCGACGGGAAGGGCCCCGTCTGGCGGGTGAGCGCCTACCGGATGCGGGAGGGGACGGCCCAATTCACCGAAAACCTGGACGCCCTCCACGGCGTGGAGGGCCGGACGCTGAAGGGGGGCGCCCTGCGCTGGGGCTGGAAGGAGGTCTTCGAGGACGGAGAGCGGCTCTATCAGGCGGAGTGTGAGGTCATCGCCGGCCCCGACCTGTACTTTATCACGGTTACCTGCGCCGGCCCGGGGGAGCTGGGCCCGGTGGCGGAGCTGATCGGGAAGGTCTCGGTGGTGAGCAGCGCGGCTCGGGAGGAGACCGTCCGGGCGCAGTAGGGGCGCACCCTGTGCGCCCGCGTATCCCAAAGATTGTGAAAACTGCGGGCGGACCGTGTCCGCCCCTGGGGATGTAATAAAGAGGAGCGTGAGGCAATGAGCATCGGATTTACCTTCACCGGAAGGGTGAAAAAGCCGGAGACCCTGCTGGTGGCCGCCCAGAAGCTGGCGGAGGAGCGGGGCTACGGCGTCTACCAGCGGGAGGACGGGCTGAGTCTCTCACTGTGCCCGCTGGACGGCCGGGTGTATATCAGCTGGAAAAAGGGCTCCGGCCTGCTGAGCCAGTGGGAGGTGGAGGGGGAGTGCGTCTCCACCCCCGCCGGGCCGGGGTTGCACCAGGCGGCGGTGGAGGCGCTGGACGCCCTGCCCATCCAGAAGCTGCATGTGGAGGACGAGACGGAGTATTACCAGCACCGGGATTTTGACCGGATGCTCCGGGAGCACTTCCACCCCTGGCTGAAAACCATCGTGGACATGCTCACCGGCCAGTTCGGTGACGACCACACCAACGTGTGCATGTGCTGGGACCTGGACGGCTACATGCCCGAGGACGTGCCCGGCACGGTAATCACCCCGGTGGGCCGGTTTTCCGGCAGGTGGATGCGGGAGACGGTGGAGCATCAGGGCATCGAGACCCTGGCGGAGCGGTTTTTCCTGTGGTACCACCCGGGGAAGCGGGACGCCCTCTACAACCGGCAGGTGGCCCTGAACCTGCTGTGGGAGCACTGCTATTACGCCCCCTCCTCCCGGAGCCGGGAGGACGCCAGCAACAACGAGGTTGTCTGCAAAAATCTGGAAATGGCCGCCATGCTGGACCGGAGCATCCCTCTGCCCCGGAGGGCCTATGAGGAGATATGCCAGCTGGCCCGCCGGGCCCCCGCCCTGCCCGAGGGACCGGAGCTGGAGGAGGAGTTTGAGCCCGGCTACCGGAAGGGGCTGGTCACCTGTCCCATCGGCCCCCTGCGCCTCACCCTTCCCGGCAGCTACCGCTATGAGCGGGAGCAGTGGGAGGACGGAAAGGGCTGTGACCTGTGGTGCGACGAGGCGTCCCACAGCCCCATCTGGCGGGTGAACGGCTACCGCCTGAGCCAGGGGGAGGCCGATTTCACCCCCTCCCTGGAGGGTGACAACGACCTGACCGAGCTGGAGATCAAGGACGGCGCCATCCGCTATGGCTGGCGGGCGCTGGAGGAGGGTGGACAGCCCATCTATCAGGTCCGGGCGGAGGTGGTCACCGGCCCCTTCCTGTTTGTCGTCACCGTGACCCACCTGGAGCCGGAGGACCGTCCCGGCATCGTGGAGCTGGTGAGGAGGATTACCGTCCAGACCCGGGAAGTGGAAAAGCAGACCATTCAGGCGAACCAGTAGGGGCGCACATTGTGCGCCCGCCCGTCTCAGGGATGATTTAATGGCGGCAGGGCGCGCCATTTACAGCGTATTGTCAATTTTAAGGAGACGGCGGGCCGAGGTCGTCCCGCCCCACAGAAAATAAGAGAAGGAAGTGTATCCCATGACAAATCAGCAGCAGGCGGCGGTGGCCGCCATGACGGAGTGGCTGGCCCACCCCCAGGAGCTGGGCAAGGCTCCGGCCAAAATCGAGATCGCGGGGGAGTTCGACCTCCACGACTGCCACTACTACATCCTGAAATACAAAAAATCCCTGCTGGGCAAGTGGCTGGTGGGTGTGTGCGGCTTTGAGGACGCCGAGACCCTGGAGACCTGCGGCCACACCTTCAGCCAGATGGAGCCCTACGACCCCGCCGACGCCCAAGCCAAGTGTGAGGACATGGTGGAGCAAATTCGCCAGTACTGGATGGACCGGGCCAGGGAGGAGACGGAGCGGCAGAGCTCCGCCGGGCCCTTCGGCGGCTTTGTGCTGCTGTCCACCCCGGAGTGGGACCTGGAGGCCTTCAAGGCCCAGCTAAAGGCCGACTGGGACATCGACTATCCCCCGGAGGACGGGGAGGAGGCCGCCTCCGACGACGGCGGGACAACGGCGGTCTTCGATGTGGACGGCATGACGGCGGCCATTTCCCTGATGGAGGCCCCCGTCCCCGACGGCGAGGCGGAGTACTGGGCCAACAGCAATTTCATGGACAAAGAAAATGCCCTTGCCGCCGCCCAAAACCACACGGCCCACGTGATGGTGGCGGTGGTGGACAGGGAGCACCCGCCCAGGGCCCGGGGGGAGCTGTATGTCAAGCTGGTGTCCACCCTCCTCAAGGCCCCCAACGCCCTGGGGGTGTATACCAACGGCACCGTGTGGCTGCCCGACTACTTCATCCAGGTGTCTGAGGACCTGAAGGAGGGCCACCTGCCCCTGCTGGACCTGGTGTTTGTGGGCCTGGTGCGGTATGAGAAGGGCATCTGCGGCTGGACCAACGGCCTGCGGGCCTTCGGCAAGGACGAGCTGGAGATTCGGGACAGCCAGCAGTCCCCTCAGGACGTCCATGAGCTGCTGCTGAACGTCTCCGGCTACCTGATTGAGGGGGACGTCACCCTCCAGGACGGTGAGACCCTGGGCTACACCGCCGAGCAGAAGCTTCACATCACCCGGTCCGAGGGGGTCAATGTGGAGGGGATGTCGCTGAAAATCGGATTTTAATAAAACGCATCTCCCTGTGTAGGGCGTGACCACTGGGCACGCCGCCAAAATATTTACCGGCGCGCCGAGGTCGTCGCGCCCTACAAATATCAAGAAGGTGTTCCAAAATGAACGACTTTTTATCTCTCCTGAACAAATGGAACCAGGAGGACGAGTACCAGAAGATCATCGACTGCCTGGAGAAGCTGTCCAACACCCAAACGCTGGACTATACCCTCACCTGCCAGCTGGCCCGGGCCTATAACAACATTGCCGACCTGGATAAGCCGGAGGCCAAAGGACAGCTCAAGCGGGCAGAGGAGTTGCTGCGGTCGGTGGAGGCGGAGGGGGCGGAGGACCCTCTTTGGCACTACCGCCTGGGCTATTCCCTGTTCTACCAGGACCGGGAGGAGGAGGCCCTGGCCAGCTTTGAGCGGGCCCTGGAGCTGGACCCCGCCGACGAGGAGGCCAAGGGCTTTATCCAGGAGTGCAAAAAGTACATCGCCGCCAGGGAGTGCCACCCGGAGATGTACGAACAGGAGGATTGGGACGCGGTGGAGGCCCATCTGGAGCGGTATTTTGGCCCCTGCGACAATGTGTTCCACGAGATTCTCTCCCCCGATATCCACGTGGATATCTACATCATGAAGCCCACCCCGGAGCGTAATTACTACGTCCTGTCCACCTTCGGCATGGGAGCCCACCGGATGAACGTTCCCGAGGAGCTGGCGGACAGGAAGCTGGAGCGGGCGGAGATCATCGTCACCCTGCCCCCCGACTGGAAGGTCACCGAATCGGGGGAGGAGTGGTACTGGCCCATCCGCTGGCTGAAAATCCTGGCCCGGCTGCCCATCAACGAGGACGGCTGGCTGGGCTGGGGGCACACCATTGCCAACCCGGACGACGCCCCCTTTGCGGAGAACACCAAGCTGTGCGGCCTGGTGCTCACCCAGCCCCAGGGCTTCGACGAGGATGCGGTATGCTGTCCCCTCCCCGGCGGGGACGAGGTGAATTTCTACCACATGATCCCCCTCACCTTCGAGGAGATGCAGTTCAAGCTGGCCCACGACGCCCAGACCCTGCTGGAACGCTTCACCCCGGAGCAGCTGGCGGTGGTGGACATCCACCGGGAGAGCGTCTGCCCCGACGCGCCGGAAAAGCGGTTTGCCATCCCCCGGGAGGAGCTGAAACAGCTCTATGAGGGCGACGGCCCCCAGGGCTGTATCGCCACCGACCGCATCGTGGTGGACGGGGCCCCTGTGGGCTACTGCTACCGGGAGGAGCCCGACGCCGGCGACGAAGCCTGGGACAGCGGCTGGCGCTTCACCGCCGGGGACGAGAGCGACGCCTATATGGACGACCCGGACCGCTCCGGCGTCTACGCCCTGAACACCATCTGCAACTATGACCCGGAGGTGATTCCCCTGCTGGACTCCGAGGCCGGCACCGCCTGGAGCCGGGGGGAGGATGGCGTGTTCCGGCCCGAGCTGTATGATGAAGATTGACTCAATGTCACATCATTTAGGGCCTGTTTGAAAAATGTCAACAAGCCCAAACGCCGGCTCTTTTTCCACCATGCTTTGCCAATTTTCCTTGAAACACATCCAGTATTCCCGCGTCAAATTGGCTTCGTCTGGCGAAAAAATTTCTCGCCGTCGGACACTTTTCCATTTTTCAAACAGCGCCTAATCAAGGGAGGAACAAAATGAAAAAAGATGAACAAAAGAAAGTCATATATGTTTTCACAGTTTGCATAGTAGGTGCTATCGTAATTTGCCTCATACCTTATTTATTTCATCTATTCTCAAATTGAACAGGAGGACACAGACATGGACATCAAAGGAACACAGACCGCGGAAAATCTCCGCAAGGCCCTGGCTGGGGAGTCTATTGCCCGCAACAAGTACACCTACTTTGCCATGGCCGCCCGGGCCAACGGGGACGAGGAGATGGCCGCCGCCTTTGAACAGATGGCCCAAAATGAGATGATGCACGCCAGGTTCTGGTTCGAGCTGCTATATGGAAAGCCCACCGACACCAAGGAGTGCCTGACCCAGGCCGCCATGGGGGAGTACGGCGAGTGGCACGACATGTACCCCGATTTCGCCGCCCAGGCCCGGGCCGAGGGGCTGGAGGATATCGCCGTCATGTTCGAGAAGGTGGCCGCCATTGAGCGCAATCACGAGGGCCGCTTCATGACCCTGCTGGCCAAGCTGTCCAGGATCCCTCCGGAACAGGCCCCTGCCCGAGAGGCGGCGCAGGATGCGCCTGCTCCCCGGCAGAAGAAAACCGGCTACCGCTGTCAGTTCTGCGGCGCGGTGTTTGAGGAGCGGCCCGACGTCTGTGATACCTGCCAGGCCATTGGGGCCTTTGAGCTGGTGGACTACTACGAATAAGAATGTGAGGCCCCGGCAGTTTTTGAACTGCCGGGGTTGACTTTTTCTTCCGCCTCCTGTATAATCCAAACTGTCTCAAATAAGACAATTTGGAGGGATTGCTTTGTCTCTCAGCCGTTCTGAAATTTCCCTTCTCACCGCCGGCCCTCTGTTCCGCGGGGTCAGCGAGGAGCTGCTCCAGGCGCTGGCGGGGGCGGAGGGGGCCAGTCTGGTCCGGTTTGACCCCGGGGTGGTGTACAGCCCCCAACACTTCCGCCGCTCTCTGGCGGTGGTGCTGTCGGGACAGCTCCAGGTGACCAAGGGGGCGCTGGCCGTCAGCGTGCTGGGGTCGGGGGACCTGTTCGGGGCCGCCGCCCTGTACAGCGACGAGCCCGAATTTGCCGCCACCGTCACCGCCAAACGCCCCAGCCGGTGCCTGATGCTGGAGCACCATCTGGTGGACCGGCTCCTGGCTGAACAGGGGCAGATTCGGGAAAACTACCTGCGTTACCTCACCGGGCGGGTCCGGTTTCTGTCCGGGCGGCTGCAAACCCTGGCCCAGCCGGGGGTGGAGGGCAAGCTGGCCCGCTACCTGCTGGCCAATGGGGGCAGCTCCTGCCCCGCTACCGAGCTGTGCCAGCGCCTGGGCGTGAGCCGGGCCTCCCTCTACCGGGCCTTCTCCGCCCTGGAGGACAGCGGCCTCATCACCCGGAAGGGCAAGACCATCACCGTCATTGACCCCGTCGGGCTGGAGACGGTGCTGTAGGGGGCGGCACCCTGCTGTAGCTGTGTAGGGGCGCACATTGTGCGCCCGCTATCACCTCGCATTTCCAAAAAGACGGGCGCACAATGTGCGCCCCTACAAACACACCGAAAGGATGATTACCATGAAACGCACCCTCTCGTTCCTCCTCACCGCCGCGCTGTCCCTGTCCCTGCTGGCGGGCTGCGGGCCCAAGAATCCCCCCGCCGGGACCTCCTCCTCCGCCCCTGGCTCCAGCTCCAGCCAGCCGGACGGTTCCGCCTCTGAGCCGGGCGGCAACGCCTCTGAGGGCTTTACCCTGCCAAAGGTCATGGTCCTCTCCGGCCCCACCGGCGTGGGCGCGGCCAAGCTGATGGCGGACGGAGACTATGCTCAGGAACACCTTGAAGAAACCGGCATTCCCATGACCCCGGACGGCAAAGTATATGTAGTGGATAATATCACAGTGGTCACCGACAACACCCAGGTCCAGGCCGCGCTGAACAACAAGGACGTGGACATCGCCGCCATCGCCACCAACGCCGCCGCCTCCCTCTATGCCAAGACCGACGGGGGCATCCAGGTGCTGGCCGTTAACACCCTGGGGGTGCTCTATATTCTGGAGAAGGGGGACACCGTCCACGCCATGGCCGACCTGGCGGGCAAGACCCTGTACGCCCCCTCCAACACCAAGGGGGCCAACCCGGAGCACATTCTCAACCACCTGCTGGAGGGCAGCGGCGTGGACCCCTCTCAGGTGAGCATTGAGTGGCTCACCCCCCAGGAGATCACCGTGAAAATGACCTCCTCCGACGCGGGCATCTGCATGCTTCCCGTCCCCGCTGCCACCGCCCTGCTGGTGAAGGACAGCGGCGTCCGGGAGGCCATCTCCCTGTCCGACGCCTGGCAGGACCTGGAGGGCTCCCCCCTGCCCATGGGCTGTGTGGTGGCCCGCACCGAGTATATTGAGGAGAATCCCCTCGGGGTGGAGGCCTTCCTGGCCGCCTATGAGAAGTCCATCAACTATATCAGCGACCCCGCCAACAGCGCCGACGCCTCCGCTCTGGTGGCTCAGTACGAGTTCGCCCCCAACGACCAGGTGGCGGCCAAGGCCATTCCCCAATGCTCCCTCACCTTCGTCACCGGCCAGGAGATGAAGACCACCCTGGAGGACTACTACACCATCCTGTTCCAGACGGCCCCCGCGTCCATCGGCGGCGGCCTGCCCTACGACTCGTTCTACTATGGGGTGGACTAAACCCCTGAAAAAACTGTTATACGCCCTGCCGGCCCCCGCCTTCTGGCTGGGGGTCTGGCAGGTCTGCGCCTTTTTGGTGGACCGGAGGCTGGGCGGCCGGGGCAACGAGCTGTTGCTGCCCTATCCCGCCTCAGTGTGGAGCGCCCTGGCCGCCATGGTGGGGACGGGGGAGTTCTGGGGGGCCGTGCTGACCTCCCTGGGCAGGATCGCCCTGGGCCTGGCCTGGGGCGTGACCATCGGGGCGGCACTGGCCGTCCTCACCTGCGCCTTCCCCTGGGCGGACCGGCTCCTGTCCCCCGCCGTCCGGGTGGTGCGGGCCGCCCCGGTGGCCTCCTTCATCCTGCTGGTGCTGCTGTGGACCGGGCGGAACACCGTCCCGGCGGTGATCGCCGCCATGATGGTCACCCCCGTGGTGTGGGACAACCTGTCCCGGGGCATCCAGGCCATGGACCCCAAGCTGCTGGAGCTGGCCCGGTGTTATCGGTTTTCCCGGTGGAAGCAGGTGGTCCTTGTCTATCTCCCCGCCCTGCGGCCCTACATCCTCACCGCCCTTACCACCGCCACCGGCCTGGCCTGGAAGTCGGGGGTGGCGGCGGAGGTCCTCTGCCTGCCCGAGCCCTCCCTGGGCCAGCGCATCTACTACACCAAGTACTACCTGGACATCCCGGAGCTTTTCGCCTGGACGGCGGTGACGGTGGCCCTCAGCATGGTGCTGGAGCGGCTGCTCCGGGCCTGCGTGGCCCGGTGGGGAAGGGGGTGGGGTCAGTGATCCGGTGCAGAGACCTCACCGTCTCCTTTGGGGACAGGACGGTGCTGGACCGCTTTTCCTTCGACGTCCCGGCCGCCGGGGTCACCGCCCTCAGCGGACCCTCGGGCTGCGGCAAGACCACCCTGCTCCGGGTGCTGGCCGGGCTGGAGAAACCCCGGAGCGGGGCGGTGGAGGGGATTGTCCCCCGTCAGACCGCCCTGCTTTTCCAGGATGACCGCCTCCTCCCCTGGCGGACGGTGGAACAGCATCTGACCGATGTCCTCCCCAAATCCCGCTGGGGAGAGGTCCCCGCCCGGCTGGCCCTGGCCGAGCTGGAAGGGGAGGAGCACACCTTCCCCGCTGCCCTGTCCGGGGGGATGGGCCGGCGGCTGGCCCTGGCCCGGTGCCTGGCCCTGGAGGCCGGGCTGTACCTGCTGGACGAACCCTTTGCCGGGGTGGACCTGCCCCGGGCCCTGCGGATTCTGGAGCGGCTGAAGACTCTCCCCGCCCCCGTCCTGCTGGTGAGCCACGAGCCGGCGGTCCTTGCCGCCGCCGATACCGTCATAGAGCTGGACGGCCCGCCCCTGCGGACCTGTTGACCCGTAGGGGGCGGCGGCCCCTACATATGTACGCAACAACGCCCATATTCCGATTACATCCCGGAATATGGGCGTTGTTTTATTGCATATATTCCTCCGCCAGCCGGACCTCTCCCGCCGCCAGGGAGGCGGGCACGTCGATGATCCGCTGGTTGCTGGAGCCCCGGAACCGCAGGCCCAGGTCCTTCTTTGCCAGGACAAAGGGGCCGTCCACCAGCACGTCCAGCCCTTCCAGCAGCTCCCGGCTGTGGGCTCCGATTTTTCCGGCGGCCAGCTCCTCGAAGCAGTAGCCGGAGTAGCACCAGATGGTTTTTTGGGGCAGCTCCCTGCGCACCCGCTCCACCAGCGCCAGAACGGCGGACTGGTTGTCCGGCTCGAAGGGCTCGCCCCCCAGCAGGGACAGTCCCCGGATGTGGTCCGGGGAGAGCAGGGCAAGGATTTTTTCCACCTCCGCCTTCCCGAAGGGGGAGCCGTAGGAAAAATCCCAGGTTTCCGGGTTGAAGCACGCCTCACAGCGGTGGGTGCAGCCGGACACAAACAGCGACACCCGCACCCCCGGGCCGTTGGCCACGTCTACCTTTTTGATATCCGCGTAGTTCATAATTTTCTCCTTACCGCATGATTTTCAGCTTGGGGCACTTCTCCTTCAAAAAGGGAAGGAAACTTTTCTGCTGCTCCAGGGTGAGGCAGTCCTTGAACACCAGAAAGAACTGCTGCGTTTTGCTGATGATGAAAAAAACGCCCTCCGCCTCCGCCGCCCGGGCGAAGTGCTCATAGCGGAGCAGGGTCTCGCCGCCGCTGGACAGATTATGGATGTGGATGCCGTCCACGGTGAAAAAGCTCTCGTACCGGCAGGAGCCGTCGGGGTAGCTCTCCCGCAGGCGGGCGATGTTGTTCTGGAGAAGTTTCCGCTTCAACAGGGGAATCTCCACAACAAAAACCAGGGCGGCGGCGATGCTGATAACCACCAGGACCGTGTTTCCGCCCACAAAATTCAGGGCCGCCGTTCCACAGAACAGCGCGATAAAAAGCAGCGCCAGCCACTTTGACCGGGGCGGCAGCAGATATTTTTTGAACTGCCGCAGGGTGTCCTCGTTCATGACGCCGGAAGTGCGGTACTGGTCCATTTTATCCTCTCCGTTTCCAAAACATAAGCCCGAAGGCCGCTGGCTGTGTCTGCCTTTTTGATGTTGGCGCAGTTTATACCCCGTTCCTCAGCGCATGATTTTCAGCTTGGGGCACTTCTCCTTCAGGAAGGGCAGAAAGCTGGCCTGCTGCTCCAGGGTCAGACAGTCCTTAAACACCAGGAAAAACTGCCGGGATTTGCTCATAACAAAAAAGAGGTTTGGGGTGGAAGCAACAAAAGACAGGTTCTCATACCGCATGAGAACCTCTCCGTGTATGGTGTGATTGTGCAAAACCACGCCGTCCACCGTGAAAAAGCTCTCGTAGCGGGTGACCCCCTCCAGCGAGTTCTCCCGCATTCGGGCAAGCTGATTCTTGACATAGCGCCTTTGGATCAGGCGGGGAAATAGAAAAACAAATGCCGCTAAAAACAGATACAGTCCCCCATCAAACCAGTCCCTCACAATGAGGGCCAGCAAGGCGCATCCGGCAATGACCGCCAAAGCAATCCACCTGACCCAGTCCATCCGGGAGCGGAACAGATATTTTTGAACTTCCTGTAGGGCCGCTTTGTCCATCACGCCGATCGTCCGGTACTGTTCCATTTCAAATCATCTCCGTGGATAAAATCGGGGCCTCCGGGTGGAGGCCCGCCAGTATTTTTACAGATGCAGGACTCTCGCTTTAATCTCCTTGGTTTTGCCCACATTCCAGAAGTTTTCGCCCAAATAGCCGCAGGTGCGCCGGGTGACGTTCATCTTGGACTGGTCGGTGTTGTGGCACACGGGACACTCCCAATGAAAATCCTCGTTAATCTCAATCTCCCCGTCGAAGCCGCAGCACTGGCAGTAGTCGCTCTTGGTGTTGAACTCGGCGTACTGGATGTTGTCGTAGATAAACCGGACCACGTCCTTCAGCGCCTCCAGGTTGTGGCGCATGTTGGGGATCTCCACATAGGAGATACACCCGCCGGTGGAGATGCGCTGGAACTGGCTCTCGAAGGTGAACTTGTCGAAGGCGTCGATCTTCTCCCGCACGTCCACGTGGTAGCTGTTGGTGTAGTACCCCTTGTCGGTGACGTCGGGGATGGTGCCGAACCGCTTCTTGTCGATGCGGGCGAAGCGGTAGCACAGGGACTCCGCCGGGGTGCCGTAGAGGGCAAAGCCGATGTTGGTCTCTGCCTTCCAGTCGTCACAGGCCTTGCGCAGGCGGTTCATCACCGCCAGGGCGAACTCGGTGCCGCCCTCCTGGGTGTGGCTGACCCCCTTCATCAGCTTGGTGAGCTCATACAGGCCGATGTAGCCCAGGGAGATGGAGGAGTAGCCGCCGTAGAGCAGGGGCTCAATGGACGCCCCCTTGGGCAGGCGGGCGATGGCCCCGTACTGCCAGTGGATGGGGGAGGAGTCGGAACGCACCTTTTTCAGGGCGTTGTGCCGGCACATGATGGCCTCAAAGCACAGCTGGAGCCGCTCCTCCAGCAGAGACCAGAATTTCTCCTCGTCGCCGCCGGCCAGAATGCCAATCTGAGGCAGGTTCAAGGAGACGACGCCCTGGTTAAACCGGCCCTCAAACTTGTAGTTGCCCTCCTCGTCCTTCCAGGGGGCCAGGAAGGACCGGCAGCCCATGGGGGAAAAGACGTTGCCCTGGTAGTTCTCCCGCATCTTCTTGGCGGAAATGTAGTCGGGGTACATCCGCTTGGCGGAGCACTTTACTGCCAGCTCGGTGAGGTAGTCGTATTCCCCGCCCTTGAGGCAGTTGTGCTCGTCCAGCACGTAGACCAGCTTGGGGAAGGCGGGGGTGATGTAGACACCCGCCTCGTTTTTGATGCCCTGCAGCCGCTGGCGCAGCACCTCCTCGATAATCATGGCGTTCTCCTCAATATAGGGGTCGCCCTCCTGGAGGTTGAGGAACAGGGTTACAAAGGGGGACTGGCCGTTGGTGGTCATCAAGGTGTTGATCTGATACTGAAGGGTCTGCACCCCGTTTTTCAGCTCGCTGCGCACCTGGTCGTCCACCAGGCGGTCCATGGTGGCCTCGTCCACCTTGCCGGCGCACTCATAGGCCACATGGGCCTTGAATTTCTCCCGGCTTTTCCGCAGATATTTACCCAGGTGGCGCAGGTCCACACTCTGGCCGCCGTACTGGTTGGAGGCCACGCAGGCGATAATCTGGGTGACCACCGTGCAGGCCACCTGAAAGCTCTTGGGGCTCTCGATGAGCTTGCCATTCATCACGGCCCCGTTCTCCAGCATGTCGCCGATGTTGATGAGGCAGCAGTTGAAGATGGGCTGGACGAAGTAGTCCGCGTCGTGGAAGTGGATGGTCCCCTCGTCGTGGGCCTTGGAGATGTGCTCAGGCAGGAGGATGCGCCGGGTCAGGTCCCGGCTCACCTCGCCGGCGATGTAGTCCCGCTGGGTGGCGGCGATCATGGTGTTCTTGTTGGAGTTCTCCTCGGCCAGCTCCTTGTTCTCGTTGCGCAGCAGGGCCAGGATGGACTCGTCGGTGGTATTGGCCTTCCGGACCAGGGCCCGGTTGTAGCGGTAAATAATATAGGTCTTGGCCAGGTGGAACATGTTCCGCTCCACCAGCCCCTGCTCCACCAGGTCCTGGATGTCCTCCACCAGGATGCGCTGGCGCTTCTGAGCCTCGATGCTGTCGATGATGGCGTCGATCCCCGCCCGATCCAGACGTTCCTCCGCAGGGACCTCGGCGTTGGCCTTCTCAATGGCGATCACAATCTTGCTGCGGTCATAATCTACGCTGCTTCCGTCCCGTTTAATAACCTTCATTCCTGTTCTCCTCTCATTGGTAAAAGACGCTAAAAAAACCGCGCTTCCGCCCGGGGAGAGCCCTCCACACCGGAAGCACGTTATGGATTATAGCACATCTGCCCCGCTTTGTCCACTATATATTGTGCTGTTTTTTCGCCGTCCCCAGCTATGAATACAAGATGTATAAACGACTTTTTACACCCCCGGACCCCGCTCTTTCCAGGGGTTTGAAGTTGCCAGCGGGGGTAAAATGTGGTATACTTTGGATGAAATTTCAGCGAAATGCCTATGGAGGTTTTTATGGAGCAAATAACGGCCGCCGCCATGAGCGGCGGCGTGGACAGCACCGCCGCCGCCCTGCTGCTGCTGAGGGAGGGGCACAGGGTGGAGGGGGTCACCCTGCGGCTGGCCCCCTGCGGGCAGGACGGGGCGGAGGACGCCCGGGCCGCCGCCCGGGCCCTGAACATCCCCCACCACCTCTTTGACCTGACCGGCCCCTTTCAGGCCCAGGTGGTGGAGCCCTTTGTCCGGGCCTATGAGATGGGCCGGACCCCCAACCCCTGCGTGGAGTGCAACCGGAGGATCAAATTCGGCGCCCTGCTGGAGCTGGCCCGGGAGCGGGGCTGGGCCAGGGTGGCCACCGGCCACTATGCCCGGCTGGACCTGGACGCCGGCTCCGGCCGCTGGCTGCTGAAAAAGGCGGCCCGCCCGGACAAGGACCAGAGCTATGTGCTGGCCATGCTCACCCAGGAGCAGCTGGCCCGGGCCCTGTTCCCCCTGGGGGAACTGGCCAAGGAGGAGGTGCGGGCTCTGGCCGCCCAGGCCGGTCTGGCCAACGCCCACAAGGGGGACAGCCAGGACATCTGCTTTATCCCCGATGGGGATTACAGCGCCTTTATCCGCCGGCACACCGGGCGGGACTACCCCTCCGGCCCCTACCTGGACGAGGCGGGGACGGTGCTGGGCCGGCACAACGGTTTGGTTGACTACACGGTGGGCCAGCGCCGGGGGCTGGGGGTGTCCTCCAGCCGGGGGCGGCTGTATGTGAAGGAGGTCCGCCCCGGGGACAACACCGTGGTCCTGTCGGACAACGCCGGCCTCTTTGCCCGCACCCTGGAGGGGTCGGGACTGAACCTGATCCCCTGCGCCCGGCTGGACGGCCCCGTCCGGCTCCGGGCCAGGATCCGCTACCGCATGGCGGAGCAGCCCTGCACCGCCTGGCAGACGGGGGAGGACTCCCTCCGCCTCACCTTCGACAGCCCCCAGCGGGCCATCACCCCCGGCCAGACCGTGGTGCTCTACGACGGGGACACGGTGGTGGGCGGGGCGGTTATCACCCGAAGCGTCCCCGATTGACGGAAAGGAGGCCGCTATGGCCAGGAAAAACGAAAAGCGCCGGCACAGCTCCACCGTGGAGCGGAAGCGCCAGCTGGAACAGGAAAAGCTGGCCGACCAACGGAGCCGGGCAAAAAACCGCTGGAACCCCGCCGGGCGGGCGCTGCTGTGGAGCGACCTGGTGTTTCTGGCCACCGCCTCCCTGCTGGACGCCAACCACCTGATCTCTGACACGGCCAGCGCGCTGTGTACCCTTGTGGGGGTAATCCTGCTGTTCGCCGCCCTGTGGCTGCTGTTCGGGAACAAAAAGGGGCAGGACGGCCCCGGCGGAAGATCCCGGCTGTAAAAAGGATTGATTTTCCCTGCAATCTGGTATATGATAGACCATTATCAACACAAAGCTTCCCAATGAGAGGAACGGACACCATGAGAAAAGATATCTTCCTGCCCGCCCTGGCTGTGGCCGGGGGCGCGGCCGGTTTTTTCCTGCGGCGGTGGCAGCTGGCCTCCGCCTACCTGCCGGAGACGGGCCTGTTCGTCCACGGCGCGCCCGCCACCCTGGCCCTGCTGGCCCTCACCGGCCTGCTGGCCCTGGCCTTCCTGCTGGCGGTTCTGAAGAAGAAGGAGGGTCTGGACGACTTCCTCCCCGCCTTCGGCTCCCCGGGCAGCGGACAGATGACCGTTTTGACCGCCGCCGGCTTTCTGCTGTTTGCCGCCGGGGGCCTGGGGATGCAGGAGGGGTTTCGGGGACTGAGGCTGTGGAAGGCCAACCCGGCCATGTACCAGCTGTCCATCCCCGGCACCCAGCTGCTGGCTGGCGTGCTGTGCGTCCTGGCGGCCTTCGGGGTTCTGCTCCTGGGCCGGATGGCCTACCGGGGGGCGCTGAACGGCGCGGGCTGCTTCCTGTCCTCCTTCCCCGCCCTGGCGGGGCTGGTGTGGGTCTTCTCCGCCCACCTGAAGCACGGCACCGAACCGGTGCTGATGAAGTACGGCTTCGGCCTGTTTGCCGCCCTGCTGCTCACCCTGGCCCACTACTGCGTGGCCGGCTTCCTCTACGGCAAGCCCCGCCCCCGGGGCACCCTGTTCTTCGCCCTGACGGGGGTGGCGCTGGGGATTACCTCCCTGGCTGACGGCCCCGACCTGTTTACCGCCGCGGCCACCGCCGCCTTCTCCCTGTCCGCCCTGGGCTTTGCCCGGGCCCTGCTGGCCGGACCCTGGCCGGAGCGAATGCCTCCCGTGGAGGAGGAAGAAGCGTGATAATGTGTAGGGGCGGCCTGTGGCCGCCCGCCGAAACCGCATTGCCATAACGGGCGGCCACAGGCCGCCCCTACAAACGACAGGAGTGAGATCAATACCATGGAAAACAAACGTTTTTATATCACCACCCCCATCTACTACCCCAGCGACAAGCTGCACATCGGCCACACCTACTGCACCGTGGCCACCGACGCCATGGCCCGGTATAAGCGGCTCACCGGCTGTGAGGTGATGTTCCTCACCGGCACCGACGAGCACGGCCAGAAGATCGAGGACAAGGCCCGGGAGGCGGGCGTCACCCCCCAGCAGTTTGTGGACAACATCGTCCAGGGGGACCGGGGCATCCTGGACCTGTGGAAGCTGATGAACATTAGCAACGACCGCTTTATCCGCACCACCGACGACTACCACGTCTCCGCCATCCAGAAAATTTTTAAGAAGATGCACGACAACGGGGACATCTACAAGGGCAAGTACGTGGGCAAGTACTGCAAGCCCTGTGAGTCCTTCTGGACGGAGAGCCAGCTGGTGGACGGCAAGTGCCCCGACTGCGGCCGGGAGGTCCAGGACGCGGAGGAGGAGGCCTATTTCTTCCGTCTGAGCAAATACGCTGATAAAATCCAGCACCTGCTGGAGGACACCGACTTCCTGGAGCCCCGCTCCCGGGTGAACGAGATGGTGAACAACTTCATCAAGCCCGGGCTGGAGGACCTGTGCGTCTCCCGCACCTCCTTCACCTGGGGCATCCCGGTGGACTTCGACCCCGGCCATGTGGTCTATGTGTGGGTGGACGCCCTGTCCAACTATATCACCGCCCTGGGCTACGACAATGACCGGTATGACGACTACAGCAAATTCTGGCCTGCCGACGTCCACTTTGTGGGCAAGGAGATTGTCCGCTTCCACTCCATCATCTGGCCCGCCATGCTCATGAGCCTGGGCGAGCCCCTGCCCAGGAAGGTCTTTGGCCATGGCTGGCTGCTGCTGGACGGGGGCAAGATGTCCAAGTCCAAGGGCAACGTGGTGGACCCCTATATCCTGGCGGAGATGTTCGGGGTGGACGCCCTTCGCTTCTTCCTGCTGCGCACCTTCCCCTTCGGCTCCGACGGCAATTTCTCCAACGAGGCCCTGATCCAGACCATCAACGTGGACCTAGCCAACGACCTGGGCAACCTGCTCAGCCGCACCGTGTCCATGGTGGGCAAATACTTCGGCGGACAGCTGCCCGCCGGCTGCGGCCCAATCGAGGAGGAGCTCCATTTTGCGGAGGGCTGCGCCAAGCGCGACTGCATCGGAGTGGGCGTCGAGCCGGGGGATACCGCCTGTGACCCGGAGCTGATCGCTCTGGCTGCATCCCTCCGGAACCGCTACGAGGACGCAATGGAGCACTTCGCCTTCCAGAACGGTCTGGCGGAGATCTTCAAGGTGATTGACCGGGCCAACAAGTATATCGACGAGAACGCCCCCTGGGTGCTTGCCAAGGATATGGAGTCCAACGGTCCCCGGCTGGCCCACGTGATGTACAATCTCCTGGAAACTCTGCGGGTGTGCGCCATCCTGCTCACCCCCTTCATCCCCACCTCCGCCGCCGAGGTGCTGCGGCAGATTGGCGCGGACGCGGCCTGCTCCACCTGGGACAGCGCGGCCCGGTGGGGCGCCCTGCCTGAGACCGTGGCCGTCCAGCGGGGGGAAAACCTGTTCCCCCGCATCGACGCGGAAAAGGCCCTCAAGGAGCTGGAGGAAGCCGCCGAGGCCGCCAAGAAGGCCGCCCTTCCCGACCTGGAAATCGAGCCCCAGCTGGAGGAAAAGGTGGACTTCGACACCTTCTGCAAGTCCGACTTCCGGGCGGTGAAGGTGAAGGACTGCCAGCCGGTGAAAAAGAGCGAAAAGCTGCTCCGCTTCACCCTGGACGACGGCACCGGCACCGACCGGCAGATTCTGTCCGGCATCGCCAAGTGGTACAAGCCCGAGGACCTGGTGGGCAAGACCCTGATGGCCATTGTCAACCTGCCCCCCCGGAAGATGATGGGCCAGGAGTCCTGCGGCATGCTTATCTCCGCCGTCCACACCGAGAAGGGGGAGGAACAGCTCAACCTCCTGATTCTGGACGACAAAATCCCCGCCGGGGCTAAGATGTGTTAAAGCCTCCCTCTCAGAGGGAGGTGGCACGGCGAAGCCGTGACGGAGGGAGTTCGTCGGTGAGATACTCCCTCAGTCAGCCCTTGCGGGCTGACAGCTCCCTCAAAGAGGGAGCCTTCCAAGCTTAAAATGTGCTGTCCTTCTTGGAGGGACAGCACACTTTTTTTACCTGCCCGCTTACATTTTTATGAAATTCTGCCCTATCCAATCCAGCTTTTTTCCTGTAACATAGATTGCGTAAGCATAGAATGAAGACGAGATACCCGAAGGAGGTAACTACATGAGAAGAACAAAAATTATCTGCACCCTGGGCCCCGCGGTAGACAGTGAGGACATGATCCGCACCCTGATCCGCACCGGCATGGACGCGGCCCGGTTCAACTTTTCCCACGGCAGCCACCCGGAGCACCTGGCCCGGCTGAACATGCTCAAGGCCGTCCGGGATGCCATGGGCCGGCCGGTAGCCACCATTCTGGACACCAAGGGCCCCGAAATTCGCATCAAAAGCTTCGAGACCAAGACCATCACCCTGGAGCCCGGCGACCCCTTCACCCTCACCACCGAGGACGTGACAGGCAATCAGGGCTGGGTGTCGGTCACCTACCCCCAGCTCCATGAGGAGCTCCAGCCCGGCCAGGAGATTCTCATTGACGACGGCCTGGTAGCCATCCGGGTGGAGCGCATCGAGGGGACAAATATTGTCTGCACCGTGGAGAACGGCGGCACCCTGTCGGCCAACAAGTCCATCAACATCCCCGGCGTCCATATCCAGCTGCCCGCCCTCACCGAGAAGGACATTGACGACATCCGCTTTGGCGTGGAAAACGACTTTGACTTTATCGCCGCCTCCTTCGTCCGCCGGGCGGCGGATGTGGAGGCCGTCCGGGCGGTCCTCCACGACTGCGGCGGGGACGACGTGAAGATCATCGCCAAGATTGAGAACCAGGAGGGCGTGGACAACCTGGACGCCATCCTGGAGGCCGCCGACGGCATCATGGTGGCCCGGGGCGACCTGGGGGTGGAGATTCCCGCCGCCCGGGTGCCCATCCTGCAAAAGCAGATGATCCGCAAGGGCCTTCAGCAGGGCAAGCCGGTGATTACCGCCACCCAGATGCTGGACTCCATGATGCGCAACCCCCGGCCCACCCGGGCGGAGGTGTCCGACGTGGCCAACGCCGTCTACGACGGCACCGGCAGCGTGATGCTCTCCGGCGAGACCGCCGGGGGCAAGTATCCGGTGGAGGCCCTCACCGCCATGGTGGGCATCGTCACCGAGACGGAGAGCGCCATCGACTACTGGAAGCAGTTCCAGAAGCAGCGGGTCCTCCCCGCCTCCAACATCAACGACGCCATCACCCACACCTGCTGCCTCACCGCCAAGGACCTGAACGCCAAGGCCATCCTCACCGCCACCAACTCCGGCCGCAGCGCCCGGATGATCTGCCGGTTCCGCCCCGCCTGCCCCATTGCCGCCCTCACCATGCACGAGAAGGTGCGCCGGCAGCTGAACATCTCCTGGGGCGTCACCCCCTACCTCACCGGGGAGGTCACCTCTACCGACCGCATCTTCTCCCTGTCCGCCGAGGTGGCCCTGAAGGAGCGCCTGGTGGAGAACGGCGACACCGTGGTTATCACCGCCGGAGTCCCCTTGGGCAAGAGCGGTTCCACCAACCTTATCAAAGCCCAGGTTATCGACGAGGAGGCCATGTAAATTTTTATACAGCGGCGCTGTTCGTTTTCGAACGGTGCCGCTATTTCCTAAAAAAGTCTTTCCTCCTTTCTATTTTTGTGTTATCATTTCCTTATTATAACTTGGTGAAAGGGGAACGTTGTGATGCGGCTGTTTGACTTTGCATATTGTCACGACTACGAAAAAAAGATACAATTACTTGCTACACTCTGTCCGGAAAAATGGAGCTTCGGCAGTCAGTCAGATAATACGATTTTGAAAAACTATGTTGAGCATACCTATCTAAAGTTACAGGATGAAGGGAATATTATTCAGGCCGATACCTATGCGCTTTTCAACACAGGGCTGTATACGCAGTTCTATGAGCCGATTTTTGCCTATTTTACAAAAAATAAAATTCCCGATCGCCAGGTTTGGTTTTTAGATGGATTCTATACTTCATACCAGCTTGGAATGCTTGGAATCGCAGACCGCCCGAAACGGGCAAACTATTTTGCAAGCCCTTCTGATTTGGTATTTGATACGAACTGCGATATTTTCCCCCAATACCCGCATATTTTTGGCGATGCGGAAAATTTTCTCCGTATTCCAGAAGCGATTCGGGACAGCCCAAACAAAACAATGCTCTTTGACGGCGCAATTAACCGGGCCAAACATATGATTGACGCCAATTATAAAACAGCTGTGCCGCAATATTATAAGGGACGTATTCAGCTGCTGATTCCTATTTGTCTGGTAAGCGAAGGCGTTCCTGATCTCGCCCTTGTGGTGAGTAAAAACGACGCTGGAAATCAGTACCTGGGACACACCTGTTTAACCCTTGATATGGCGTACAATAATGCGCGTTTGATTGCCCGCCCGGACAGCGCATGGCTGAAACCTTGAAATTAGTCGATGAATGTCGAAAACTTATCTTGACTTTTGCCGCGTATTTGAATATAATAAGGATGCAGTGAGTAAACTGTTATTAGATTGATGATTCTTTTTGATTGACTTTGTTTTCTGGATTGACTATGTATTTCTTATTACGGTAAAGGGATTGTATCGTTTTGATACAATCCCTTTATTTTCTTGCCAGCATAAGGCGGCCCCGCCTCTCATTTTGAGGGACGGGGCCGTTTTTTGCTCAATTCTTGGGTGCTCTGTGCTTTTCTATCTCCCGGGCGATGTCCTCCTCCTTGATGCCGGATCTTCGGAGGCTGTCCTCCAGCCATTTCAGCTCATCTTCGCTAAATTCCTCGTCGTTGGAAAGGTTTATCTCATAGTAGCCGATGAGGTTGTCGCGGTTCACATCGTAGACAGGGATAACTCTGAGATCGGGCTGAGTTTCCTGCCACGCAATAAAGGCCATCATATCTTCCGCAGTTTCTGTCCTGCCTGTGTAGCCAAGGTATCTGTACTCGCCCCACAGAATGTAGCCGCTTTTTCCGTTTGTCGCCTCCACGGCAACCAGATCAGGGTGTTCGCCTACAAATTGACTGTCCAGGGCAAAACCGTAGGTCTGCCCCTTGCTGTTCACAGGGTAGCCGTTGGCCAAACGCTTCTTTGCCTCCTCCTCCTGCTTGGTCATGTAGTAGGCCACGGATACCGTGCAAGACCCATCCTTGTGGCGTGTGACTGCGATGTCGGCGTTTTTAATCCCGCGCACATTGTGGAGGTAGTCGCACAGCTCGTTCATCTCGTCAACGGTGGCCACAGTAAACTCGGTCCCCTCGGGGATGGGGTCGGCGGGCACGTTCCAGCGGTTGTTTTTCACTTCCTCCCGGATGGTCGCCAGGTCCTTTCCCCCTGTATCGACCTTGACGCTGTCATTGACAATTAACTCAGTGGTTCCCAGAGAATTACCCTCCTTATCGTAGGCGGGGAGGGCTACGCTGTACGGCTGCTTTTCCAGCCACGCCATGTAGTCCATCGCGTCATCGGGGTTGTGGATCTCACCGGGATAGCGGTAGGGCGCGGCATCCTCCCTGCGGACGTAGCACACGGCAGACGGGTCATTTTCTCCGTCCTTGATAAAGGGAACATTGATTAGATCAGGGATGCAGTTTTCAGGGGAAACAATTGAACAGAGACCATAGGTCTGGCCCTTGCTGTTCACGGGATATGCGGACTGTTTTTCCGGTTCGGGTGCGGGTTCCTGGGAAGCGTCCGCCGGGGTGCCGGTAGGCTGGCCGGTGATGGGGTGAACCCGGTCGCCGGCGGGGGTGGAGGTGTCCCCCTGGGTAATAGGGTGGACGCGGTCGCCGGGGTTGGACTTGTCCCCCGGGGCGGGCTTGGGGACGGTGTCGGACATCACGGCCTGAGGCAGGTCGTCGATTTCATTGGGCTCGGGGGCTTTGGAGGTGGCAAACACGGCGGTGACGCCGGCCGTCAGGGTGAGGGCGGCGAGAACAGCCGCAAGGGACTGTTTTTTCATTTTCATAACGGCACGAATCCTTTCTTCCATATGGTTCTTAGAGGCGTAGGTGGTACACAGCGGGAAAAATCCCCGCTCCGCCGCCGCCAGGAGGGCGCAGGCGTAGCGTTTCCGGCTGTCCAGACCCAGCACGCGGACCGCCGCCTCGTCGCAGGCCAGCTCCAGGTCACGGTTGGCGCAGAAGTACATGGCCCACACCAGGGGGTTGCACCAGTGGACGCACAGGGCTGCCGCCAGCAGCAGCTTCCAGAGCAGGTCGCCCCGGCGGATGTGGATGTACTCATGGGTGAGGACGCAGGTCAGCTGGTCCTCGTCGGTCCAGTCGGTGGACTCCGGCAGCAGCACCACTGGCCGCAGCAGGCCATAGGCCAGGGGGGCGCGCACCGCCCGGCTCACCCGAATCTGAACGGGGAGCAGTCCGGTGTGCTCCTCCTGCCAGCGGCGAAGGAAGTCCCCCTTCGCCGGGACGGCGTCCCAAAACCGCCGCAGGCTCCACAGCCAGGCGGTCCCGAAGAACAGCCCGCACAGGGCTGTGCCCGTGGCGTATAGGACGGCGGCGGGGGCCGGGGCCCCTTCCGGCTCCGGTCGAACGGGGGCCGGGCGGGCGTTGACATCCGCCTCCGGCCGGGGGACGGGGAGGAGGGCCGGGGGCTGGGGCACAACGGGGGCGGGCTCTGCGGGAGTGGGCGCTGTGGGGGCGGAGGGCTCCTCCGGGGACAGGGCCTGGACCGCCCAGGCCGCCCCGGTGTATATGCTGACGGGGGAGGGAAGGGCAACGGGGAGCAGCAGCCGGCACAGGGCGGCCCCCCACAGCAGCAGGAAGGTCCACTTGGGCACCCGGTGCAGCAGCGCCCGCCGCAGCACCAGAATCACCCCGATGAGCACCCCGCCGCCCAGGCTCATATTCAAGACGGTCATGTCGGCCACCTCATTCCAGCTCGTCGATCAGCGCCCGGAGCCGCTGAATTTCCTCCGGGGGCAGCTGCCGGCCGCTGAGGAGGGAGGCAAACAGCAGGCTGGCCGAGCCGTCAAAGACCTTGTCCACCAGCTCCACGGCAGCGGCGGTCTGGGCCTCCTCCCGGCGGACCAGGGGAAGGCACTGGAAATTGGGCTCCCGCCGCTGGATGGCCCCCTTGTCGATGCACTTTTTAATAACGGTATAGGTGGTGTTTTTGTTCCAACCCACCGTCTCGCCCAGCCGGAGGGCGATCTCCCTGGCTGTGAGGGGCGCGTCCGCCTCCCACAGCACCTCCATCACCTTGCGCTCGGAATCAAACAGCTTCGTGTCCATAAACAGGCCTCCTTATCCAGACTATCGCGATAGTTTATGTTTATACTATCACAGTAGTCCTCCCCTGTCAAGACTATTCCAGTCGTCTGGAGAAATTTTTTTTGGAGAAATGAAAACAGCCCCCGCAAAGGGAGCTGTTCAGCTTGTCAAAGAAGTAGCTGCGAGACAGAAGGCGCAAAAAGCCTCCTTTAGAAGTGCGAATCAACAGTAGAAATCAAAGAAAAATAGAGACAAATGGTACAAAAAGGATGAGAATGGATTTGTGAAA